>Ga0308025_1001638_pt1 | contig 10473 bp, 14 predicted proteins | sample Neamet422_FD_201298 | JGI IMG/M metagenome (GOLD analysis project Ga0308025, IMG submission 201298) | Marine microbial communities from water near the shore, Antarctic Ocean - #422 | ecosystem: Environmental > Aquatic > Marine > Unclassified | place: Southern Ocean | collected 2014-10-03
GCTTAACTTTTGTGTAGTCACCAGTATATAGGATGGTCTCATCTACAAGATCGTAATCCTTCTGCCATACGCGAATCAGTAATTTACCTGACTCCACATAGAAACCATTCCATTTAAATTCGTGGAGATGTTTAGAACATACCCCACCTTTATTCATTTCAATACGGTGAAACTCTAATGCACCGTTTGCTTCGATTAGTTCAGTTTGTCCCCAAACCTTTCCTGACTTTGTCATAATTAACTTCCCATCTGTGCGATTTCAATCGCTTCATTAGTACCTCTACGAATCGGAACTGCATTGGATTTGTGCATCGTCGCAATCCCAACTATATCCGTACCTGTGTATATATTATGTGTTTTCTTTGCACCATTTCCAATCCCTGTTCCCACAGATGGATAATGTGTACCTTCGCACTTATAACTAGGTATCTCGTGTGGACTGGATACCTTAGTCTTACTTATACCAATTTTATCGTAGTATTTTTGGAGTGATGCCTCCGCTTTACGCAGAGACATCGACTTGTTACGTTTCCTTTTACGCATAGAGGCGAGCTGGTATTATGTCTTGAAGATCTTCGATATCCTTTACTTGTGGTAAGAATCCCAAGACTATAAGTGGAAATTCAATTCCCAAATCATCTTCGAACATACTTTTCATAGCTTCATAAGCTTTCATAAACGCAGTTCTCTTATCACAGATAGAAGATTTCGCACTCGGTGCGTCTACGTGACCAAGGATGTAGGTCTTCTTTCCTGTTTTGGCTAGTCGTCCAAATGCTTGAATAGTCTTCGCGGGTAAGTATCCGTTCTTACACATAGATCCGTACATATCGCGACCTTCATACAGATTACCATCAATTGCATATGTCTTGTCAAGAGCGTGATTTGTAACCCACTGGTTTACCCTTACCGCAGAACTCCAAAACCAAAATGGTTGTGGGGTTTCTGATTGTGACATCGTCAACTGCACGACACGTCCTAGTTCCTCTCTTGGTGGATTCCACAAGAGTGTTGCTTCAGCCTTGATCGATTTCTCATCATTTTTTATCGCGCCATTAACAATCAGTTTGTTTAGTCCATTGATCATTTCTTGTCGCTTGATATCTACCTTAGGCAACCTTTTCTTGTTTTCAGACAATGCGATCCTATCTAGGTTTACTGAAGAGGCTTCAATTATAGTAAAGACCCACTTCGTAACACCAAGTAGCATTAACGCTTCCGTACGGCCATTACCATAAACTAACTCAAACGGCTTGTCTCTTAGTGTAGTTCTAGTCACGGCCATTGGATACTCAGTAACTTCCACACCAGCGTGGATAGCAAGTTTCAATGATTCGATCTCTTGTGGCGTATGTTCAATGCATCTAGAAGGGTTATGATTAGTAGAATCGATATAGATATCGTCAAAAGCAATGACTTCATTGCGATTGCTGAGGCTTCCTAGATGTGACCAGTCTGGTGCAGGAAGTTCGGATGCTACTTGTTTGGGAGCGTTTTCTATTCTCGCCATGAATTCATGTAAATGCTGTTGCATTATAGTTTTCCTTGTTATGTGATGAGTGTCTTATGAGCGGAATGCTGAAAGAGAATCATCTGATTACTATACTATCTATAATAACTGATTCGCCTACTAATGGCAAGTGTTATTACATATTTTTATATACGTATTCCAACGCACGATCCGCCTCTTTCTCAAGTGGTCGGTTCTCATACCAATTACCTGTTTCCTGATCCAGTTCACGACATAGGTCTGCGATCTGTCTCGGTGTAATTGGGTATTCTTGTTTAGTTGCATTTCCAGCCGTTGCAACCATTATCTGATACATCTTGTAATACCAACCACCGTCTGCGATAGTTTTGTATTCAATTGAAAGTTTCTTTGGAAAGAATGGACAATCACGATACGAGTTCCAATGAACGTCAGTATTCGTCAATTTCTTCTTTCTGTATTCTAATGCAGCCGCCTGTAACTCTGGTGAGAGTCCATCTAGGAAACTGTTGGTTATTCTTACACTACTGTAAGGATGCTTGCTGGTAAGTGCATCAACATCAATACTAGTACCATTATTACGGAAAATAAAGTTAAAAGCGTTATTATACGTCGAAGGGATGTAATACATTCGCGAGAGGTCTTTACATTGTTTATCACCAACTGATCGTAGTTCCGTATTGAGTGCGTACCAGAACGCTCGGATCTCACTTGCCTCAACATGTGATCCAAGTCTGAATACAATTCTGAACTTCGGTTTTTCGCGTGTGCTAGAAGCAGTGCTATAACACACATACTCCCAATCCCCAAACATATTATATAAATCATCTTTTAGTTCTCCCTTGACAACATAGTCATCCACGTCTACTGCACACCACCCAGCCCATGCAACCACAGAATCATTCTTACGAGTGGTTTCTGGTTTGTATATGGCTGGGGATATCAGTTGTGCGTCTTTCTTACTGTTTAACGGTAGTTCGGACAACCCATACAATGTGTGGACAAAACTCTCCCAATCAACAAAATCCATTCTCTTATGGGTCTTGTTGTCAAAGATTGTCTTAAACAATGTAAGGGATAGAGTCATATGTCTCCTTCTACCTTGTTATTTGATTGATAAATGTCGAACTCTCCGCCTGGATATCTCTTCTTGAGTTTATCCACGTTCTTCTCAATTACTTCATCCATGTCTACGCCAATGGCACGACACATATTCATAAAGTACCAAGCAATATCACCAAGTTCTTTGACCATGTGATCCTGTACTTCTGCATTCATTTCTTTACCGTGGAAGATTAGTTTCTTCACTATCTCATTGAACTCACCTACTTCACCAGACAATCCTATTGCGGATGTCAGTAGTAGTGGTGTATTCAAATGCCACTCACCTTCAAGTTCTTTTAGTCTGAAGATCATAGCTTCAAGGTTGTCAGATGTCTCACTGGTTACTTCACCAACAAAGTCTCTGTATGCTTTTAGATTTAATTGTTTGTCTCCAAACTCACCGTGGGGTGGTGTTGACCAATTACCCGCTGCCCATTTTGCGTTCATTTTATCACCTTATTATATCAATTTTGTCAGAGTTCTCGCTCCAAAGTTCTAGTTCATGTCGCAATCTACCATCTAGTTTTAGATTATTGTGACGTTTAGTTGCCTTCTTCTTCCACCACTTGACTGTGTTTTCAAGTGAATAACTATCGTAATTATCCTTCTTTTTCAGTTCTTTGTCAAGCCCTAATATGAACTCTTTTGAGTTAGAGAATCCATAGTCAGAAAAATACACACGTTTCTGTTCTGTCAATCCTTTTGCTTCTTCGATCATATCACAGAATTTGTTGTAATCTTCTTCCGAATACCGTTTCAATGATTGTTTAATAATACCGATCATTTTAGTTTGTAGTTTTAGTTTACGACTCGATACACCTTTTTCGAGTAGATCTACACCATCATTCTTTTTGATAAACCAATCGCTTAATGTATGGTATTTGTCATCATTCAATAGTGGCGTAAAATTACTGTCAGTCAAACCTTTCATTCTAAGATATGGCTTCATACCATCATACTGTGATGATGATTTGGTAGATCCATACAGAGAAGTTGTTTCAAAGTGACATATGTTTGAATTGTACTTTGCATCAAACATTGCTTTAACTTCGTGTGTACAACAGATAGACGCAAGTAGTTTACCACCCAACATATTAAAACCAAATGGTTGTACTGGTACAATGATGAAACCCATCATTGCAGCTGCATTGAAACGTTTCATTGCATCCGCGTCTGTTGTTTGTAATGGTTGATCCAACCATACATTACGTGGTTTTAAATTGAGAACACAAGACCCAAGAAATATAAACCCCAACAGTTTTTGGGTATTCTTTTCCCACACCATAAGTTTAAGTCTTCTGCCTGGCACATTAGATTCTACTGCGTGTGATGTAGTTACCTCAAGTAGATCCTTCCAGTTGCCGTTGGCTGGTCGTAATTCGATATCCATGTCTTCTGGCGACATGTCAAAGTCGTTGAACATGGTATCACCATGAGACATACCAAACAACATGTTTGGAATCTTCTTCATTCGTTCCAGTTTTACTTTACGTAGATAGTCATCTATTCGTCCAAAGTTGGAGAAAAAATCACCGAAATAAGAAGCTGCGTAAAGTGCGTCTTTGTGTTCTAAAATCATAATATATTATACCAAATATAAAGTCAGATGTCAACCGAATATGTCATCTAATGTGTTTCTTTCTTTACTAGACCACCCGATTGCTTCGAGGATTGGTTCTAGTGGATCTAGGAATGTTTTCTCAAACTGTTTTTTGTAATCAATATAATCATTGAGTTTTAACTCTGGTGGCAAATAGTCAGTATATGCGATCACATTTTCCTTGATAGGATTCGGTAATGATAAATATACAAACTTGATCTTCTCACCATTCTTGATCAGTTCGTGTTTCTTCTGTAACTTATTCTTTTCTATATTGTGATTAAACATCAGAGCTGCCCGAACGTGGATTGGCGTACCTTTCTTATAGATGGTATTCCTATCTTCCCACTTGGTCAGTTCTGAGACACCACGTGGAAACGAAACATCTTCTGGTGGGAGATTATTGAATTCATTACGAAAGTTGTTGATGTATTTCTGTGTCTCTTGTTCAGTTCCTTCTACAAGAATCTTGTATAGTTCTTTGAACTTAGTTCTCACCACCATTGGTGTCGAACTTCGGACTGCTTCAATCCCCATGATCTTGAGTTTGGGTTCTGCATACTGTACACCTTCTGAGTTGTGTACGTTTAGAATGTATCTCTTCTTGGCCTGCCAGATACCAGTTGATGCAATCACCTCTCTGTCCATTACCATACGATTGTCATATGCATTCATTTGTGTAAACATATCCGCATAGGACTTTTCGAATAATGGTACAAAGTGTTCTGCACATATTTTGTCAAGTGCTTTGACTGGATCTTCGGGTTTTAACGCATCGACAAAGTTACCAAAGTTAACATACAAGCTGTCAGTATCAATAGCGAGAACATAATCTTCTCCTTCTGTTTTTAATATTTTATTCATTTCAGCATTAATGGTACGTTCAGCCCACTTAATTGCAAGTTGACCTGATAGAGTAATCGCTTCTGCGACATTCTGGTCAAAGTATCTGAAGTATTGGTTACCCAATGCACCATAGAGACTGTTGAGTAGGATCTTAATAGTCATCTGTCTGTTATGTAGTTGACCTATCTGTTTCTCATTCTCCGCAGTAGGGTTCTTCTGTTGGATTCTTTCTGCTTCGATCATCTGGTTCTTGATAGACTTACGTTCTGCATAATAGTTTATAATGATGTTTGGTAGGATACCCTGTTCGTTTTTCTTGAACGTTGAACCGTTTGCGGCAACCGCATACACGTCTTCGTTTGGTGACGTATCCATGTAGTGTTCTACACCGTTTGCGTGTACCTTGGGTGCAAGTGTTTCGGGTGACATGTTGTATTGTACAATAAGATTTGGATATAATGAATTCAAATCAAAAGAAACAACCCAGTCGTGTTTACCGATCTTTGGATCTTTCACATAGCCGCCTGGATATGCAGATTTACTCTTACGGTAATTTGGTGGTATGACCACCTTCTTTTTGTTTAGTTCTCGATAGATAATACTATCCCATATCGCAGTCGTACCGAATGCGTCCTGATAGTTCACACCACCCTTGTATGCCATAGTACAACCAAGAGTAATCAGATCCATCTTCTCGTCAAGTCGTTCGATCAATTCAACGTCTTTAATGTTATAGTCAATGAACAACTGATGATTCTCTTTGTAGAGTGTACGTAGGTTACCATACTCTTCATAGGACAGTTTCTTCTCACCGAGAACAACACTGGATATATGGTTGAGTGTGTAACTCTCTTGTGGGCCGTATGTGAACCCCCACTTTTGGAATAGATCATAGTAGTCCATCATACCGATACCAGTCAGTTCGTAGGAATCCATATTCTTACCTTTGAACCTAACCTGACGTTCTTGTACCAAACCCCAAGGAGATAATGCTTTGACTGCTTTGTCAGAACCAATCCTCGCTAGTCTGTTTACGATGTATGGGATATCAAAGAACCGTATGTTCCACCCAGTAATAACATCTGGATAGTCGTTTCTCCAATGTTCTAGGAACTTGGCCATGAGTTCAATCTCAGACTTACACTTACGATACTGTATGATTAGATGTTTGTGTGGTGTCTTCTCGTGATCATATTCACCAAGACCCCAGACATGATAGACATTTGACTTGGAACTCTTGAGTGCAATTGAAACAATTGGGTGTAGTGCTTCAGCCGCATGGGGAAACCCATCGTCCGACGCAACCTCGATATCGAAGTTGACCACGTTAATATCACTACGTTTCCATTGGATTTCTTTGGGAAACTTAGATGTGATAAACTGTTGAATAAAGTTACCGTTACCATGTATCTCAAAACTATCCACATCTTTATATTGTTCTTGGAAGTCTTTTGCTTCACGCATGGTGGAGAAATGCATTGGTTGGACAGTTTGTCCGAACAAGGTTTTCCACTCACTAGGTTTGTTTGAAGGGACATACAGAGTTGGTTGAAACTTGTATTTCTGTGATATAGGTGTACCGTTGTCGGTATATCCACGATATAATATTTGATTGCCATATCTGGCGACTGATGTATAAAAACTCATGTAACTATTATAACACGATTCGTTTCTTTTGTCCACCGTCATAGTCACCAAATGCCCAGAATCTTTCCTGACACCAGAAACATTTCCGACAAGGTGTTTTAGAATCCCCAGTACAAGATACCGTGATTGCCTTGAGACCATGTAGTTCGTAATGTTTATATTGGTGTGCAATAAACTCTTTGTTTACAGCACCAAATGGATATCTCCAACTGATCTTAGTTTCATCTGCAAGATCTTGGTTACTGAAGTGTGCGTGGGTTTGGCTGTTTGTTCGACCATGACCTGTATGGTCTTGAGTTATCCCCGTGATAACGAAATCACATTTGCGTCTTCTCTTCAGATATTCCTCATTGGGTTTGTGCCATTGCATTTTACTTTGGTCTGCACGTGACTTGTTATATGCAAATACATGCAACGGTTGGATTATAGTAGTGTCGTTCTGATGCCACTTTACCCAGTCTAGAACTCTCTGGGCTGCTTCATATGAATGTGTTTTGGTTCTATGAGTGTCGTATCCATGCATACACCATATCTTTACATCACGCCAGTATTCTTCTCTATTTTTGAGCATCTCAACGAGACACCACAGGATCAATGCGGAATCCATTCCACCCGATAGACTCAATCCTACATTTTCAATATTAGAAGGAAACTTCGAGAAGTAATCTACCGTAGTTTCTTTGTCATCTTTTAGTATCATCAATAAACTTTCTCTGGTGGCCGATCAACTTTTCCATTTGAGAAGGCGTCAGTATTTTTGTGTTGTGTAATCTAACTATATCATTAAGTCTAGACTGCACGTCCACCGATGCGTCAAACTCAAATCCGTCTTCAACATGATTTATTATATTCCAATACTGTTCTTTTGTCATATCGGTCATACAATAAATAGTCAATGCCCCCATTAGATATTCAAACTCTGAAAAGTCTTCTTCCCAGTCTTCTTCGTCATATTCCATTGCCACACCTCATGTAATAAAATTGGGTAGACCATTACAGTCTACCCTTATTTATCACCATACAATATGGGATCTGTGTCTTATTTTTTCTAGTCTTCGTTCTAAATCGCACATGTCTACTGACCTTGATAGGTATTCTTCATGGAGATCGATTGAAGGTAGTTTAAACCATCCTAGTAATTTTTTGATCATTTGGTAAGGTTGCCCATTAAAGACTTTAAATTGTTATCACAGATTGCTGTATATACAGTTTCAACTGATTCGTTACGATATTCAACTGATTGTAGCATTCTGGCAATTTCGAAGTTTGCACTTCGTTGTCTTCCTTCTTGGATATTCTTACCTAACCATCGTAAAGGACTAGTTAGTCTCATTAAGCTGTTGTTTAGTGTCATGTTTGGTTTCCTCGCTGTTACCAATGTTAATTTTGCGAGGACGCATTTCTTCGGGAAGTACGAACTTCAAGTCTATTGCTAGAACTCCATCCACTAGATCTGCTCCGTGTATTTCTACATATTCTGACAACCTAAAGGTGCGTTTGAATTTCTTCGTAGATATACCACGATGAATAAACTCTCTACCTTTGCTGACATGTTCCCCTGTTACAGTTAGTGTCCGATCCTTAAACTGGATGTCCAGTTCATCTTTGGAAAATCCCGCTACCGCAAGTTCGATCAAGAATGTTTCTTCATCAACCTTTACAATATTATGTGGGGGATAGTGATCGTTTGCATGTCGTGTGACATGATCTAGTTCTGAAAATAAGTGGTCAAAGCCTATGAATGATCCACGGGGAAATAGTGATTGTACGCCTGTCATTGTGTTCTCCTTTTGCAAGCAAGATGTACGAGTCCAGATTTTCTGCAACTCTGTAGTATATATAAACCTTTTTGACCTTAAAGTCAATACCTTTATGCATATTCGTTATGCACTGTGGTAATAATACATCATATGTATGTTGACGGGTCTGGATCTCCTTCTACACCAAATGAGAATCCAACTCTAGTAGCTACTGGCTGTATCAAGTGGTATGTTCCTCTTGGTATCCAGCATATGTCATATTTCTTAAATCTCTTTTTAAATATTTGTTTTACGTCATTACGGTTACCGTGATCAATGTTGTCTGGTAATTTTATGCCATCCTTACCTATCCATTTCCAGATAGAGAAGTCAACTTCACCCAAACCTTGCATGTATATCACATCCATCGTATCTCTGTGGATATTAAAACTCTCTGCGGTTTTACCAAACGATCCGAAACAGATTAAAGATATTGTATTTTTGTGGAACTTTTTCTTTAATTGTTCCACCATATTCAATAATTGTTTTGGGGTTGATGCACGTTGTTCTAACTGTAATAAAGTGTAATTCAGCTTATTTACGTTACCACCGACCTTGGCCATAGGATGGGTATCAAACAATTTGATCATTGAGTTCCAATCGAGTTCTAAGTCTCGATCTCCGAACCGCCATTGATAGTGGTCTTTCTTCCTAATAGTCGCATCAAACTTTTTACTAGTCCACGTCATTTATTTCCTATATTATACTTTGGACAGAGTTCCCATTGTGTCTTTTCTTTAAATGGTATTATCTTGATTTGTCTTAATGGTGCAACAGGTAATGTTTGTTGTACTGCGAATGTGACCAATCCCCAATCACTTAGTAACGTAGCAATAGTGTTTCTACGTTCTATGTCATTCTCTTCTAGGTTTGATTTTTTTCCATCTAGTAAAAACAGTTCTTTGAAATGTACTATGAAGTACCTTCCCTGTTTGTGTAGTATGTGACAAGACTGAAACAGTTTCTTGTCTTTCCGTGATGCTACACCAATACGAGTAAGTGTTTCCCGAACCTTCAGAAAATCATCTGGTTCGTTCAAAGTAATTTCTAGCATGTTGGATGGAGTCCAATGGACGTTATTATTATTTTCTTTTTCCACCTTTATTCACCTTTTCTTTCAATATCGCGAGTTGCGACTTAGAGAGAAGCGGTAGAACTTGGTGTGCTTTTTCATTGCTATAACCATAATACTCTTTAACCACTTCGATGTCATTGTCTAACTCAGGTTTAATCCACTTGGAAAAGCGTTTTCTCTTCCTCACAATATTTATAAGAAATTGGTATTGTAGTTTTGCGTCCAAATGATGTTTTATATTCATTTCATTTGCCATGAGAACAGTATCATTAAAGTATGATAAGGATCTATTGATCATAAATGGTGCATATGCTTTCTCGGATAAATCATCAATCATTATATCCTTCTTGGTCATATTGATTGAGTTAACATATTCAAATGGATTCATTAAAAACTAGCCTCTGATCTCTCTGGGTATTCTACCACAATTCTTGATTCGAGTAAACCCTTTGTGAGTAATACTGAGTCTCCCTGTAACACATCATTTTGACCTTGGTACAGTTGTGGAACTGTTCTGTGTCCCTGATGTTTTAGGAAGTCTTTTGCAAGACCACTGCCTTCTTCTGAGATGTTAATTTCTTTGTATTCGTAACCCCATGTCGTCAAGTGTTCTTTTAGTCTGTCGCACCAGTTACATCTGTCTTGGGAATAAAGTGTTAGTGTCATTTGAATATCTCCAATGGTTGAAACAATCTATCTTCTGCTATTTGTATATAGTGTTCACTTCGTTCGCTACCTATATAATTTCTATTTAGGTTTTTACTGACGAGTGCAGTTGTTCCTGTACCCATAAAAGGATCATATATCAAGTCTCCTTCATCCGAGAAGTTTACTAGTATCTTTCTTATTAATTCCTGTGGAAATGTAGCACCATGGCCACCCTTACCGCGTTCTCTATTGATCTGCCATATAT
>Ga0308025_1001643_pt1 | contig 10447 bp, 12 predicted proteins | sample Neamet422_FD_201298 | JGI IMG/M metagenome (GOLD analysis project Ga0308025, IMG submission 201298) | Marine microbial communities from water near the shore, Antarctic Ocean - #422 | ecosystem: Environmental > Aquatic > Marine > Unclassified | place: Southern Ocean | collected 2014-10-03
AACCACCTCCACCACCGACTATAAATCCAGAAACAGGAATCCCTCATGGACAACCACCACCACCTCCACCATCGAATATAAATCCAGAAACAGGAATTCCTCACGGACAACCACCACCACCACCAACCCAGGCCCCTCTTTTATCCCCAGTACCATACTCTCCAGAAAACCCTCCTCCTCCCCCTTCTCAGCCATCTGTATCAGCCAAGGATCATCCGAAATACTCTACATATTTTAAGATGATACAAAGAGGTATACCACTTGGAGCTGTTCTCCAGAAGATGGCCAGAGAGGGAGTGGATCATACCATACTTGACAACCCAGATGAAATGTTCCCTCTAACAGATGAAATCCAGCAGTCAATCCCTACTCCCCCCCAACCCCCGGCACCCACGTCTCGTAGACAACATTTAGTAGATAATTCATCGGAAAGTACTGCTCAAGACAACCTAGATTTCATGCAACAACAGGCAGATGCTGTTCAACGAGAACAAGATTTGCGCCCACAACCACCATCGTCTTCACCACCAGGGCAAGCACTCCCTTCTGGTATAATGGCAGGTATAGCTGGAGGTGTAAGACTTAGATCTACATCTACACCAACTTCCACCGTAGAACAGGTACAACAGTTACCACCTATACAACCTCCTACACAAAGTGCCGAGCAAAACTCTATGATAGATAGATTTTCAAATAATCAACAGGTTCCACAAGAGCAGGAACACGATGTCGATGCCAATGAATGGGAGGACTGATTGTAAAATTCAACAATAGGTAAAAATAATAATAATATATTCACACTTGAAAATCTCATCATGAAATTTGAAATCGTCTTAGCCCATACTTCCGATCGCGGAATTGGAGTAGGAAATGATCTGGCATGGTCATGTAAAGAAGATATGGAATTCTTCAAGAAATTAACAATGAGCAACAATTATAATGCTGTTGTCATGGGATCTAACACTTGGAAATCCCTAGAAGGGAATTCCTTAAAAGGCCGCATAAATGTAATAATTTCATCTACAATCGTGAAAGATGATTTACCCCCAGGGGTGATTTTACACAGGAATATACCTGACTGTATAAGAGATCTATTGACAATGGGTTTAGATACAGTTTATATAATCGGCGGTGGTTCTATATACTCCCAATTCTTCAATCTACCAATTGTATCTAAAATATACGCAAATGAGATAATGTGTGTATCTGAAAAATGTGACACTTTCGTAGAAGATATACCGGGAGATTTTGAATTATGTAGAGAATATACAAGTGATTCGGAAAATGTGATATTCAGGGAATATACACGCCCCTGTAATATAGAAGAATATAACTATCTTGACTTGGTAAAAGATGTGATCGAGAATGGTGCCTCTAGAGGAGATAGAACAGGTACCGGAACACTCTCACTATTCGGGAAAACTATGCGCTTCTCTCTTAGTGACGGGAAAGTACCCGTTCTTACAACCAAGAGAGTATTCTGGAAAGGTGTTGTAAAGGAACTCCTGTGGATTATTTCTGGATCTACAAATTCCAAGAAACTATCTGAACAAGGGGTGAAGATATGGGATCAAAATTCATCCAGGCTTTTCTTGGATAATCTTGGATTCCACGACCGAAAAGAGGGAGATCTGGGACCAGTATATGGTCATCAATGGCGCTTCTTTGGAGCAGAATACAAGGACTGCCACACAGATTATACTGGCCAAGGAGTTGACCAATTGGAAGATTGTATAGATAAGATCAAGAATGATTCTTCCTCGAGAAGGATAATATTGTCGGCATGGAACCCTGTAGACATTGGGAAGATGAATTTACCACCATGTCACTTGCTTTGTCAATTCTACGTGTCACATGGAGAATTGTCATGTCAATTGTATCAACGCAGTTGTGATGTTGGATTAGGAGTACCGTTTAACATTGCATCATATTCACTATTGACCCATATGATTGCTCAAGTATGTGGTCTAAAGGCTAAAGAATTTATATATATACTTGGAGATGCCCACGTATATAAGAACCATGTTGGTCAATTGAAGACTCAGATAGAGAGGTACCCATTGGCATTCCCAACGGTAAAATTGAACGAGAATATTAAGAATATTGATGATTTTAGTTTTGAAGATATAGATCTTTGCAACTATTTTCATAATCCCACCATCAGCATGCCTTTCTCGGCATAAGCCTTGGAACATCAATGCCGGAGCAAGGCCAAGTAATTGAAGAGTAAATAATAAATCTGTTTAATATTCATTAAAAGTAGGACACGCATTACATCCACAACATGCACCAATCCAACAAGGAATACACATACCAAGAGTGATACAATTAAGTCCACAGTACGCCCTATGATTCACATTTATCCTATCGATATCAATGTTTGGAACTGGTGAAGGATCGGGAGAAACCATTACAATCTTGGGCATAATCTTGGGTGTAGGTGAGATAGTCATGTCGTGAAAAATTGTGATACTGTGTGGACAATGGAAAGTGTTTAGTTTTTAATATTCATTTGATAATATTAAATATTTGTTCACAATATACTGAGGTGGTCAATAGAATTTGGGCATTAATTATTTGAATCAAGAAGAGTTCTTATCATATCAACATCCTTCACTCCTGGAGATAAGCTTTCCCCTGTAACCCATGTGGGGAAAGATTTGATCCTATCATCTTGTATACTAGAAGGATCTTCCACTTTATGTATATCAACTAAACTATCAAACAACTCAGAGTCTTCTTCCGACTGTCCCTTGAATTTATCTACTATGGTCTCTTGTTGCTGACAATACCCACACTTTGTCCATGAATAAAGTATTATGGGTTTTGCCTTCACAACATCGTCTTCTTCATCCATAGGAAAGAAAGAAGATTCTGGTATATCCTGTGTTTTATCTTTAACCTTTCGAAACATAGGACCATCCCCCTTGACTATAACAATACATGAATGGTTGGATACGTAAACCCGTGTAGACAAAGCTCCGAATAAACTGTAATATATAGACCCTATTTTTTCATCGAATCTATTAGAAGATATCTCCATTACCCTGGAAATAGCTGGAGCTATATTCGATACTGGGTTTTCATGAGAAAGTGTGATTGAAATATTATTCGTTCTACTGAGAGATTCTCCTAACTTATAATAAGATATTTCATAACCCACTTCATATCGAAGACCTGTTATATGTATATTCCTGGAAATAGGTTTATCCAGCTCAAATGACCTATCCACCACCCTGTACATATCCTTAATGACATTTCTATGAGAAGATACACGACTTGCATCTATGGTAATTGATCTAACACTGACCATTCCTTCAAATAGAACCTTTGTCCACACTTCCCATATATCCTTTATCTCTGCGTTCAATATTACATGTAGATGATTCAGTGATGGAAGATATTTCATCAAATGATCCATACCCTCTTTCCCAGATACAACAGGGACGGAGTTTTTCATATTTCCTACTTCCCCAACTGAGTGGGGTTTTCCAAATGGTTGGCGAAAAGTAGGGGGCATACTCAGTGTTGTGATATTTTTCATATCTATACTATCTATGTTTGCGTTGAATGGTCCTTTCACATTAAGTGTATGTGTACTTCTTGGGATGTTCAGGTTGTCTATATCTACAAGGGTAGACATGGTAACTATATTTATTTCCAATACACCCGATGGGATTACAACTCTATCTATATTTACAGATGCAAAGCTTTGGATGTATGTGAAATATCTAAGAGTGATTGGTAACATAGTGTCATCGAATATAGGCCCTATATATGTTTCAAGACATTGTGGCAATTGTATTGATGTAAGACTTTCGGACAAGTTAGTCCCTATGGTAAGTTTCTTAAGAGTTGGTGGAAGAGACACAATAGTTACAGGAGGGGATTTATCTCGGATATCTAATGTCAAAGAAGTAGTTCCGATGGGAATATCGTTACTGGGGATGACTAGGGGGTTTCCCGGGACACCCTCTAGTATAAGATTAATTTCATCCATAAATGTAATATAATTGTATCCACATATTTTTATTATCGGTTCGAAGAATTTTGAGAAATATAATCCAGACTATCTTTTTCATCTAACCTAACCAACTCGTCATCAAAACTATCTAAGGGTTTAGACATCTTCTCCAGATTAGGTTCTGATACAACAGTAATAGTATCATCACATATTTCTATAGTGACATAGTCCCCCCCAGCTATCTTGGTAGGTATATCAAGTTTATGATCCCCAACAAATCCTGTAATTCTGATCTTGAAATCCCCCCCAGACTTGATGATATCATTCAGCCTAGAAACATCATCCTTGGTAACAACAGGTGTTATCATATGGACAGATTCAACTTTTTCCAATACAGATGAGGCATTTACCAGTGACCTTTCGGGAGTTGTTTCATATCTTATAACAAGACATTGAACTTTACATCCTATAGGAACCAGTGTAGTGTATATATCTTCTATTGATGGTTCAGATATATCTTTCGAGACTGAAACAGTTAAGCAGTGTATTTCACCCGTTTCCTGGCATTTGTTTCTTATTTCTTCTTCTGTGTTGCTGTTAGATGGGTATGTTGCGTAAGTGATATTGGCTTCCACCATGATCCATGTATATAATAGGTATTTATTATTTTACTAACATACCTCGCATCTTTACTATATGTCTGAGTTGTTCAAGGAGACACCCTGTAACTCCCATATATGACGTATTAAATTCGGTATACATTTTACAATTACCCAAATTACTATATCCTCTGGAAATATCAGGGGATTTGTTAGCGACTTCTTGTGGTATACATATTATATCATTCTTCTGGAAAGTTGAGACTTGTATTGACGCATCCTTGTCGAGCTTTATCTGACTACCGAGTGATGCCAATTGGAATGTAGCAGTCATGATCTTAGCGTGGCCAGACTCCTTCACCATCTCCCCCCCATTGAACTGGTTCACACCTACAGGTACAGGTAAACCACATACTACAGTATCGTTACCATTGGATACCAGCTTATCTATAGCAAGAGAGGTAAAGCCTACAGAGGGAGATACGAAAACAATGGAAGAATAACTTTTCATTTTTTCTACAAACATATCCAGAGTATCTTGTTCATATTCACCTGAACGTGATACATAATATTCAACATCATAATCCTTATCATGTTTGACATACTCTATGAGTGAATGCGTAAATTCTCCACTTGTTTGTCCATGTCTTATGGCAAAAAGAATCTTATTTTTCTTTATCGTCGTCATCTAGTAATTTAAGTGCTTGTGTATACTGTTTTCTTTTTTTATAAAATCCGGTCTTGTTACCAATAGAAGACTTGATACACTCAAAATATAAAAAGTTTTTAATACAGTTGACGCAAATCCCTACAACTTCTTCCGGAACATCTTCTCTTGTTAGTGGATGTTTTCCAGACCTAGAAACCCATTTTAAAAGATGACAAGCATTAAAAGCTTGTTTATCTATTATCACCAACAAATCTCTTGGTATCATATATACTGGACTTAGAGTGAATATATCATCGTCTTCATTGTTTTTACAATAATCATATCTATTTTTTAAAAATTTTTTAAAGCATCTTTGTATACACATTGCACTGGCAAGATATTTCTTTTTAGAATAAGGTCTTGATTTTCGGATAAGACTTCTGTTTCTAGCCTTACGCATTTTATTGTTAATATTGTCACATATATTTTACCATGGTCGGATAGCGAGTGAGGATACCACACCGAAAGCGATATCGGATGCTAAAATGGGTGCCACCAAATCACTCGATGACAATACGATGGATGAAGCTATCATGGCCGATGTTATGGTATGAATTGATCTATTCCACCATACCACATCTCCTCCTGCTAACTTGTTTATATTCGTGTATACAGAAAAGACTGCTGCTAAAAACGAAGCAATCTTAAATAATGGATTCTCATGGAATTTAAAAGCCAATGCAACCATCGACAATCGTATGGGGACACATACTAGATAAAATAGGTATTTCCTAGAAGAAGGGCTGAATCCCAAAGATTGTATAGCTCCAGGCATTTTATTAATATATGTAATTATTTTAATACTTCCAAATGTCCATGAGAGATCCTGGTGCCACTTGTAACCATGCTCACTCGCAAATATTCTTGTAGGAGAATATCGGTTGGATACTTCAAATACGATACAATATTCGAGGACTGTGTAAAATGTGATGTTAAAATTTACGAATTGAATTGTATATTGCATGAAGAAGTAATGATGTGTCACGAGAAAATTGTAAGACTTGGGTGTTATACGGAGGATAACATGCCAACCAGGGAAAAACTAAATTATGCCATAGATACAATAGAAAGATTAGGAAAAGTATATCTAGATTTTTACGGTCTACAGAAGACGATGATACCCTTATTATACCGAAGAGATAGACAGGGATTTATCGATAAGAAAAACGAGAATATTGTAGATAAGAAACTGGATGACCAATTAGATAATTGTTCTAGAAAAGAGGAAGAGCTACTTAGTGTTGAAAAGGAGTTATATGATCTTATAGCATTAAATATTAATTTTTAATAAACATAGTAAGTTATTCGGTACACATGTATCACACAACTTTTGAACCTACACGGTTTAGAAATATAAGCATGGAATCTAGTGTGTCAAGTACGGATAGTGAAAGTGACTTTGATTTTGACATACGCGGACCTGCCATTGGGAGAGATCCACCTAATCAGAAGGAAGTACTTATAGAGAAAATTTCAAAAAGGAAAAGAGATATAAGGGGAGCCACTGTCAGGATACGCCGGTTTAAAACACAGAGAGATTCGTTTCATACTATGATGCACGACGAAGAAGTAAGTAAAAATAGGCTAATTCAAGACGTGAATAAATTGGAAAAAGATCTGGTAGTACTTACTGAAAATGAAAAATCAAAAAGTGCTAGAGAAGAACTTGAAAAGACAGATGCGTGGAAACTTGTTGACAATTGTATATGTGGAGATAGATTGCTTCACGGAGTCGGAGAAGAAGGTTATGGAGTAGTAAGTTTCAGTTGTAATTGCACGTGTAACAGGGTCATGCACTTCAAATGTGTCCTATCTGTTAGAGAGTCCAAATGTCCTTGGTGTAGAAGCTCTATGTTATTCGGAGATGCAAAGAAGAAGATGAACAACAATCCGGATGATAGTTCTTATTTCGATCTTGTAAACACCGAATCGAATTAATTTAATTTTATTCTTTTTTATCTTCTACTTCTACGGAATCAGACTCCTTTATAAATGGCTCTTCAGCAGTGGGCTCTTCGACAATGGGTTCAATAATGGGATCTGATGATTCTACACATTGGTCTTTCAACCATTGTTTTATAGCCTTGGTATAATTACCAATGAAATGGTCTCTAACACCAACGTCAGCCAATGGAAGTCCCAAAAACATCCAGTATAAGGTCTCAAGGGTAGTTGTGTCTCTCTCAACAACACAATCTTCCCGTATCTGAATGGGTTTACCTATATGTGTGTACCCAAATACTGGAAATGGTACACGGGTGATGACATCCCTGTCCAATACAATACGAGTACAGTCAACCTTCTTCTCTAGGTTTTTTTTGAATTCATCGTTACACATACGAGGAGCTCCATATGTTATAATTTTAGTACTCTTGGAATACGTTTCTGTTATAACTGGTTCCATGATATATGCTGCTATACACGATACAGTTCCGGCAGAATGTCCACAAAAAATAACCTCATCTATATTATCTATATGCTTATCCATCATGTACAAGAACTTTTCTGTAAATTCAGCTTGGATAGACAACCATTGTGATAGAAAACCAGAATGTACATATCTACCACTTCCACATGGGAATTCGGAAAGAGTTACATAAAAGTTCAGTCTCCAATCTGTAGCTGAATCAGACCCCCTGAAGCACACTAGAAGTTTACTCCCCGACATAACCATCCCGCATTGGGAATCTGTTTGAGTATTTTCTACATATGCTTCTGTATTTCGTAGAAACTCGTCACTGTATATGTTGTCACATAACTTAGATAGTTCAAGATGTTCTCTTGTTAGAACAGTATTCTCATTGGTTCCCATCTCCTTTACTATCCACTCACATTTTTTATTCATAGATTGTTCAGTCCCAGATGATTTTAATTCTTCGGAGAAATTACTATATTTTTTACATACATTTTCTATCTCCTTGTAATTCTTAGATATAGCTGTTATACGAGACTCTTCTTCACCATAATCATCCTCGAAAACTATCATTGGTACAACATTGATTTTCATCATCTTTGCTCTATTATATGCTTCAATATTGGATGGACCTCCTGCCAACTCTATTTTTTCAAAATCCACATCAGGATATTTTTCTATTAAACCGGTAAATATTTTTTTAAACTTGATACATTGTCTACATGACTTTCCGGTGAAAAGGTTAACCTTGAAAGAATTGCATCTATTAAATAGTAATGACATACAAATTGCTTTAAACATATTCGTATAATAATTACCCTTTATTGTATATTGTATATATATATAACATATAATATCACAATGGAAGAACACGTGCCAACCCCTCTCATTACACGGGTGTGTATACTTGGAGAAAGAGTCAGCGGGACATGCTTCATACAAACCCTACTATCATCTAATAGTAAGATTAAGTTAGAAAAATCATACGGACATAAACATTTCTTCCAAGACGTTGATATGATATGTAACAAGGATACAACGAATGTACTTTTTGTATTTGTAACTAGGGACATAGTATCATGGCTTAGTTCTATGAAAAATACACCTTATCATACGGACCTACCCATTAGAAGATGCACAGATTTTTCAAAATTCATCCGAATGGAGTGGGTATGTATATACGATAAAACGTCAGGTACTTCAGATAAGGATAAAAAATACGGTACCGAGATGATCAACGAACGTGATCCATATACAGGGGAAAGATTTGAAAACATAATTAAAATGAGAACATCAAAGATAGACCACTGTATGGCTATTGGTAAAATTGTAGAGAACTTTATTCATGTAAAGTATGAAGATGTCAATGAAGACCCAGAAAAATTTATTCGTGATCTGTCGGAGAAATTTAACATCCCTACGAACCCCATGTTCAGACATGTTAAAACTATTAAAGGGGTCGGGAATTCTATATATGTTCCTAAAAATTACCCAATGATATCAGAAGACGATGAATCTTTCATACAGGAAAATATAGACGAATGCACGGAGAAATATGTAGGGTACATGTGACAACACATCAATTTACATCGACACAGATCAAAAATGGTAGAAGGTATCTATGTTGTTACAACACATGAATATGGATGAGATAGACAATGCTCCATGACAAGTATGAGAACGATGACATATATAGAAGATGTTTTTTAATTTTTAATTAATTAATTAGAACTCAGTCGATCCCACGTAATCATCTGATTACAAAACTTATTCACCGTCAACAACTCTCTCCTCCCCACACTGAGACCATATTGTAGCCTGAGAGGGTTCTGTACACCATTTGCTATCTCTAGCCCTTGTATACATTCCTGGGGAGAAGCCCATATTGCCGCAGACCTAGAAAATTCTTTGGAGATTGTTTTTTTCCATTTGTAAAACTTCATGCTTACACATGACTCTAGCTCTTTAATATATCCCAATCGATCTTGTTTCCACACCGAAATTTGACGTTCGTTTTCCAGGTCCACCATCCGACGCGCATTCTCTATTTCCCCGTTGTTATTCTCTAGAAACGATTCTAAAACCGTGTCAAGAACTGTTATACATCCACTACCACCACTATCATGTTTCTGAAAAACATGTGGTAGGTTGAGATATGGTACCATACTCTTACTTATCCCAACGGATGTTACATTTACAGATACTTTTTTCAAACACTTCCCATGTGCCAAGAGTCCGTAGACTGATAAATCTACAAAGCATGATTTTTCACACAACACACACGTCCTCTCCACTATCGCTCTGAAATTATCTTCAGTCTTGACGAATGTATGAAGGTGTCTCCTGATGTAAGTTGGAACGAGTTCCTCTATCTTGGATATCGATGGGGTAATCTTCATCTTCTTCTTCTTGTTCGATGCCCCCACCATAGATCTTTTTGTGTACCTCTCATTGATACATGATAACGACGATGTATGAAGCTCCTTCCCACATGTCATAAGCTTGGCCATTCCCATTATATCTATGAATCCTACAAGAGCCTTGTCACAGTCCAGGTTTGTGAACTGGTTTATAAGATGAATTGCCGTGTTGTTGTTGTTGATGGTGTCTTCTTTGTGTGAATTGTTGTTGATGATGGTGTCGATCATGTTGTTCATGTTTATTTTCATTTTAGGGAAAGTGGTAGAAGTGATCATGTGGGTGCCATTTTTATATTATCATGATAACGCCTCCATATTGTTTATTTCGAACCTATGTCATTA
>Ga0308025_1001644_pt1 | contig 10446 bp, 9 predicted proteins | sample Neamet422_FD_201298 | JGI IMG/M metagenome (GOLD analysis project Ga0308025, IMG submission 201298) | Marine microbial communities from water near the shore, Antarctic Ocean - #422 | ecosystem: Environmental > Aquatic > Marine > Unclassified | place: Southern Ocean | collected 2014-10-03
TTAACACAGTTGTTACAAAACACCCTGTTAAAAAGATTATAAGAGGTTTTACTATAAACATTGTCAGCAATTACAATGTAAAAAACATATACTTTTGATGTATATTATAGTTTATGTGGAGATGACGAATAATGATTAATCTATGTTATTAATATGTATAGTGTTTAACCACGATAATGTTTCCCGAGCATCTCCCAGCATATGTAATAGAAGGATTGATTGTTGGATTTGTTGTAGCATCAATGAGTAGTACTGTATCATACGTGTCTGAACTTATCACAGGAGATGAAGATGATAAAATAGTATTCTGGGTATCTAATTTAATAATCGCTATGATCTCTCATGTGATTGCAGAATCATTTAGGCATACAAGAATTGTTGCATTATTGAAAACACCAATAAATACACCATCTTTTAAACAGTTGGGTACTGCTCTTAGAAGAAATGCAAGAAGATTGTCCATGTCCGATTTACATGTGTTTAATAAATAATTATTCTAAATCCTTTTTCCAGTTTTGATGTATCCATGTGACTTCCTCGTCACCCAACCATTTACTGAGTTTATCATATAACAAGTTTCTTGCAATAGGTTTCATCAAACTGTCTACAGTTAAACCTTTCTCGTTACAAGACCCGCTTATAGCTATTATAGGTGTATCACGATTGGGTCCAGTTCCTGTAGATATTATCCTGGAAGCTTCTGTCCCACTCATGATTGGCATATTTATATCGGTGAGGATAAGTGAGAACTTTTTACTCATACACATATTGACAAGTTGCAACCCATCATTTGCAAACGATACATCTGTATTCAATGGGGCCATCATCCTGTCCAATATAAGACGATTCACATTAACATCGTCTGCAAATATGATAGAAGGTTTCTTAATTGTCACTGAACGTTCATTAAAACATGATCCGAGGGGTTCAACTATAGGTTTAGAGGATATGTCAATTATATACTCTTCCTCTTCATCTTCTCTTATTTCTATAGGTGCAGAAAGATCCCATTCTTTTTCAATGTTACACTCATCTTGTAAGGTGTGTGTATTATCAAATACAATATTGAATGAAAACGCTGTGCCCACATTTTTCACCGACTCACATGTGATATCCCCTCCCATCGCATTGCATATTTTTTTACATATAACTAATCCCAGCCCTGTCCCCCCAGCTTTGAATTCTCTTGCATCATGAACCTGTGAAAAAGGTTTAAAAAGATTGGATAATCCTTCTTTAGATATACCTATACCAGTGTCTGTAACAGAAATGTACATGCGATGAACTTCTTCATCTTCTTGTTTACATTCTATTTTCACGATTATAGTTCCAGTTTTTGTAAACTTGAATGCATTTGATAACAAGTTAACAATTACTTGTCTAACTCTTTTATGGTCCATCTGAGAAATATCTCCTGGTACAGAAGAATCTATATATAATTTTAATATTACATTGTCATCACCTCTCTGTCTATATGTTACACGCATAATATCTATAGTTTCTTTCATAAATATTCTTATATATACAGGATCTTTTGTGATATGTATATTACCAGATTCTATTTTTGAAAAATCAAGTATATCGTTTACAAGACCGAGCATGATATCAGAACATGATTCTGCAATCCCAATATATTTCTTCACTATTGTAGATGTATTTTCTGATCTAATAAGATCTACCATACCCATAATCCCATTTAAAGGGGTTCTAAATTCATGCGACATTTCTGATACAAATGTGGTTTTATGTTCGGATTCAAAAATGGCAATATCTAGAGCTTTTTTCCTTTCATCTGCGAGTGATTTATTTTTTTCAGATATAAATGTTTGCCTGATATACATAATAGATATCAGAATGGATGCTATAATAGAAACGATCAATATTATCCCATAGCTCTGAAAATCAGGAGTAGTATTAGAACTCATGTTTATTGTCAGGGTGTCTCCACGTATATCAGAACTGTCTGTGTAACTATTTGTACCTTTTTTGAATACAATGTCTTGGGTAAGATCATCCCTATCTTCTACATATACCGTTTCTTGGTCACCGTTATTTCTCCTTCTGAATACTGATACCTGGTGATCATCTACATCATCTACGTCCGATTCTTGAAGTGATTTTATAACTATTTCACTTGGGAAAAAAAGTCTAGCGAAAATTCCAATTATTTCTGATGTTTTTATATTATATACAGGTTGAAGAATATTGTATACTGCATTTTCATTTGAAAATTTTAGAATATTGTCAAATGTGTCAAGAAAAAACAAATCACTTATAACAGTATCATTAATTTCTATCATCCTTTCTATATCAGTCTTCCAGAAAAAGAACAAATCTGCTCCCCTGATTTCTTCGTTAAAAAGTGGGTTTGCATGAAGAAGCGGCCAGATATCTGAATCATCTATAGGTCTAGTACTAATTTGTGAATTTTGATCGACCAGTATTATTTCATACCCCGGGTATTCTATCGAGCTTTCTTTTACGAATGCCTCTCTATCCTTTGATTTCACCATAGGTACCCATGAAAAACTTGTACTTGATAATTGTAATTGTGGGTTGGTGAGTACAGTGAATAATTCTCGTGTAATGTTTCCCTGATGAAACCCGATCAAGTCTGGCATGAATAATTGGTCCAGTGTTGTTTCAATATTGACAGTTAGGGAAATTAGTATATCCTTCACAATCTGTTTTTCAGATGATCTTATGGACCTGAGATTTAATTCATATGCGGACCAGGTAAGAATACCCGATAATGTACATCCTATACAGAATAATACGAATGGTTTAGTTATTTTATACAGGTTCATTCGTAGTTATATTTACATGGACATATTAAAAAAAATTAAGATTAGTCCTATGAATATGTTACTTTTTTTTACCATAACAATGATGGAGAATGCTGAAGTCATAGATACGATGTTTAATAACCTGGATTCTTTCTTGGCATCAAGTTATGTTCTATCTAATGTTTTTAAACCAGAACATTTAGATGAACCATATACTTTTTCGTGGTGTACAGTCGTAGTTATAAGTAGGGTATTATTAATGATTTGTTTTTTATGTATGTTAATTGGTGTTGTAAGATTGATATAGTAAATAATTGGGCGGTAGGGTATACAATTCATAATAATAAAATAACATCTATATTTAAGAACAATGTCCTTGGTGGACGTATTTACCGGAAGTCATGCATATGTTGCAACGATAAGTGGTATAACTGGTGCCAAATATGAAGTTTCACTTGATTCATCTACCACACTTACCAATTTATCCGACGGAGATACTGTCACGTTTGAAGATCTTCAACCAGAAAAACAGTATGACATCACGATCTCTAGAATATACCTCAATATAAAAAGAATCTTGGTATACAAGGCACAAGAAGAAACTCTGAATCTCGCAGAAGTCCAGGCATTTACATACGACGGTGAGAATGTTGCATTGGGTGGAACTGCGACACAATCTAGTGATGGGTGGGGTGCATATGCACCAAGGGCTATAGACGGTAATACCAGTGGTGTATGGGGTCACGGTAGTGTGACACATACAGATCCAGATGATACGGGAATCAAATGGTGGAACCTGGAAATCACCCCTGCCCCCGTAACAACTGTCGTGATATATAATAGGACCAATTGTTGTTGGGATAGGTTAGCTGGATCTATACTTCGTGTATACGATGAAGATGGAAATCTTGTTCTGGAAGAAACTCTTACCGGGGACGTATTGCCCCAGACTTTCACGATTGTTTAATAAAAATATATGACCATATTATGAAATGATTGATGTGTGGACAATATCAGCACTAAGCTTCGTTGTCACTTTGTTTACATGTCTCGTGTTTAAATTCATATCTGCAGATTGTGGGAATATTGAAGAAAACCCACTTCCTGTTGCAAATACCTGTTAATTATTCCTGAATTCCGTTGCCGTCTTGGACGCTTTTATTAAATTCATCTCTCTAAATATTCTGGATTCTCTTATTATCATCGCCGTCTTTGCATCTCTCCCTATCATATGTATATTCATTATCATGGTTTCCATCCTAAACCATTTAGAAATGACTGGTAATTTATATAAAAATCTGAGTGGACTCATAATTAATGAATGAATACATGGGGTGAATGTAGCCTGTTCTGAATCACATGTTATCGTGATGTTTATCGTCCATCAGACAAGAATGGCGCTGGATCAGCTGAGACCCATTCATCATAGAGTATAATTTTGATGTTGTTGATATTGATTCTTATATCCATTAATCACTTTCCGAATAGAGACTTATCCTCGTCAGTCATACGAGATACACACTTATCCACCCAATATTGGACCTTTCTCTTACATATCACATCTTTCACATCACCAAACATATCAATAGATGTATACATGTCTCCACATATGTCGGCAATATTGGATACATCAGAATCATAGTCGTAACAATCAACCCCGTCTCCTTCGAAACTCTTCACATATTGTGAAACAGTCATCTTCATTGTTTCCTCAATAGGTACATTCTTTACATGAAGAATATCATGGAGAAGGAAAAACCTCCCGATGGTATTGCTCACCATACCCTCTTCAAAATATTCAACGAGTTCTTCTCCTCCATCCCAGCCTCCGAAGCCTATAGAACACACATCTTTCGCGATCTTCTCAAACTCTTTAGATGATTCCATATAGAGATGCTTGTACATACGAAGAGTTAGGAACCCCGATGGGATTACATCTGAGAGAAGGGTGTCGAATTCGTCGCTCACCACCGGGAAGATGTGGGATGACACGACCCCTGATACAAGTTCAAAATACCTCCGCAAAACCGCCCCCGCACACTCCTTATGGGTTACTCCAAAACTCTTATTGAGGTTGAACGCTAGTAGTCCGTCTCTTGATACATGCTTGATAGCTTTCCTCCCAATAAGAGTGCAGAAGTCCATGATGTTAGAGTATATGTCGATGGAGACGGTTACTTGGGTGGGGCTCTTGTAGGCTATCTTGACCCTCTTGGTGTTCTCTGTGATGGGTCCAAATATCTCTCCTCCCCGCTTTTGTGTTGTTGTGCACATTTCTGGAATGTCTTGATAATAGTATTGGTGTAAAGGCTGGTATAGTATTGGGGTGGGTGGTGGGTATTGTGACCAGGTGGGTGGGCATCTACCTCATATGAGATGTGTGATTCTCGGGTCATAGGGGTGTTACCAATACCCCGGTGTTCTCATAATATCGGACCAATATATATTTAAACCACTTTCCTCATTGATATGAAATACCAATATTATTTATTAAATTAATATATAATACGTTATTAGAATGAACGAAATGTTATATGTGATTATATGTTCTGTGTGTGTAATTGTATTAATAACTTTTATATTTATTTTAGCATGTTTTACTACGAATACGTTGGCAGAGAGAATAACCCCACCAGTCACACCCCCACCGAGCCCAATTTAATATTTAATATTTGTTTTATCCGGCTCACCCACCTTAATCATTAATACGAAATAATTATGACTTTGATGATATTATTGTCATGTCTCCTTTTATCATCTGTAATTTCAGTTAGAATGGAAATGAATACAGTACCTCTATGTACGGTTGATCAACTTCTACCTGGACAATTGGGGGATGCTGGTATTTCCGACGAATGGAGCTGGGATGATATTGGGAGTGAACCAGATCCTTATGACTGTACATGTGCATCGATGAAGTCGCGATACTTTTGCCCCGTTATGTCAGGTTCCACTATATTGTACCCTTCGTGGACCCCTTCAGCAGTGAGAGATGGTCTTTGTGAAACTATAGAGATTTTAGAGGATCCTTTACCGAACGGTTTCAAGCTTTTGATGTATGGTAATTCTCATCTTAGGCAAGTTCTTGATGGGATTACATGTACATATGAAAAACAATTGGTTTCTAAGAGAGTATCGTTATACGAGGGTCGTATAAGACAAGAGATTGATGTAGATCCAGAAAGACAATGTAGATCTTGTGGATATCCTGGTAGAGGAGACAATGAACTACTAAAAGACCAGTTGATTGGCAACAAGTGTATGGACATTGATGATGTTTGTAATTGTAATGATGATAGGGGAGAGTATGTATTTTCAAACGGAGCAGAGATTCATTTCCATACGGCACATATTGAATCGAATAAGACTATGGAAGATTCGTTTTTATACCACGATACGGATTCTTTTTCGGACTATGATGCAGTTGTTGCTAATAGTGGGAATACTCCTTTCATGGATGTAGATGTTATGATAGATTCTGCAGTAACTATGCGGAATGAGAATGTTCCTTTTTTTTGGCTTAGCAAGTATGGTTTTGGAGAAGAAGATGTTACTTATTGGTCTGATGATCAACGACAGCGTTTTTCAGAATCTGGGGCTATGCATTTTCATGTGAATGATATGGTTAAAGGTTTGGGTAGCTTTACCAAGGGTAATATGGAGCCTACTTCACAGGATCCATATGATCACCATTACTGTCTTCCGGGTCCTCCAGATGAGATTTCGTATCTTTTACTTAAGATGCTTTGGTCTCTTTAATTAATAAAAGAATAATTTTATAAAAATCACCCCTGCCAGGACTCGAACCTGGAACCTTAACTTTAGAAGAGTTACAATCTAGCCAATTGATATACAGAGGCACTTCGTTTTTAATAATTAATTGTTAACTTTATAACACAATGGTCTCCACCATATTGGAGTGTGTGAAAACAAATACATGTGGTGGGGTTCGAACCCACGAACCCTAAGGATCGGAACTTAAGTCCGACGCATTTGACCACTCTGCAACACATGTATGGGTTAATAACACTAATATGTAACTTTTAATTGTAATGTGTCGATGTGTCCGAGTGGTTAAGGAGATAGATTAGAATCCTATTACCGTAATGGTGCGCAAGTTCGAGTCTTGTCATCGACGTTCTTTTTTCACTTAAAATATTTATATATATATATCATAAAAATGACTGGGTGTGTAAAGAAGACTACTAAAAGATATACTACCCGTAAAAGTCCCCCTTACCCCGCCAATGAATGTCAGGGGAGGGCTATGGTTGGTAACGATGGGGAAATGTACGAGAGTGTTCCCAATAAGAAGGGTACCGGTAGATGGTTGAAGGCTGTCCTGGCCCCCAGGAAGAAGCCTGCTGCCAAGCGTGTAGCAGCAAAGAAACCCGCTGCCAAGCGTGTAGCAGCAAAGAAGCCCGCTGCCAAGCGTGTAGCAGAAAAGAAACACACCAACTGTTCTAGCCTCAAGGTTCTTTCTGAAAAATCTCATGATTCCGAAACATACACTTCTTATACTATCGAGTGTGCCTTCAAAGATCAACCACATGGAAATTTCATAGTTTTTGTGCGTGATGGTTCTAAGAAGGGTATCTTCCACACCGTATACAGTGACCACGATGAATATGGTCCAATTGGTGGGAACACCCCTGTTGGTCACAAGGAGGGTCTTGATTGGATTAAAAAGGGTTATAGTGTTCTTGTAGCACGTAGCATCCCTTCTCAATTTGATAATTAATTTTAAAGTAGAACAGCACCCACCTATTCACAATCTCACACACCATGTCTTTTTCTTCATTTGTGGACATGATTTGTAAGACAGTGAAGTCCAAGAAGGATAAGGGAGATAAAGAAAAAATTGGTGCATGGGAGATAACACAAGAATTGTCATCCAATAGTCGTGTTGTCCAAGTGAAGGATGAGTGCATGAAGTGGATAATTTAATAAATATATATTTGAAGCATTTTTTTACACAACGAGTAAAAGCACAATGGTCTTCGCCGTATCGAAGTGTGTTATGACTCTGTTTTAATATCTAAAACTACTTCTATGTTTACATGATATGAGTGAAAAATCAAAGCCCATCGTTTCTACAAACATGAATAATTTCATTGAGCATGGTGGAATTGCCATAGCTACACATGATCAATTTATGAAGATCGAATGGTGTAATAATGCATTCATAGACATGTTCAAATCCTCAGAAGATTTGATAGGTAAGACATTGTTTGATTTGTGTCCACGTGAAGTTGATAGAGTTTCAAGATTTGTGAGTAAGTTTAGAGAAGGTACCTCGCCAACAGTGTCTACTTCTCTTCATATGCGCACAGGTGATGGTGTAAATAGATATATAGTTATCAATTCTGAAAAGTTTCTATCCAAGGATGGTACAATAGAAGAGATAATTTCCTATTTTAGGGATGATACAAAAAGAATGATCCGTGAAGACAGGGTAAAGACTGCTCTTGAATCATCATCTCAGGTTTACAAACATAGAGGTTTGTTTATATCTAAAATAGTTCACGAACTACGTACTCCTATAGCGGAATTGATGATGATAATTGGTAAAAAAGATGCGGGTATGCCTCATGCATTGGCATTATCAAGACAAATTAAAAACATGACATATGCAACAAAATTTGAGATGGGGGAGTTTATTGTCCCAACAGAAGAAAAGTGTTCTTTACAGGATATTTTGGATATATCTGTGAATTCTTCCAAGATTGGGATAACTACCGATATTGTTGCAATGATTAGCTGTGTGGTATTGGTTGATTCCGAATCTACAGAAGGTGATGGTGATGGACCTGTAACCGTGAATATAGACGAGACACTTGTTTGTACCGTTTTATCCGAACTGATTAGAAACTCTTGTCAATTAAAAAACGTGATGATCAAGGTTACTGTGGATTATAATACTTCAACACAGCATTCAACATTTAAGGTTGAAGACAATGGTCCAGGTATGGAACTATCTTGGATTTTACGTATTTTCCAGGATTTTTGGGGAGAGCATTCTAAACAGAATCCAACAGATATAGTTGATTCTATGACGAAGGATGTTCCTGGTATGGGAATAGGTCTCAATATTTGCTATAATATTATTCAATGTATGAATTCTACCTTAGAGGTAAAAACATCCAGCAGTGGTACGATATTTTGGTTTGTAATAGAAACACCCATGGTTGACAACCAGGAATCTATGAGAAATAAACATACCTATTCAGATATATTGTACAATTGGTCTAAAATGAACTCTGTCGATCAAGAAGAATGTCCAGATGAAGCTGATATGCCTACACAGAAATATGAATATGACAGAACTATTGATCCTGACGTTAAAAAGAAGAGTTCTTTTGTTGATAAATTTAAAGGTATGTTTAGTAATAGTAAAAGTGTTAAACCCGACACTAACGATGTCTCACAGGATGCTACCAGTGATAGTCATATGTCGAAGGAGGGTAATCCTTCTGAGTCTGAGAATCATTCTGAAGTATCACTGAGTAAAAGAATTAAGAACTCTCGGACAAGTGTGAAAAGTAGTGTGAATTCGAATTCTAAATCTAGTCATGTAAACTCTAAATCAAGGAAGTCATCAAGGAAGTCTTCACGTGGTGTTTTCAGGCAGGAAGGTTCTTTATGTACAGGTGATGGTTTCCAGTCGCATGTTCTTGTTGTTGATGACAATACAATTGTGAGGAAATTATGTGGGAGAATATTGTCAAATATTGGGTGTACGTTTGACACCGCTGAAAACGGAGCATTGGCAGTAAATAAGGTGAAGAGTCACCACGAGTATTATTATGACATGATTCTTATGGATTTAAGAATGCCATTGATGAATGGTTTAGACGCGGCAAGAATAATTGTAGAAGATTTAAATTTAACAATTCCTATTGTGGCATTCACCGCCGAAGATTCTATTGATGTTTTCAAGGAGGCTTTAGATTGTGGTATGGTAGGATTTTTACACAAGCCGGCAACCCAAACAAATATTGAGCATATTGTAGACAAGTATTCTAGGCGTATGTAGCATTTTTATTTATTCAATTTCCATATTCTACTTCCAATACACAGAATCCTTCTTTCCCCACGATTCTCATACACACAGACCCTTCCGGGCATGGCCAGCTGGGTGAGCATGTCACAGGAACTTTCATGGGAATATCATTTTTAGATGCGCCTAATGAGGTAGTAGTTTTAGACGTAGACGACTGGGAAAATATAGCAAGAGCCGAAACAAATGCTGTAGCGAAAGTCATGTTTATATTATATATACGTATTATAATTAAAAATAGTATTGGGACATAAACAATTATGTATATGCGTATCTTAAAATATTACATTATTTATATATATATTATAGAATGAGTGCCGTTATCATAATCGTCGTTATATTAGCAATTTTAGCAGCCGTCGCGTATATGATGAAGTCAAAGTCTCCAAAATCTACCCCCGCTCCCGTTGTTGACGAAGTCGCCGAAGAAGCCTCTGACCAAGCGGTCGAAGATGCCGCCGACGCCATATTGGCCCTCACGGATGCCGAATTGATTGCTATCGCAGAATTGGAACCCCTTACCGCAGAGGAAATTGCTGCTATCAATTCTTTCGAAGGTCTCACAGCCGAAGAGATCACCGCACTTGACGCAGAAGTTAT
>Ga0308025_1001646_pt1 | contig 10440 bp, 12 predicted proteins | sample Neamet422_FD_201298 | JGI IMG/M metagenome (GOLD analysis project Ga0308025, IMG submission 201298) | Marine microbial communities from water near the shore, Antarctic Ocean - #422 | ecosystem: Environmental > Aquatic > Marine > Unclassified | place: Southern Ocean | collected 2014-10-03
TTCTTCTTCTGTTTCCACTGATTCCTTTTTACCATTGTACGCTGCGTACATGTCTTGCATTTCTGCTTTAGGCATGCCTAACATTTTGGTTGTCATGGCGGAAATCATACCCGCTTTAGTCTTTGGCTCGGGGGCTTGTTTAACCATCTTTGCCGCAGCATCAGTAGTTGCTAACGCATCTGCTGGTGCTGTCTCAGGATTGTGTCCTTTACCTTCGCTTACTTCACTCTCGTTTTCAACGAGGTCAACACTTTCCTGTTCTACTTGATCAGTCATGTTTGACTCCTATATTGCTTTTTTCATTAACGAGAGGAAATTTTTGAATTCACGTACTTGTGTCTCATAGAGATCAACACGCGATGCTTTCTTGATTTCAGTCTCAATTTTTTCAATGTCTTGTCTTTCCAAAATGCCGTTATTCCAGATCCAGTCTACACCTTCCATAATTCCATTAACAAATGCTGTCGGTGCTGATGGGTCCTGTACGATATCAACCGTATTAAGAACAAAGTCGTCTTTGACGACCATGGCGTCACCTTGTCTTGCAAGACTACCCATACCACGAGTCGAGACACCTAATTGCACACCACCGTCGAGTAGGCCTTTAACAACCATACCATTTGGAGTATTTAATATTGATGCTCTACCCATCACATTACTTCCCTCAAATTTGAGTTCTGTAATAAGATGAGATACTTTGTCTAAGTTCACAGTTGGCCCTTCGGGGTGATTTAACTCTCCAACTGATCTCTTAGTCATTACTTGTTCGGTATTATATTTTTCCACCGCTTGTTCCATAACTTCGCGTGGATATATTCTACCGTTTCTATTCTTTGTGTCTGCTTGTGCAAATACACCTTCGATGATATATTTTTTCTCACCGTTTTCTTTTTTTTCTATCAAACATTGTACGTTTGATTCTGTGTATTCTGTAATTAGTTTCATTCTTTATCCTCTTGGGTTACTGACTTTTGAAAGTCTTACTGCTGCGTTTGCAGAAAATACTTCTTCAGTCGGTTTCTTCGAGATAAATGTTGTATCATTTCCTGCTAATGAAAACGATCCTACTACAGTTGCGTCACTATCTGCTAATTGTAGTGTTACCAAATATTGCGTACCAGCAGCCGCAGTGTTTACCGCACGAACTGTTTGTGCTCCATTTACGTTACTTGCCGCACCCGCTGTAGTTGGGGATGCGATCTCTGCCGCTAGTGGTCTAATTATATTTGCCATCTTTTATCCTTTTGCCGCTTTAATGAATTCTTCGCCTGCTTTTATGGCGACTTTTAATTTGTCAAACCTATCTAACTCTTCTCCGTCAATATAGGTTACGAAGGGTTTTCTACCCTTTACTTCATGTACCATCAACGCAACGCCCTTGATCTTCTTACCATATACGTGTTCACCAGGCGGCATGCCTTTTTTCATTGCTTCACGTAATAGTTTGAATGTTTTCATTTAGACACACTTGTTGTATTATTGTTACGTTTATTTATACAAATTAAATCTTTTATTTTCAATTTAAACTGGGTGACCTTCTACTTCCGCTTCGTCGGTTTCTTCGGTTTCTTCGGACTCTGCGGAGGTTTCGACTTGATCGGTTTCTTCACCATCTGCTTCTGCCTCTGCTTCTAATACCTCTGGTTCAACATCATTGAATATTTGGCCTGCCACTGCAATACGTTCTTGATCCATAGCCGCATCCATCTTTTGTGCGATCATATTATTAAATACCGTATTTGCTTTATTGAAATCTGCATTCGCTGCATAATCGATCATATTTTCTATGGTGTTATCTTCACTCATCGCTGTCTGCTCCTGGTTCAACTTCAACTTCTTGTTCATCTTCTACTTCTCCATTTTCTTCTTCATCAGGGATTTCCCCATCTTTTTTCTCTTGTTCAATTTCATCTTTCATGTCTTTCCACTCTTCTTCAGAGAGTTGAAGTACATTCTTCGCAACCCAACCTTTTGAAAGGTACTCACCTATATAGTTACTTACTAAGTCCATAGTTGCCATGCGATTTTGAACAAGTTCTGCTTCTTTAAGTTCAACAAAGTTGTTGTCTCTTACAAAGTCATAACGTATCTCATTCGCCCATTCATCCCAATCTTCCTCGGTGATGATGTTTTTAAGGATAAGTTGTCTTTTAAGTAATTCACTAAACAGTTTAGAGAAACGTTTACGTAGTCTATCAATAAACTTCTGGAACTTCAACTCATCTCTTGAGATCTCTGTTGATCTACCGAGAGAGAATTGTGATTCCTGTTCTAGTCTAGCAATAGGTACGTTCAGTGAACGATATAGTCTTTTCTGGAAATATATGATGTCGTCGATTTGGCCAAGGTTGTCACCGCCAGGTAGTGTAGATATCTCTGTACCTCTACCACCTTCGCGTCTCGGTAACCAGAAATCTTCGAGCATTGACATATGTTTACGATCATCTTTGATCGCACCAGTGGAGGCATCATATACAAGCTTGTTTCGGTATCGTGACATGATACCTTTCATGTATTCTTCTGCCTTACCTTTTTGCATGTTACCCACGTCGATGTAGAATATTCTACGTTCGGGGGCACGTGCAAGTCGATAGATTACAAGGGAATCTTCCATCATTCGCAATTGGTTTACGGGTTTTAATGCTTTATGAAGGAACGAAATGACACGCTTTTGGTCTGCGTCTAACAATCCAGATGTTACGTATAGTACACTGTCCTTTGTTAGTTTTATGCCTGATGCTTGTTGTCCAGGTTTTTCCTGATATATGTAGTGTTCATTCGTTTCTTCGATGATCTTCGCACCCGTGACTGGGTCTTTCTTAGACACAACCTCTTTCACCTTGCGGATCTTAGAGGAGTCAATGGGGCGAATATCCATTATACCTTTACCCAACTGTTTATCATCCACCACTACGTGAAATGCAAGTCGTCCATCGATATACCATTTTCTAAATATGTCATGTCCTAAATCGACAAATCTTAACATATTTAAAAGATCTTTAAATTCTTCTGTGATTTTGTTTTTGATACCCTTTGAAGTATCAACGTCGTCAAGTACGAGTTCCACAGGAAACCCTTCTTCTGAACCAGATATTGCTTCGTTCATTATATCTTCGATAGCCGCGTCCACTTCTGGATGCATTGATATACCGCGATACTTTTGTATCAGTGCAGCATTATCTTTTGACTTATCACCGTCGATATCTACATATTGAGCAAAGTGAGTTCCAGATGCGGTTACGTAACCAGCACCATCCTCATCTACTGGCGGTACAATAGATTTTAGTTTCTTAGCATCCGCGTCTGATTTTTTAGACCGTTTGATTTCGAAACCAAATAGTTTTAGTGTATTGTCTGCCATATGTTTACCTTTAGTTAGATTAAGTGGGGCAACTTAATGCCCCACTCTTTTCTTATATGTATACCTTAACTAGTAGTGTTAGATTCCCAATACTGTACTTGGAATTCAACTGTGAACTCCTCGATAGCATCGTTTGTTTCATAAGCGAGATCAATTGCACTTACGTTTGTTGGAAAACAACCACGGAAGTTGTATTTTTTCAACACTGCTTCGTCACGATCCAGTTGTTCTACAATCAAGTCAGCAGAATAATCCGCAGGTGCAACTAGGCCAGTATTTGCACTGTGTGCATTAATACCGTTCATCCATCGTTCCATTGCATTTCTGACTTTGAAGTCTGTATCGTTAATGATTGTTGGTGACCATGTTTCGAATGTTCGGTCGCCAGCGATTTTAAGTTGTCTACCTCTGAATGGAATTTCAATTATTCCCATTATTGATGCAGGCAATTGTGCCGCTTTACACATGAACGATGTGATCTCTACATCTCCCTGTGCATAAGCGGGGAAGTTTATGGTCGCTTTGAAGAGGTTTGCTCTTGCACCACCACCTTTTAACTTTGCTTTGAAGTCGTCTATATTGAGGACTGCCATTTGTCTATTCTCCTATGCTACAGATCAAACAGTGCCAACAACTTCTTCAAAGTCAACACCTGTTCTAACAGCTACGAAGTTTAGAGTTACGTAGTTGATTGAACGTGCTGGTTTGACGAAGATATTCGCAATGAATTCGTTTCTATCTATAACTGCCGCAGTGTTGTTTGTATCGTCACAAACTACACGGAAGTCGGTGATACCGCGACGCCCTTGGATTTCTCTAAGGAACGGTTCGACAATGTTTGTAAACTCAGCACGAGTGAACTCATCATTGAATTCGAACATAACGTTACGGGCGGCAATTGCTATTGCCCTTTCTATACCGAGGAATAATCTTCGAACGTTAATACGATCAAAGGCACTTGGTCTAGCAAGTTTGGTTTTGTCACCAAAGAGCAACACACCTTGACCTGGTATGTTTGAGATTGGGTTAACCCCTGCCTTATAAAGACTGTCTCTCTGTGATTTGGTTGGTGAATAATTTAGTGCTGTTATACCCAAATATTGTCCTCTTCGTGGGCCAGCAGGACTGAACCAAGGAGCAGCAACTGCGTCTGTTGCGGCCATAAGACCAGCAGTAGATGATGCAGCTGGGATTTGAATATACATGTCATTGTACTTGTCATACACTTTTAGGTAGTTGTTATCGCAGAAGAGATAAGAACTGTTAGTATATGTATTAGCACGTGTGATCGCATTTGCGTTTGGATCGGTTTGACCGACAATATCTGCTCTTGAAGGTGATGCTACTACAACACAATCTTTTCTTAGTGTTTGTGCAGTTGCGACTAAGTCGTTAACTACTGTAGTATGATTACCTGTTGCTGACATACCTGGTGCGATTAACATATCCACTTCTATAGTGTCTACATCTTCGAACTTATCATGTCCAAGTGCAAATTCGGTAGGGGTTAATGACGCAGAGTTTACACCACCAGCTAGTGATATATCTTTTACTCCACGATTAGAACCAAACTCTTTTCCACTGACGGCATCTACAAATGCTATCCCGTCTGAGAAAACACCTACGTCGCCTTTACCAGCCATCCACACGTATGCGGAAGCATTGTTGATCACATCTCTTACGAAATTAGTTGATCCATCTGTGTTTTTAGCATTTTTAGCAACTGATAAGAATGGGAAGGTTTCTAGAACTTCACCTTGCGTACCAGAGATTAATCCGTCTTGGTCTGTGACTATGACGTGGATTTCGTCTGATGTTGCACCAACACCTGTTGCGTATGGTGATGTGCCTGGAGCTGCATCAAACGCGGCGGTAAATGTTGCTGAGTTGTTAAAATTTGTTGTTGCGTCTGAAGAATCTGCTTGTAGTATTGAAACTTTCAAACTGTTTCCTAGATCGCCTGGATATTTTGCGACAAATGTGTGATCGGCAGTGTTTAACGCGCCTAACTGTGTATCGAAGTTATCGCGATTTTTAACTGTTGGTGCAGCATCTGCGCCTGCGTCGTAAGCGTTCTTTGCTGCGGATGTTACTGATCGAACCACTTGCAGTGAGTTCGAATAACGTAGAAAATAAGCGGCACTGTGGAAATCCACACTGTTATCGCTGTCGGGTGAACCGAATGTTGACACTAGTACACTTTCGTTGGATATCTTGGTCGCCTGTTCGACAGGTCCCCAATTAAAATCTCCGACGATAGCACCTGTGCTAGTTTGAACATTTGGCACAACACCAGTTAAGTCTACCTCTTTTACTACGATAGCAGGCGACTCTGATGGGGTAAATATTGCCATGACTCTTTTTCCTTACTGAGTTAAATGATATGAATACATAATACGGATGTTCACTTCTTAATGAAAGTATTTATAAGATGTTTTATTTTAAGAATAAACTAGAAATCATCTGAATATTCCACTGCCCAAGGCGTACTACGTTCTCTTTCTTCTATTATTCTGATTTGTTCTTCTCCCGTGTCCATGAATCCGAAGGGTGGTATGTCATTTTCGATTTCACTGATCCGATTCTTGTATAACATTTCTTTTATATTGATGTCTGTAAGGTCTCTGAACCTGTCAGTATTGATAAAGTACCCAAACATGACCAGATTCATAATGAGATCATCGTGATTTCCATCAGATGCTTCGTATGATTGGCCTCTTGCTTCGAATGTAGAACACTCAAGTATGGTCTGTTCGTCGTGAATGTCAAGTTTATTGTTTTCCAATAGATCTTTTATACCAGAACAACCTAGTCTTTTGGTCTTTCTGGTCATCTCTACCCCAAGTCTGTTTGCTTTTACTGTACTCTCGGTGTGCATATTCTCATACTCAAAGTCATGCCAAAGTCCATTACAGACTATTGTTCCCTGATCATTTGATTCTATTATAACATATGCTTGGTTATAAAGAGCGGCGTACTTATATATAATGGTGGGGAAGAGAATAGGTGAAATAGTATTACATCGGTAAGTAGCAACCTGTTTAAACGGTCTTGTGCTAACGTCGATCACGTTAAACGTAGAGTAGTCCTGTCCTCTTCCTTTACTTACATCAACTGTCATAATATAGTCGTGATCCTTTATGGTATCTTCGTATACAAGGCATTGTCCACCTTCTAGGTGACGCAGAGGATTAGACATCCTCATTGCCATAAGTGCTTCTGCACCTATGAGTGTATCTCCTGTTCCAAAGAATGTATTACCAAACTCTTGGTCAAACTGTAGTTGTGATGTGTTGGATATTGTCTGTTTCTTCCAATCAGCATCTCTATCTGGAACGTCCCACCAATCAACTCTGAATGGCTTAAATTCGTTTACCTTCTGGACTGCACCTTCCCATATCTTGTAGTACATATTACCGATACCGTTTGCAGTAGAAGTAATTATAACTTTGGTACTCTTACCTGATGAAATAACTGGATAGGTAGATGTATAGAACTCTGCCGCTTTCTCAACAAATGCAAACTCGTCAAGATATAAAAGCGATACAGACATACCACGAATAGATGACCCTGACGTTGCAGCTGCAATGATACGAGAGTTATTGGAAAACTCCACCGAACCTTTGTTTAACGCTTTACATCCTGGCTGAAGGAAGAACGGTAGATTCTCTAACATAAGAGAAACCCTACTTAACATCTCACGAGCAGTCGCACCTTTGTTTGCAAGAATTGCAACAATCTTCTCGGAGTGAAACAGAGAATACCACAATAGATATGCAACAGAAGATATAGATTTACCCGACTGTCTACACGCAAGCACGACACTAAAACGATTTTCATCAAAGTGTTTAAACATCTTTTCTTGATATGGGTATAGGTTAAAGGGTACTAGTCCTTCGTCCAGCGAAATAACCTTGCAATATTTCTTTGCGAAGTACGCTGGTTGTTGCATACACTTTCGGTATTCTAGAAGAGTTTCTTCAGTAAACTGTTCTTGTACACCATCGCGTTTTACATTAGGATTACCTAGATAGGTATTACTTTGTTGAATCATTCGGTGTCACATCTACCATTTTATCATGTTCTTGAAGCATTCTTTGCAAGTCAGTTGTTGAACCCACAAACAAGTTTTGGTTTGTTGTTCCACCGACTTCTTTTTCATCTTTAGTGATGTCTTTGCTTTTCTTCTGTAAATCCATCAATCTATCTGTTACGTCTGAAACGTTCTTAATCATGCCAGATAGGACTTCAAACGCACGAGGATGTTCACTCTCACGAGCAAACTGCATCATCAGATCTAAAGACTCTTGACCCTTCTGTATTAGGTCATAGTATGTATCTCTAGAATGGTCAAAGTCACTTTTTATTTGGTCAGAATCTTCCATTATATTTCTCACTTGTTATGCACTATCCACCGTATTTGTAAGGGTTGTAGTGAATCCATAATCACTGTCGGCAGAAGCACCAAGAGGATTTGGTAGGATGTTAAATTTTGAAACCCAAACGTCCGAGTCTCCAGAACCTGCTTGCATTAGGTATTGATTAGTTTCTACGTCACGAATGATTTTACCTGTGCCAAGCGGCCCATAGAAATTTGCTTGCATCTCAAAATCTAATTGGTAGTTAATGACTCGTCTATCACCAACCCCACCTTCGTATGTATCTGAATATGCAACACCCTGTAGTGTGACAGGTACGTCTTCTTTTATGTCTGCGTAGTCAGAAAAAGGTTTGATGGTTATACTATACTGTGGTGTAAAGTACGGTAAGATCTGTTCTAGTATTTGTAGTCCGTCATCTTGACTTTTTACATATAGATTTAATTGGAAGGCAATAGTGTACGGTACATAGTTGTAAAGTTTATTCCTAGAAACAACACTACTGGTACTAGGATCAGCCTTTTGTATCTTACCCATCTTTTGTAATTGTCGTTCGGGTGAGTATGTAAATGCAAGCATCTCAAATGACATTCTAGGTAGCTTGAGTGCTAAACCTGTGTTGGTATCAAGATTAGCTTGGTCTCGGATACGAACTAATGCCTGATCTCTAGCCGCATATGAAATAGGAATTTTCATAGTGCCAATAGTTGACCCTGCTGCGTTATGTCTTAGAACATATATGTTGTTGAATAGAGAACCAAACATCGCAACGCTTTTGCGGATGCGTTCATGGTAAAAATAAGAACCTAACATTTATTGTACATCTCCAAACGGATTACTTTCAGTGAAATCCAAGAACGACATATCCGTGGCAGTCGTTTCAAATTCATCATTCATTTCGGTTTCGGTCGCAGCGATATTTTGTGATATAGAAGTAGGTGTACAGAATGCACGAGATTCGTTTCCTAGTAGTGCAACTCCTGTAATAAGTTCTGCAAATTTACCATCACTAGCACCAACGTGGATAAGTCCAAGTGTATTAGAAGAATCGTTCCAAGTGACTACGTCACCGTATATAATAGCACCCGACGCAGTTGTTTGACTTATATATTCGCCCAAGATATATCCAGGCCCAGAACTGTCCATGATCAACTCGTATGTGTATGCATACTGTTCTGCTTCTTTATCCATTTCAATGTCGCCAGTAGAAAACTGTTCATCACTGTACTCAAATTTCTCACAACGTAATTTATATGTTGGAAGATTACTTAATTGATAGAATGGAGATTCGTGTTCTACGTGTGTTATCTTAAAGAAAGACTTAGACAAAGCGAGGTATATTATATCACCTTCACGTGGTCTTGTACCAGTAATTTCATTGTCATATCTAAGAACAATTTCTTTCCATCGTGTTCTGGACACAATGAATGTTGCTTCGTCACGTATTTCTACACCAAACTTAGTAAACAGATCTCCTTCACCGTCGAAACCGTCGGTGTTCTCAATATACATTTCTACTTTGTGTGATGAGTTGTATCTGGACTGTACGTCTTCACCGAGAATAGTATCCTCGTTGATAATATCTCTGGGAAGATAATATACGTCTTGGCCATAGATCTTCAAGGATTCTATAATTATATCCTCGTAGAGTCTCTGTTCACCTTTTACAACTTGGGAGAAATAGTGATTTGTTGCCATACTGTTATCCTATATAAAAATCTACAGGAGTTTCAAACGTCGATCTTATTTCCTCTTTTAAATTAGTTATATCTTCTTTTCCATCTTCGAATATCTGTCTGCCATTCAATGTGACACCGCCAGGCAAAACCATTCCTTCAAATTTAATAAGGTTTGATCCCCACTGACGTTTTAACACCGCAGTTGCATAATCTTTTAACCACATATCATTCCAAGTCGCCGCAAATGTTGACATATTGACTGACTGATACGCTTCGAATATAATGTATTCTCCTGCTTTGACATCTTTATCTTCGAAGTCTCCGTGAAGATAAACTCTATTCCCATGTCTAACATAGGTAGTTTGAGGAGTACCGTTTAGTTTTTGATCCAACAAAGATAAGTATTGTTGCATTTGTTCGTAGTAGGCTAAATCGCCTGCAAAGTTTTGCATATCGGCAATGTCATTAAGCATCATCTGGTACTTAATGTCAAAGAAATTAAATGATGTGTTAAAGGAACTCGAAACGGGAAACATCCTAGTTACGTATAAAATGGTTGTGTCACCTAAACTAATATATCCATTAGTTACATCTGTAGTAGTCACTAAATGTGATTTGTATATTCTTTGTACTGCGTCGTTATGATACTCTTGCCAATACTGTATAGACTCATCGATACAATCCTCTTGTTGGTCAGGATCGATATTGATCTCTATAACAGGATCGCCTAGCCGACGCATACAAATGTCAAGAAATGTAGTTCTGGATGTTGCAGTTGCCATTTTTAGTTCCTATTTTATTCTATTTAGTTAAGCAGAGTTCCACCAGAATTGTAGACATTGATCCTATAATAAGCACCTGTCTGACTATCTAGTTTGTCTGCGTTTAAGTTTGTTACCAGTGCAGTTGATGCTGTAGTAATTGCACCTGTTATATGTAAAGCACCTGCTAATGTAACTTTCTGTGCATTGTCAATAGTAACAGCAGTGATGGAAGCGGCACCTGCGGAATCTCCGTCTTC
>Ga0308025_1001647_pt1 | contig 10439 bp, 14 predicted proteins | sample Neamet422_FD_201298 | JGI IMG/M metagenome (GOLD analysis project Ga0308025, IMG submission 201298) | Marine microbial communities from water near the shore, Antarctic Ocean - #422 | ecosystem: Environmental > Aquatic > Marine > Unclassified | place: Southern Ocean | collected 2014-10-03
GGCTTAGAAGATACGGCAGAGTCTTTTGGTCTACCAGCAACTGCTGACTTTATGTTTGCTTTACAATCAAATGAAGAACTAGAAGCTCTAGGTCAAATGAAAGTAAAACAATTAAAGAATAGATATAATGACCCTGGTATTAATAGATCATTTATTATAGGTGTTGATAGAGCCAAGATGAGGTTGTACGATACTGACGCTGGGTCACAAAATATAGTTGGTGGTAAAGAACTAAAACAAAAAGAAGACTATCCTACACCAGAACAAACGTATGAAAAGTTTTCAGATTTTAAATAATATGGCAAAAAAACAAAAAGTAAAATTTCACAAGGGCGATAGACGACCTAATAATGAACAACCTAATCTATCTTATACAAAGAAGATGGTAAAGAGAGATAAAGACATTATATGGCAAGTCATTGAAAGACCAACAAAAAACGTTATAGGCGAGTGTTTCTTTGAAGAAGACGCCCATAAACTAGTTAAGTTTCAAAACAAACATAAAACATGGCAACCCAATGGTGGCGTACCTAAATTCCTATGGACAAGAGTTTAGTCTTATAAATATAATAAACAAGATTGATTTATATGGAAACCGTGAATAGACTTATGGATAAAATGAGAGAAAAATGTTTAGTTTTAAAGGATTTACAACACAAGATAGAAATACACATTTAGAACACCTAGAAGACGATATAATAAATCGTGGTACAAAGGGTGGTCAGAATGCGTTAAACTTTTTAAGATCGGTGAGAGATATGCTCGCTGGTTCTTCAAATAAAAAAGTTAATATGACAGTTAAATGGGATGGCGCTCCAGCTATCATCTGTGGTATTAATCCAGAAAATGGCAAATTCTTTGTCGGCACAAAATCAGTATTCAATAAAAATCCTAAAGTAAATTACACTAACTCAGATATAAGTAAAAATCACTCTGGCGAATTAGCGTCTAAACTTCAAATAGCATTAAAAGAATTAAAACGTCTAGGTATCACTGGTGTATTACAAGGTGACTTTCTTTTCGCACCATCAGATTTAAAAAGGATTAGTTTAGATGGTGATGATATGATTTCATTTACACCTAACACAATTACATATGCTGTTCAATCTTCATCTGCTGTAGGCAGACAGATTAGTAGAGCAAGAATGGGAATTGTTTTTCACACAAAATATACAGGTAAGACTTTAGATAGTATGACTGCTGGATTTGGAACAGTTAGAGGTAGAGCAACTAATGTATTTCTAGCGAGTGCTGGTTACAGAGATGTATCTGGTTCTGCGAAACTTACAAGAAGCGAACTAGCACAATTCAACGCAAAATTAAGAATGGCTGAAGGTTCATTATCAAAGGCAGCACCTTTGTTAGATGAAATGAGTAAGACTTCTGCTGATGGTTTAGGTGTAGGGTTTAGATTAAAAACTTTCTTTAATCATCACATAAGAGGATCACAAGGTCATATGGCTAAAGTTAGAACTTTAGTAGATATGTTTAGAGATTATTATATCAATATTCTACAAGCAGAGATTGATAGTAAGAAGACAGATAAAGGAAAACAAAAGTATAAAGATATACTAGCAACAAATTTAAAATTTATAGATAGAAATAAGAGTGCTTTAGTAATGACTGTTGCCTCTCACGTTACTTTACAAAGTGCGAAAGACTTTTTGATTAAGAAGATGAGTGAGATACAAAGCATAGGACATTTTTTAAAAACTTCTACAGGTTACAAGGTAACAAGTCCAGAAGGATATGTAGCAGTAGATAAAGTAGCTGGAGCAATCAAGTTAGTTGATAGAATGGAATTCAGTAGAGCTAACTTTACAATGCCAAAAGGATGGAGTAATTAATGACAAAGACATTTAAACAATTTGAAGATTATGATATACAGTGTGAAGAAGTAATATTCGAACACGAAGGTGAACCTTTACAAGAGGCAGAGTATCAAGGTAAGACAGTAAAATTAAACGACCCAGTTAGAGGTGGTTCTAAAAAGTTTTATGTGTATGTAAAAGATGGCGACAAGATTAAGAAAGTATCATTTGGTGATACAACTGGTCTATCAATTAAGAGAGATAACCCAGCTAGAAGAAAGTCATTTAGAGCAAGATTCAATTGCGCTGATCCAGGACCAAAAACTATGGCAAGATATTGGAGCTGTTATCAATGGAGAGCTGGAGCTAAGGTAGACGATTAATGAAAAAACTAAATCAAATATTGCGAGAGGGTGTTTACGACCCAGGTATATTTAAAGCTTTCTTTTTAGCTGGTGGACCTGGAAGTGGTAAGTCATTTGTAACGGCTGGAGCCTTTGGTGGCACTGGTTTAAAACTTGTGAACTCTGACGCTTCATTTGAAAGAGGTTTAAGAAAAGGTAATCTGTCATTAAAGATGCCTGACGAAGAAGAATATTTTAGAAACATTGTAAGGGCTAAAGCAAAGATGACTACTGCTACTCAATTAGATGCTTACATACAAGGTAGATTAGGTTTAGTCATAGACGCAACTGGTAGAGATAAAAATGTTATTAATAATCAAAAGAAACAATTAGACCTTATAGGTTATGATAGTTATATGATTTTTGTTAATACAAGTTTAGAAGTAGCGTTAGAAAGAAATAAGAATAGACCTAGAACTGTACCAGAATATGTCGTACAGAATAGTTGGAATCAAGTACAATCTAACATTGGTCAGTTCCAAAGAATTTTTAGTCCTGGTAGAATGTTAATTGTAGATAACAATAGAAGTGAAAAAGAATTAGTAACACTAACACTTAACACAGCTGCGAGATATATACGAAGTCAATTAAGAGCTAGTCCTCAAAATCTAACAGCGAAACAGTGGATAGCAAACGAATTAAAAGCAAAGAACACAAAATGAGATTTAAAGATTTTATAAAAGAAAGTATCATAGATATACCTAGACAAAGATATGCGCCAGGTGTATTTGATAATGCTGATACTAATAATCCTAAACTTAAAAAAAGTGTTAGAGATATTATCTTAAATCAAATAGATAAATTTAGAGAGAAGTATCCAGTAAAAAAATATTCATTGATTGGTTCTATACTTACAAAAAAATATAGAGACGATGCTGATTTAGATATGAATATCTTGTTTGATGTTCCTAAAGAAAAACAAGAAGAAGTTAGACAAGAATTGGCGTCTAGTTTAAGAAGCATTAATGGTAAGCTTGTTCCAGGAACTCAACACCCAATTAACTATTTTGTAATCACAGACCCAGAGTTAAAGAAAAAGAATGACGCTATGGCTGATGGTGTATTTGATATTGATGAGAATGAGTTTGTAAGAAGACCTACCGAAGATACTTTCGACTCTGAAAAATATGAAGCAGACTTCCAAGCAAAAGTAAAAGAAATAGATGTAGTCAAAGGCGAACTTGCTAGAGATATAATTGATTACGAAGAACTAAAAGGTTTGACAGCAGATGATGTATTGAACTTACAAGCGAGAGTTAATAGTAAATTAGACGAGATAGAAGACAGTATAGAGGTGTTAGTTGATATAGGTGATGATGTAGTCAAACAAAGACAAAGTGCTTTCAATGATGATATGTCGCCAGAAGAAATTAGACAGTTTGGTAAGAAACATAAACTACCTAAAAATATTATCTACAAATACCTAGAAAAATATCACTACTTAAAATTTTATAAGAAGTGTAAAGATATTTTAGAAGACGGCAAAGTTACAGATAAAGAAATTTCTAGTTTAAAGACAGTAGCAGAAGCAGCTCCTAAAACAATAGCATTTGCTTTTGGTAGATTTAATCCACCTACGATTGGTCACTTAAAATTAATGGACAAAGTTAAGTCAGCTAGTAGTGATTACAAAATTTATTTAAGTAGAAGTGAAGACGCTAAAAAGAACCCATTAGGTGCTAGAGAAAAATTAGATTTGATGAAAAGAATGTTTCCTCAACACGCTAGAAACATAGTAATAAATCCATCAAACAATGTATTAGATATATTAACTAAACTATACGACACACACCACAGAGTGATTATGGTCGCTGGTAGTGATAGAGTTAGAGAGTTTGATACTCTATTGAATAGATACAATAATGTAAAATCCAGACACGGATACTATTACTTTGAAGATATTAAAGTTGTATCTGCTGGAGACAGAGATCCTGATGCAGAGGGCGCAGCTGGTATGAGTGCTAGTAAGATGAGAGCCGCGGCAGCGAAAGGAGATTTAGAAGCATTTAAAAGTGGATTACCTGGAAGCAGTAAAGGTAACGGTGAAAGAATTATGAGGCAAGTCAGAAAAGGTATGAAACTTGCTGCTAGTTATAAAATGGAAACTTACAAACCTATTACTAGTGTAGAAGGATTTGAACAAGAACAAGTAAGAGATTTATATGTTAGAGATATGATTTTTAACATTAACGATAAAGTAGATTATATAAAAGAAGATATAAAAGGTACAGTCAAAAGACGAGGTACTAATTACATTGTTATAGAAGACAATAACAACAATTTACACAAAGCATGGATATGGGATTGTCTTCCTATAGCCGCAGATAGAGAAATAGAAGTAAGAGAATATAATACAGATATTGACTATGGCTTTGAAGCAGTATCAGAAATGACGGAAGCTAAGATATCACAATCTGAAATAAATAATTTAGAAAGATTTGCTGATAGAATACTTAACAAGTATGGTGTCGATATAGAATTTACAAGACATTTTGTAGATAGATTAAATGATGCTAGAAACAATCCAGATATCAAAATTGCTGAACTACAAAAGTTCTTTAAGAAAATACAAAGAAATAAAGCACGTAATATTGTTAAACAGAAAGACCAAACTGATGCCGTGTTAAAAGATATGGAAACAAACTTAAACTTACCCATAAAGATTATTAAAAAGGGTAACGAATTCGAGGTAATCAATAAAACAATTATGAGAAAAACAAACTTCCACGTAGGTTCTAGTAAAACCATTAGATACGAAGATAAAACACAACCTAAAAAGTTTAAACAAATGTATGGTGAAACAAAGCAAGACTTACAAGACGCTTGTTGGGTAGGTTACAAACAAGTGGGTATGAAGAAGAAGGGTAATAGACAAGTACCTAACTGTGTACCAGAGAGTATGAGTTTAGAAGACGCTACAAAAGTTGAAGGTTATGTATCAGAATCTTATGAGATAGGCGCTGACTATGCTAATCACACTAAAGAGATGACACCAGGTCAAACACCAGACGCTAAAGCAGTTGACGCTAAAGATAAGGGACCTCATAAATATAGTAAATTTAGACTAGATAATGAGACAAATGAAGTAAAAGAAAAAGATGTAAAAGAATGGGCAAGTTCGGATGCTGTATTAGATAAATATAGAGAAAGATACAAAGAATTATGGCGAGAAAAACTAGACGAAGTAGTGAAAAGAATGATGGAAAAGATTTAACTTTTCCAATATCAAAATTAGAGATGGAAAAGTTTATGAAAGATTTGTTAGATAATACGCCAAACGAAGATCAATTTAAGGAGAATAAAGATGAGTAAATCATTTAGACAATTTAAAAAAGGCGACTATGGATTATTAGAAGCTAAGGCGAGTGACACTCATCTGCAGTATCTACGAGCTAAAACACACGGTAATCATCACTTTGAAACAAGAAGATATATCGCTGATAAAATATTAAACGACAAGAAACTAGCAGACGCTTATTCAGCACTAGAGAAATTACACAATGACTTTGGTAGAATAATAGGTAATGACGCAATAACAATTAGACAAAGATTGGAAACAACTTTGAAAGCTCAATTAAGAAAAAAAGTTATTAATTGGGATAATGTTTGGAGCTCATTATAATGACATACAGAAGATCAATGTCTGACGCAATTAGAGAAGTACAAGAATCAACTAGCAAACCCTACGTTTCAATGTCAATGGGTGGTCAGTACAATGTATTAGATAAAGATAGTAAAGTGGTTTATTCAACAAGAGATAAAACACTAGCATACGATAAGTTAAAAGAAGAACTACAAGAAACTCCTCAAGGTTACGCACTAGTTCAAAAAGCAAAAGACATTGCTAAAAAAATGTCAGGTAGTTACTCCGCTGCTGTAATCGCAATAGAAAAATTACAAAAAGGTTTGTCAGATAACTCAGCTGTTAAAGATGCTTTATTACAGGCTAACGAAAGTTTAGACGAAGATGTATCTTTACAAGAAGTATCAGATAACCTTAAATTAGCTGTACTAAAAAGAAAAATTAAACAATACAAAGACAAAGTATTAAGTAAAACTATGTCAACTATCAAGTCACCATTGTTCGCAGGTTACGAAGAAATGGAAGAGGGTAGAATGAAAGATATATTTACAGCGGACCAAGAAGGTAAGAGTGCTGACGAAATAGCTAAACTTATGAAGTTACCTTTGAAGACTGTAAAAAATATTTTAGGTGAAGAAGTATTTGAAGAACAAATTTTAGAATTTACTTCTGATATGATAACAAGATTACAAAAATCATATGCTACAATGCCTCAGAAAATTTCACCAGAACAAGCGAAAGCTCTTTCAAAACATTTAGATAGACTTGACTTGGCTTCATTAAAACAATTAACTAAATCAAAAATACCTTTTGTTACTACACTTGCTAGAAACAAAGTCTATAAACAGACAGGTAAGTTTGAAGCAGTTGAAGAGCCTAAAAAAGATATGCCAGATGATAAAGAAGAAGTAGCAAAAGAAAACTCTGATAAAGAGATTGCTTCTTTGAAAGATCAAATCGCAATGTTAAAAACAAAATTAGAAAACGAAAAGAATAAAGTTGTTAAACCTGAGCCAAATCCAAAGACTGGCGAAGTACCATTAACAGTTGGTATAGCTCATAAACATTTTAAAGACCAAAAAGAAAAAGAAGAAAACAAAGAAGTTAAAGAAAATGTTTCAATCAAAGCTTATAAGAATGCTGTTGATCCTACTAAAAAAGGTTTAATGATTTCTAAATCAGGTGGTATGAGTGGTACTATTATGATTAAAGATAAGAAAGAATTAAAACAATTAGAAGATAAAATAGCACAAGCGAAAAAATTATACAATATCAAAGAGACAGCTGAAAGAGATAAGAGAATACAAAGAGCTAAAGACATGATTAAGTTCTATGACAAACAAAAGAAAGCTGCTCTAAAAGGTCCGAATAAAGATTTAGCAAAGAAGATGTTAAAGAATGATAGTGAACAAGAACCAAGAGAAAAGAAGAAAGAAACTCCACCTTTGGATACAACGGGTGTTGTTGAGATGGCTAAAGATTCATCTGCTCACGCTATCGGTATGTCTCAAGCGATGAAGTCAACAGGTGACAAACCACCTTTAGATAAATCGACTATCAAAAAAGGACATAAGATTGCTAAAGCAATTCTAAACAAAGAAGAAAAAAGATTGTATATACAATCTATTATAAAAAAATCAAGGATAAAAAAATGAGTTATTTAAAACACAAACCAGGTAGCATTGAAGAATTAGTACAAGCAGAAGCTAGTAAACTAAACGACAGCGCTTACCAAGATATGTTCAAAAAAGAACTAGACAAAGCTGGTAAAGGTATCGGCGGTATGTCACCAAAAGAAAAAAAAGATTTCTTTAACAATATTGACACAAAATACAAAGCGAAAAACGAAGAATTATCAGCGGCACAACAGAAGTTACCACCAGCTCTACAAAAAGCAATAGCTAAAAAAGATGGTGCTAAAACTGAAGAAGATGCTTACGATAAAGATGATGAGAAAGAAAAACCTAAAAAAGAAGTTAAAGAAGGCGAAATGCCTAAGGCAGCTTTAGATGCTCTAAAGAAATCACAAGATAAAAAAGAAGATTTAGATGCTAAAGAACTTCAAACTAAAAAGACTGATGTTTATAAATCTAAAAGTGAATCTTGGAGACAAGCTTGGGAAGAAGCAACTCAGCATAAAATGCCTGATGGCACTATGATGAAAGGCGCTAAGCATAAAGAAGAAGAAACTGGTGAGAAAAAACCTGTTGAAACTAAAGACGAAGCGAATGACGTAGATAACGGTGATGAGAAAAAACCTGTAGCTAATAAAGACGCTAAGAAACTTGCTGATTCTGGATCAAAATTGACTAAGGTTGAGACTGAACCTGAAGCAGACTTCAAAAACTAGAACAAACCAAGAACATAAACCAATTTTTTAGTTGACAAACGGCTAGAAGTATGGTATATTATACGTATATATGAAAAAAGAATTACCTAGAATATACCTAGACATGGACGGCGTTCTGTGTGACTTTGGTAAACAAATAGAAAAGGCTACTGGTAAGTCTAAGGCCGCATGGCTAAAGGTACCTAGTAGTCAAAAATGGGATACTGTATTAGACTATCCTGATTTTTGGGCTAACATGCCTTGGCTAGGTCAAGGTAAAGTCATGTACAACTTTGTTAAGAAGTACAATCCTCATATTCTATCAGCATACATGGAAAAGACCTTTGACCCCAATTGTATACCAGGTAAATCAGCGTGGTGTAGAAAGAACTTGGGTATGTCAGGTGGTAGAGTTAATCTAGTTAGAAGACGAGAGAAACAAAACTTTGCTACAAAAATGGGACAACCTTGCATTCTTATAGACGATTACGACAAAAATACATCAGCATTCACGGCTAAAGGTGGTATAGGTATCACTTTCAGATCGGCCTCTCAAACAATATCTCAGCTTAAAAAACTAGGCTTCTAATCTTATAAATATATACGTTAATTAACAATCAAACAGTCGTAGATTTAAAGCGACTAGATTTTAAAGGAGAGACATATGTCACTATGGGGAAACGATATTGCACCTAGAAACTTAACGACCGAAGAAAAAAAAGAAGTTTTTGCTAATGCAAAAGGTTGGGTAAGAAATGCTGGTTCAATACTATCAGGAAACGGAAACACAAGTGCTGATCCGGAAGTATTAGTAGCTATCAGTGCGCTAACTACATCAATGGGTTCTGCGAACTTAACATCATTTAGTTTTGTAAATACAACTTATGATAAATCTGCTGGCTTCACAATGTCTGTAACAGCAAACTTCAACGAAGCAGTTGACGTTACAGGAACACCAAGACTTTCAGTTACAAATGGTAACCAAGGTACAGGTACAGGAAGAGGTCCACACGTATTATCTTACGCAAGTGGAACAGGAAGTAACAAACTATTATTCACATTAGCTATAGCAGCAAACAACGCAGCTACAAATGCTGATGATGTAATGGTAATTGGAGTAAACGCAGTAGCATTAAACGGTGGAACGATTAAAGATAAGGGTACAGCAGTTGTATCTGTTATCACTAACGTTGCCGCTATTGGTACAGCCGCTAATTCAGTTACAGTAGTAGCTTAATTATTAAATAATTTATAGGGGCGCATAAGCGCCCTTATATATACTATATGAATAACTTGATCTAGGTGTATGCCTAGAGTAACATTCCCGAAAGGGTTAATAGGAGAAAACAAATGGCAGACAAGAAAATAACAGCGCTATCTGATCTAGGTAACGCAATCGCAAGTGACGATTTATTTCATGTGGTTGATGATCCAAGTGGAACACCAATCAACAAAAAGATTTCATCACAAAATGTATTCAATAACATTCCAACTTACATAGGGTTTAAACAAACTTCTCAAGCTATTGTAGCTGATGGTTCAACAGCAACACAAATAGATGTTGTTTCTGCTATCACAGAAATCAATGCTTCGGCAGCAACCCATTCATGTATATTATCTGATGGAACTGATGGTCAAGTTAAAACAATCATCAACACATCTACATCAGGTACAAATGCTGTAATAATTACACCTACAAACTTTAGAGGTTATTCAACAGTAACTTTAAATGCTCAAGGTGAAACGGCAACTTTATTATTTAAAAATAGTAACTGGAATGTAATAGCAAATCAAGGAGCTGTAATCGCATAATGATAATTGATAAAACTATATTAAAAGCTGAAAGAGAAAAGCTTAAAAGTGATTTTGACAATGTAACAAACACAATAAATACAATGAAAGGTAACCTACATGCGTTGAATGGAGCAATCCAACAAGTAGATAAGTTACTTTTAATGGTAGATACAGTTAAACCAAAAACAAAAAAAGATGAAAACATTTAAAACTTTTAATAACGAAAAAGATTTAGAAGATTTTGAAGAAGATATAGCGGCACAAGAAACCGAGACATCTTCAGAAAAAGAAAAACAAGAGGAAAAAAATGAAAACGTTTAAAACACACATAAAAGAACACAGTTATGATGGCGGCCAAATGGGTAGTCAAACAGCTAACGGTGTTGAAGACTCGAATATTGGTGTTCATAATATACACGATGCTGAGGTACTAAAAAGAGTTAATGCTTTTGTTGGTTCAGTAGGAGATTGTGAATATTTAAGACCACAATTCGCAGTTGATAAGTTAAAAGAGAAAC
>Ga0308025_1001650_pt1 | contig 10430 bp, 4 predicted proteins | sample Neamet422_FD_201298 | JGI IMG/M metagenome (GOLD analysis project Ga0308025, IMG submission 201298) | Marine microbial communities from water near the shore, Antarctic Ocean - #422 | ecosystem: Environmental > Aquatic > Marine > Unclassified | place: Southern Ocean | collected 2014-10-03
AGGCAAAGGCGATTCCATTAAAAACCCTAAGTATTCAGTATTCAAATATGGCTGAGATTGTAAGATAACTTTATCCTTATATTTTTCTTGTAATTCTCCTTTATTAGTCAAAATTTCATCTTTGTAACTTGCATCAATTCCTGAAATAAAATCCAACTTCCCTTGTATGAATTGTAAAAATGCTGATTGCTTATCTTTAATAAATGTAATTGCGACTGCATCCAAAAAAGGCAATTGCTCTCCTGCTTCTTTTTCAAAATAGTTAGGGTTTTTCCTAAGTACTAATTTCACACCATCCTTCCATAATTGAAACTGAAAAGGTCCAGTTCCAATAGGATGTCTATTAAAATCTCTTGCTTCTATAATTTCTCTTGGTACAACTGAGCAGTACTGCATACTCAGTAAGGATAAAAATGCAGGAAAAGGAGTTGTTAGCTCAATGCTAAATACAGAATCATTTTCAGCCTTAAAACTATTTACATTCGACAATACCCAAGCACCAGGAGCTGCTAGGCTTTTATCTAACAACCTATTAAATGAATACTCAAAATCTTGAGCGATTACCTTCCTCCCCTTAACATTTTCAAATAATTTGTCCTCATGAAAAAACACATCATCTCTAAGTAAAAAAGTATATACTAAAGCATTATTAGAAATATGCCAACTTTTTGCAATTGAAGGTTTAACATTTAAATCATTATCAAGCTGCACTAAACCATTAAATAATTGATTAGTTGCCCAAATTGTAGCTTGATCTCTTGCAAAAGCAGGATCTAGAGTTGATATTCCTGCTGATTCATTGTACTTAAAAATAGCCAATTCATCATTATTGTACTGCTCAGCACAAGCAGTAAAAAAAAGAGAAACAATAAAAAAACCGACTTTCCACTTCATAATTAAGTTTTAAGTCGGCTAATTTAAGGATTTAAAATTACCTCATAAGATTAAGTTCGCCATTATAAACCCAAAGTTTTCCATTATAATCATATAGTGAAATATGATACATATACGTCCCTATCCCTACTGAATTAGCACTAGCATCCAAGCCATTCCAACCATATTCAATATCAGAAGATTCAAAAACTAATCCACCCCACCTATCAAACACCTGCATTTCAAAACTATCCACCCCATTTCCTTCTGCTAAGAAAACATCATTATCCCCATCACCATTAGGAGTAAATGCATTGGGAGTATACAATGCAAATTCAGGAGTAATATTTATTGTTTTTATCATTTCATCCTCACAGCCATCAGCAGATATTACATGAAGAAGAACATCATAAATTCTAATATCTAAAAAATCAATAGTTGGATTTAGTTCAGAGGAAGTTATACCATTATCAAAATCCCAGAAATATAAATTAGTACCTAATGAATTATTGTAGAAATTAATTTCTGAGGTAAACTCTGTAGTATTATAAGTGCTTGCATTAAAATCAGCTACAGGATTACTAAACACCTCAACTGCATTAACAATAGTTGTATCATGCATACAGCCTTGAGCAGAAACAACAGTTAAAGTTACATCAAAATTTTGTGCGTATTCATATTGATGAGTTGGATTTTGAACAGTTAAAACTGTACCATCTCCTACATCCCATTCCCATGATATTATACTGCTAATTTTACTTTTTGACTGATCAGTAAAACGAGTTTTATCACCTAAACAAGCTGTAGTGTTAGTGCTGAAATTTGTGCTTGGAAGTTCAAAAATAATAACATCTTTTATAAGACTAGACATACAACCAAAATCACTAGTTACTGAAAGAGATACAGGATAAGTCCCTGAGCTACTAAATGTATAACTAGGATGCTCAAAACTGGCTATTCCTACATCATCACCAAATTCCCATTCCCATTTAATAATATTTCCATTATTTTGAATTGAAAAATTAGTGAAATAAGTAGGTATACCCAAACAAAAGTGTTCAGATGTAAAATCAATTATTGGAGTATCAAATACCTTAGTTTCTTTAACAACACTAGCTTCACATCCTTTTTCAGAAATAACATTTAACGTTACATTATATATTCCTGCTAAAGTATACTGATGCTGTTCATTTGAAGATAAACCATTAATAGTACCATCACCAAAAACATACTCCCAGTTAGAAATAATTCCATTTGAAATAGTTGATATATCAGTGAAAATATTTTCTTCTCCAATACAATTATTCTCAACTAAAAAATCTGCAATTGGAAGCTCAATGATTTCTAAAATAATACTATGCTCAGCAGTACAACCAAAATCAGAAAATACTACTAATTTTGGATGAAATATTCCTGAGTTTTGATAAATATAATCAGGGGAAGAAAGAGAGGAATTACCTATACCATCATTCATAGTGTACTCCCAATTAATCACATTTGCAGATGAATTATTTGTAAAAATAGTTGGCCCACCTAAACAAACTTCATTTGATGTAAAATCAGCTATAGGTAAAGGATAAACTTCAACTAACTGAACAATAGTATCACTACAGTTATTATCCAAGTTAATTACAATTAATTGTATAGTATTTATACCTAAATTTAGTTGCTGTATAGGGTTATTAATATTTGATCCAAAACTCCATTCCCAATCAATATTAGGAGTAAGCAATCCTGAGTTTCCATTAAAATAAATTGTATCACCCTCACACTGATTAATAGTGGTGAAAGTTGGTATTGGAACCTCATCATTAACTTTTACAAAAACTGAATCAGTAGCCTCACACATACCATCAGAATGATGAATAAAATACATAATATCATTTAGAGGATTTGCAATGGGATTGAAAAGGTTAGGATCATTAAGTGCAAGTGTTGGGCTCCAGGTAAACTGAGTAGCATTTCCTAAAGCATTTAACTGAACTTCTCCACCTTCACAGATTTCAACATCAATTCCTGCATCAATATTTGCAGAACGAACCGTAATAGTATCTGAATTATTAATAGTAAATTGACATCCTGATGCATTTTCAATAATTAAACTCGGCATAAATATACCATCAGCTGTATATATTGGAAAAGGTAAACTATCAGTAGATAGAATTCCATTTCCAAAGTCCCACAAAAAGTTATCAGTATTCATTACTAATGGAATAAATAGTACGCTATCGTCTTTACAAATTAAAGAATCTGAAATACTAAAACTACCTATTGGTCCTGATACATTAACTAATTCGATTTGCACTAGTGTGTCCTTACAGCCAAAAGAATTTTCAACTATTAATGTTACATCAAAAATTCCAGAAACCGAAAATAAATGAGAAGGATTAGCAAGAGAAGAACTCCCCCCTCCACTAAACACCCATTCCCAATTTATAACATCAGATGAAGAAGAATCACTAAAATTAGAAATTAAAGGTGGGCAATTTGAACTAATACCAGCTGTAATAAAATTAGCAGTTGGCTTTAATACTTCAATATGATTTATTAAAGCCATATTATCTGTACAATTAAAAGAATCAGTTATTAACAAGGAAATATCATAAATCCCATTTGCTGTAAATGAATGAGAAGGATTAATTTGAGCACTTTGAGTGCCATCTCCAAAGTCCCAAGCGCTAGTTATACCAATGCCATCAGATATATTACTAAACTGTACTTGATCATTAGGACAAATTCCCTGAATATTTGAAGTGAAATCAGTAGTAGGATACTGAAATTCTATATATTCAACACGCTTCAAAGTATCTTTACAGCCTTCTAAAGATTGAGCGTATAGCGTTACATCATAATAACCTTCAGCATAGTAAATATATTGTGGATTATTAATTATTGAAGCCCCACCGTCACCAAAGTTCCAAATAACTGATGAAGCTGGAGACGAAAGATCTTCAAAATCAACTAACATTGAATCGCAACCTAATACATTTACAATTTCAAAATCAGCAATAACATCAATAACGCGAAACATTTTTTCATATGTCATTGTATCCTTACACCCATAAATATCAGTAACAATCATAGAAACATCAAACTGACCAGCATTTTCAAATAAATGATCAACCCTTCCAAACCCAACATAACCATCAGACCATAATACTTTATAATAAGATAAATCATGTGAAGTATTATTAAGATGAACTCGTTTAGGGGCACAAACTACAGAGTCTTCATAACCATTATTTGCATTAATAAGGAAATCAAAATTAGCAACAGGAATAGTAAGGGTAATGGATTTAATTAACTCATTTGTACAGCCTGTAATATTATTATTAACTAATAAAGAAACATCATAATCCCCTTTAATCGCATAAGTATGAATAGGATTTAATTGGGTAGAAGTATTTCCATCACCAAAATCCCAAAATATATTATCGGCACCAATAGAGAAATTCTGAAACTCAACCGTTAAAGGATTATCGCAATTATGCTCATCAATAAAGATAGCTGTTGGCTCAATAATATCAATATAGTTTGAAATGATGAATGTATCTTTACAATTGTTAATTCCTGCAACAAGTGTTACATCATAACTTCCTGTTAACTGGTATTGGTAGGTAGGGTTTTGTAAATTGGAAGTACTACCATCACCAAATTCCCAGAACCAATTTGTAATTGAAGCCAATGAGGAAGAAACATCAAAGAAATCAATATTTTGTCCTACACAACTAATAATAGGTGTTGCTTCAAAATCAGTTATAGGGGCTTTATCCACTTTAATGTAAGCAGGAAAACTTACATTAGCAATACAACCATAATCATTCTTTACAAACAGACTTACATCAAACAATCCTGCTGATGTGTACTGATGTGATGGGTTTTGTGTATTCGCAAAATTACCATCTCCAAAACTCCAATTCCAATCTACTAATGGGCGAATTGAATTGGTGCTATCAAAAAGAATCACATCAAAAGGAAGACAACCGCTTACTGCAGAAGCTGAAATATCGATATTAATTTTTTCAACATCAATAAATGCACTAAAATCTTTAGTTTGTGTACAGCCCTTGGTATTTGTTACTTTAAGGCTTACATCAAAACTTCCATAGTTAGTATACTCAGCTAAAGGGCTTGCTAGAGTTGATGCTGTAGCATTTCCAAAATCCCAAACCCAACTAATAGCATTAGCTGTTGCATCAGTAAACTCTACTTCAAAAGGAATAGCACAAGCATAAGTTGTATCGGCAGTTATATGAATATCAGGTTTAGCAAACACATCAACCATAGCCAGGAAAGCACTAGTACTTAAACACTGCCCACCTTTACTGGTGGTTAGCATTACATCAAACACACCTCCGTTTAGGTAATTATGTGCAGGGTTTTGTAAGCTAGATGTTGTGCCGTCACCAAAGTCCCACAACCAACTGTCAGGAGAATTAGCTGTAATATCAGTGAAATTAACCAATAAGTTTTCACAACCACTATTTACATCAGCAGTAATGTCAGAATTAAGCACTGCCCCTACTTCAATATAATTATCAAGCACTAAGGTATCAGTGCAAGTTCCTATTTTTGCAATAAGTTTAACTGTGTATATTCCTGCAGCATAATTGTGTGAAGGATTACTTAATGTTGAAGTATTTCCATCACCAAAATTCCAATTATAATTTACTGAACTTTGCGGATTATTTGTAAAACTCACCAATTCGGTTGAGTTACAGGAAAAAGGTATATCTGCTATAAAAGTAGCAGTTGGCACTTTGTAAACATCAATAAAATTAATTTCGGTTGCTAAGCTCTGACACCCATTTACATCAGTAACCAAAAGGGATACTGAAAAATTACCATCATTATTGTATTCATAAACAGGATTTTTCAAAGCACTTGCTCCTCCATCACCAAAATCCCATTGCCAATCTACAATTGCGTTATTAGTAAAAGAAAAATCCTCAAAATCAATAACAAGCGGTAAGCAGCCATTTGTAGGAGAAATACTTATTAATTCTGAATTAGGACTTTCATATACTTTTATAAGTCCTGTTGCAAATTTTGTGTCATTGGATGCGCTATTTGATGCTGTTAAAGTAACATCATATACTCCTGAACTTGCATAAATAGCAGTAGGGTTTTTTAGAGTTGAAGAATTACCATTTCCAAAATCCCAGAGCCATGTATCAGGACTCCCTATTGATAAATCTTGAAACTCAACAACTAACGAGCCACATCCGGTATTAGCTGAGAATGTCGTAAAATCAGCACTTACTTGTGGGCTTGCACTACTGGAAATTAGCATGGCTACAAGGATTAGGAAAAGGTGTATAAGTTTACTTTTCAGTAAGCTTAATCTGTTTTTTGATAAGAAACTAAGTATAAGTAATGTCATGGGTTTTGGAATTAACTATAGTGAAGAGCTTACAATATAAAACGGCCTAAAAAATATTAAGTTACAATTTTCATAAACCTTTTTGATTACCTACTTTCGCGCCATGTTTGTTAATAAAAAAGTTGCCTTTTATACATTGGGTTGTAAACTCAATTTTTCAGAGACCTCTACCATTGGTAGGCAGTTGGTTGATATTGGTTTTACTAAAACTGAATTCGAAAATAAAGCTGATTTGTATGTAATAAACACCTGTTCGGTTACCGAAAATGCCAACAGAGAATGTAGGCGTATAATCCGAAAAGCTAAGAAGAATTCTCCTGAAGCATTTATTGTTGTTACTGGTTGTTTTGCACAATTAAAGCCCAAAGAAATAAGCGATATTGAAGGTGTAGATATGGTACTTGGTGCGAATGAAAAGTTCAACTTACCAAAACTACTTACCGACTTAAACAATGTAGAAACTACTGAAGTACACGGATGTGAGATTAATGACTTGGATTATTTTTCGTCTTACTCGCTTGCTGACCGTACGCGTTCATTTATGAAAATACAAGATGGTTGCGACTACCCTTGTACTTATTGCACAATTCCACTTGCTAGAGGGAAAAGCAGATGCGATAGTATAGAAAACATAATTGTAAATGCAAATGATATTGCCGACAAAGGGATAAAGGAAATTGTAATTACGGGTGTAAACATTGGGGAATTCAAGGATAAAAATGACAATAGAAATTTTGCTGATCTAGTAAAAGAATTGGATCAAGTAGAGAAAATTGAACGATATAGAATTTCATCAATAGAACCAAATTTGATTACTGATGAAGTAATTGAATTGGTGAAAAATTCCAAGAAATTTATGCCTCATTTTCATATTCCTATGCAATCAGGTTCGGATGTTGTATTGGCTAAAATGAAGAGGCGTTACCAAACAAAACTATACAGAACAAAAATTGAAAAAATTGTTAGTGAAGTAAATGATGTTTGTATCGGTGCTGATGTAATTGTTGGTTTCCCTGGTGAAACTCAAGAGGAATTTGATAAAACTCTGAACTTCATTAAGGATTTACCACTCTCCTACTTGCATGTATTTACTTATTCTGAAAGAGAGAATACACCTGCTATTGATATGGATGGTATTGTTTCAAAACCAGATAGAGCTGACAGAAGTAAACAATTAAGAATCCTTTCTAATAAATTGCAAAGAGCATTTTATGAAAAATACCTTGATACTGAACATACAGCTCTTTTTGAGCAAGAAGATAAGCAAGGTTACTTGTTTGGATTTACTGATAATTACATCAAAATAAAAGTTCCGTTTGAAGCTGACAAATGCAGAACAAAACAGCAGATTAAGCTCCTAGCAATTGATGAGGATGGAATAATGAAAGCTGAACTTCTGTAAACCTAATAACTAGCAACTAATAACTAACCTATGTATCCAACGATAAGCCACTTACTTTTTGATTTATTTGGAATAAATATTCCGCTTCCCATTCAAACTTTTGGGTTTTGGGTTGCCATTGCTTTTTTAGCAGCATCCTATGTAATTACTAAGGAATTAAAACGAAAAGAAAAAGAAGGACACCTTAGTGCAACTACAGTTAAGGAAACCATAGGAAAATCATTAAGTATTGCCGAAATAGCAAGTAGCCTTATCACAGGTTTTTTTATTGGCTTTAAATTCATTGAAGCCATTTTCCATTATGCTGATTTGGTAGCAAATCCTCAGGATTTTATCCTTTCAACAAGAGGTAATTTTATGGGTGGTATTCTTATTGCTGGAATATCTGTTTACCTAAAATGGAACGATAACCAAAAAACAAAACTAGCAACACCTAAGGAAATTACTAAAACAGTTCACCCCTATCAACTAGTTGGTAATATGACCATGATTGCTGCTGTATCAGGGATTATTGGCGCTAAGATTTTTCATAACTTGGAAAATATGGGGGCTTTCTTAGCTGACCCAATTGGACAACTTATAGCTTTTAGCGGACTTACCTTTTATGGTGGATTGATTGCAGGTGCTGTTTCGGTTATTTGGTATGCTAGACGATATAAAATAAACACCCTACAATTAATTGATGCTGCTGCCCCAGGACTTATGCTTGCTTATGGTGTTGGGCGTATTGGTTGTCAGCTTTCAGGGGATGGTGACTGGGGAGTTGATAACTTAGCTCCTAAACCTGAATGGATGGCTTATCTGCCCGATTGGATGTGGAGTTATACATTTCCACACAATGTAATTAATGCAGGAATTCCTATTGATGGTTGCACAGGAAATTTTTGCTATGAACTTGCTAACCCAGTTTGGCCAACTGCTTTTTATGAAGTAGTGATGTCATTAATTATATTTGTAATATTATGGAGCATCAGAAAGCAAATTAAGGTGCCAGGTGTATTATTCTTTATTTACTTAATATTTAATGGTGTAGAGCGCTTTTTTATTGAGAAAATAAGAATAAATACTGAGTACAATATACTAGGGGGTATTACTCAAGCAGAAATTATTTCACTTTGCTTAGTTATAATTGGCTTTTTAGGATGTCTGATACTTTATAAAAATAATAAGAGAGACTTACTCAATAAGTAACCTTTTCTACTAAGTCAAAAAATAACAAATATTTTTATTAGTGTTTAGTATTTTATTATCTTAGCAAAAAAACAAATATGTTAAAAAAAATTACACTAATAGTCTTCATTACTTTTTTTTCTATTTCCCAAGCATTTAGTCAAGATGTGACAGAAGAAAAGGTGGTGGAAAAAAAATGGCTAAAATCTTTTGAATTAACAGCAAGGCCTAGTATTTCACTAGTACAAGATAAATTTTCCCCTTCTCTTGTCATGAAAGTAGGTTTTGTATCTGAAAAATTTCAAATACATTTAGTAGGAGAAAATAATTATTATTTTTCTACTAGAAGTGATAATTCGAGAAAACGAAACGTTGAAACTTATTACGGTATTGAATTTGTAGGTAAATCATTCGAGAATGCTGAAAGCAGGCGGTCTGGAGGTAAGTTTAAAGATAGTTTTAATACAGAAAATTGGTGGCAGGGAATCGGGGTAAGCTTTTGCCCTAATCCTTCTAGTGATTTACATGTAAAAGAACCTATTAAAGTTTATTGGATTATGAATTTCGGAGGAATTGGGATTAATACAGGTTATGTCTTTTCTGATTTCTTTTACCCATCAGTTAGTATTAGGTTTGGATTTTAAACTCAGAAACTTATTAGCAAATTTCACGCGTTTACTTTTTAATGCTTATTACTTATAGTACTTTTTATCCTTTTGATAATAGCTGAGAATACAATTGAAACTACTATAATTTTAAAGTAATTATTTTATTGATTTATTTTAGTTTTTAAAAAATATAACCCTATAAAAGTTATAAACCCATTCAATATCAATAATTCAAAACCAAAAGGAATATATAGCTGAATTATATAACAAGCTACAGGGGACAAAACAGCAACTAAAGGCACCCAATTATCTTTCACGCTTAGCTTAGTAAACAACCCAAAAGCATACATTCCTAATAAGGGACCATAAGTATAACCTGCAACCTTAAATAATGCAGAAATAACACTATCATCATTTATTGATTTAAACACCAGAATCACTAAGACTAACAATATTGAAAACCCGAGATGAACCAACTTTCTTTGCTTAATTTCTTTTACTCCAGAATCTACATTAAAGCCTAACAAATCGATACAAAAAGAGGTAGTTAATGAGGTTAATGCAGAATCCGCACTAGAATATGCAGCAGCAATTAGTCCTAAAATAAACAATACCCCTACTCCTATTCCCAGGCCTCCATTTAGTGCCACAGCGGGGAATAAATCGTCTGCCTTATTAAATGATATTCCATGGGTTTCGGCATACATATACAGCAATGCTCCTAAGGATAAAAATAATAAATTCACAAATACCAAAACAATACTAAACCAAAACATATTCTTTTTTGCATCTCCTAAACTTTTGCAACTTAAATTTTTCTGCATCATATCTTGGTCAAGCCCAGTCATTACAATTGCCATAAATGCACCTGATAAAAACTGTCTTACAAAATGCTGTTTTCCTTCCCAAAAAAATATTTGTGAATAATCACTTTCTTTTACTGTACTAATCAAAGATGTAAAATTCAAATTCATATCAACTGATATCAGGTAAA
>Ga0308025_1001652_pt1 | contig 10429 bp, 9 predicted proteins | sample Neamet422_FD_201298 | JGI IMG/M metagenome (GOLD analysis project Ga0308025, IMG submission 201298) | Marine microbial communities from water near the shore, Antarctic Ocean - #422 | ecosystem: Environmental > Aquatic > Marine > Unclassified | place: Southern Ocean | collected 2014-10-03
TATGGAAGAAATGGTGCCGCGAATGTTCTCATTTAATTCTCCTTATGGTGCCTGCCCAAAATGTGATGGATTGGGGTCTCATATGGAAGTGGATCCTAATTTGATCGTGCCTGATAAATCCAAAAGCCTTATTCAGGGTGCCATTGCATCGCTGGGAGAACAACCCCGAGGGAACTGGTATGGCAGTATCCTGAAAAGTCTCTCCCGTCATTACGAATTTAATTTTACCACGCGATGGATTAAGTTGGATACTAATGTTCGTCAAATCTTGCTCTACGGTACTGGAGATAAAAAATTTAAAATGGACTACAGTTCCGAGCGTTGGAGTGGAACTTATGCCGGAGGTTGGGAAGGTGCTATTCCGAATTTAATGCGCCGATACACCCAAACTAAATCTTCTGGCATTCGCGAATGGATCGAACAATTTATGAATATGCGTCCTTGTTTTGATTGTAAAGGCGCTAGGCTCCGGAAGGAAACACTTGGAGTTATAATTAATGAGAAAAATATTGGCCATGTGTCTTCCATGTCCATCCGGGATTTAAATATCTTTTTTGAAAACATAAATCTTACAAAAATGGAGCATGCTATCGCTGATCAGATCCTGAAAGAGATTTGTAAGCGGTTGAGTTTTTTGGTCAATGTAGGATTGAGTTATCTTACCTTAGATCGCTCGGCTACCACTTTATCAGGAGGAGAATCCCAGCGAATTCGACTTGCCACACAGATTGGCTCCCAATTAATGGGCGTCCTTTATATTTTGGACGAACCATCCATCGGACTCCACCCACGTGACAATAATCGGTTGCTGAATACCTTAAAATCACTTCGGGATATTGGGAATTCTATTCTGGTTGTAGAGCACGATAAAGAAACGATAGAAGCGGCGGATTATGTCATTGATTTAGGACCAGGCGCAGGGAAACATGGCGGAGAAATCACTTTTGCAGGAACCCCAAAGGAATTGTTAAAATCCAAAAAGTCACTTACGGGTAAATATCTTTCCGGTAAAAAAGAAATTCGAATTCCAAAGGTCCGCCGAAATGGAAGCTCAAATCAATTATCAATCAAAGGTGCCACAGGAAATAATTTAAAATCTATTGATGTAGATTTTCCATTGGGACGATTTATTGCTGTAACGGGTGTATCCGGAAGTGGCAAAAGTTCGTTGGTGAATGAGACTCTCTTTCCTGCTTTAGCGAAAGAATTGAACAGGGCGCGCGCTTACCCATTAGAATTTGATTCCATCACGGGAGCGCAGTTTCTTGATAAGGTGGTGGATATTGACCAAAAACCCATAGGTCGGACGCCAAGATCAAATCCTGCAACTTATACCGGTGTTTTCACATTCATTCGTGATATGTTTGCCAAATTACCGGAATCTAAAATTCGAGGTTATAAACCTGGTCGTTTTTCATTTAATGTAAAAGGCGGTCGCTGTGAATCCTGTGAAGGTGATGGCATTATTAAGATTGAAATGAATTTTCTCCCGGATGTATATGTAATCTGTGAAGTTTGTGCGGGAAAACGATATAACCGGGAAACATTGGAAGTTAAATACAGAGGGAAATCAATTGCTGAAGTGTTGGGTATGCCCGTATCTGAAGCGTTGGAGTTTTTTAAAAATATTCCATCTATCCATAAAAAACTCCATACATTAAATGATGTGGGACTAGGCTATATCAATTTGGGGCAGCAAGCCACAACACTTTCCGGTGGAGAAGCGCAGCGGGTGAAACTGGCCACGGAACTCTCTAAAGTATCTGCCGCAAGAACACTTTACATTTTGGACGAACCTACCACAGGCCTCCATTTCGAGGATATCAAGATGCTCTTGCATGTGCTCCAGCGTTTGGTGGAACGTGGAAATACGGTTTTGGTTATTGAACATAATTTGGATGTGATCAAGACTGCGGATTGGATCATCGATTTGGGGCCGGAAGGCGGTAACGATGGCGGGACTGTCATGGCTACCGGCACGCCGGAAGAAATTGCATCAGTGAAAACATCTTATACTGGATCATTTTTAAAACAAATTTTAATGAAAAAGGGAATCGCAGCATGAGATCTCTTGCTGAACTAAAGCACTTTTTTAAACTTTGGGAGATAGTGAAAGATCTTATTGATCAATGTATTGATATTATGTTGAATCTACGCCAAAGTGAGCATACCTGTGGCTCCGGATCCAATGTTTACACTATGGTAGTCAAACTTTTTTCCCTCTCTGTCTTTACGACAGCAATTTGAGATTGTATCTTTAGAGTCAGTTTTAAACTGATTTACATCCATTTTACTTAATGACAGAGATACATATTACAGACCCAACACCGTTTGAGGATGATAGTGCGGTTGAAAAATCTCTTCGCCCCTCTCAATTTGATGAATTTATTGGTCAGAAAGAATTGGTGGATAATTTGAAACTTTACATTGAAGCATCTAATTCTCGTGGAGATGCTTTAGACCATGTCCTTCTATTTGGTCCACCGGGATTGGGGAAAACTACTCTCGCGAATATTGTTTCTAAGGAACTAAAATCCAACATAAAACAAGCATCCGGACCAGTAGTAGAACGAGCGGGTGACTTGGCAGGAATAATAACTAATTTAGGTCACCGTGATGTATTTTTCATCGATGAGATTCATCGTCTTAATGCAGTAGTGGAAGAATATCTCTATTCTGCTATGGAAGACTTTTCCATCGATATTATGATTGATAAGGGACCCAGTGCCCGCAGTGTACAGCTGACGATTGAACCCTTTACTCTCATTGGTGCTACCACACGATTGGGGAATCTCACTTCACCTTTGCGAGATCGTTTTGGTGTGGTACTTCGTGTGGATTATTATGAAGCAGAAGATCTTTTCCATATAATTAATCGGTCCGCCGAAATATTGGAAGTAGAGATTGATGATGAAGGTGCCATGGAATTAGCCAGGCGCGCCCGTGGAACTCCACGGATCGCCAATCGTATATTGAGACGGTCCCGGGATTTTGCACAAGTTAAAGCTTCCGGCAAAATCAATATTGATGTGGCCAAGGCATCCTTGGAAAAATTAGGCATAGATGATATTGGATTGGATGATATGGATCGGAAGATTCTGGAAGTTATTATAGATAAATTTAATGGTGGTCCTGTGGGTGTAAAATCGTTGGCAGTTGCCATAGGAGAAGATCCCATTACCATAGAAGATGTATATGAACCCTTTTTGATCAAGGAAGGATTTTTGCACCGTACACCAAGGGGGCGCATTGCCCAGAAAGCAGCATACAATTTACTTGGAAAAGAATTAACAACAGACCAAACGAGGTTATTTGAATGATCGATAAAAAGAAAAAGTATAAACTTGGTGATTTTAATTATCGCCTACCAAAAAAATTCATTGCCCAGTATCCAGAGTCCAGGAGGGATTTCTCGCGATTAATGGTAGTGAACCGTGATACGGGGAAAATTGAGCATAGAAAATTTCTGAATATAACAGATTATATGCGCAAAAATGATCTTATGGTGGTTAACAATACAAAGGTCTTTCCTGCGCGACTTTTTGCAACCAAAGACCGGACCGCCGCTAAAGTGGAAGTTTTTTTACTCCGTGAATTAGCAGCTGGTCTCTGGGAAGTCATGGTAAAACCTGCTCGGAAAGTCCGCATCGGGAATAAACTGGTATTCACGCCAAAACTTATGTGCGATGTGATCGACAATACAGTTTCAGGCGGTCGTGTGGTTCGTTTCGAATATGATGGCGATAATTTGCATAGTGTTATCGACAGAATCGGCACATCGCCCCTTCCGCCCTACATTGATCGTGATGCCGATTCCGTGGATAAAAAGAGGTATCAAACCGTATATGCGGAGGAACGTGGTGCTGTGGCTGCCCCTACTGCTGGACTCCATTTTACTGAAGGACTTATCAAAAAAGTAAAAGATCAAGGTACCAAGATTGAAAATGTTACGCTTCATATTGGACTTGGAACTTTTCGCCCTGTTCAAGTAGAAGATCTGAATCGGCACCAGATGGACTCTGAATATTTTGAAGTGTCCCCAAAAACATCCATGGCAATCAATCAGGCTAAAAAGCGGCACCGGAAGATTATTGCTGTAGGAACATCCACCGTTCGTGCATTAGAAACAATTGCCATATCCGGATTCCAGGTAACCCCAAAAAGGGGTTGGACAGATAAATTTATTTACCCACCCTACGAATATAAAATGGTGGATAAAATGATTACCAATTTTCATGCGCCTAAATCAACATTGTTTATGATGGTCAGTGCATTTGCTGGTCGCAAATTGATTAAAAAAGCATACCGGGAAGCTATAAAAGAAAATTATCGCTTTTTGAGCTATGGTGATGCCATGATTATCATTTGATCAAAAACCGTATGTAATATGAAAGTATCCGCAATCATTCCTGCTGCTGGTTCTGGTGAACGGTTTGGCGAAGAAAAACAATTTAAATTGTTGTCCGGCCGGCCGCTTTTCTTTCATGCTTTGAAACTATTTTTGCAATCGGACTACATTGACGAAATTATTGTGGCCGTGCCCAGTGCTAATGTAGACTCCACCCATCGAGATGTGTTGTCCATGTCAGCTGGAAAACCGGTGAAAGTGGTGTCTGGGGGTACACGTCGGCAGGATTCTGTGAAAAATGGCATAGATGTATCTGACTCGGATTCAACATTGGTTTGCATCCACGATGCTGCCCGACCTTTTGTGACAGAAGACCTTATTCAGCGATCTATTTCTGCTTGTGAATTTGCAGATGGTGCCATTGTGGGAATCCCGAGTAAGGATACTATAAAAATTTCTGAAAATGGATTGGTAAAAGAAACGCTTGATCGTGAAAAAATATGGCTGGTGCAGACTCCCCAATCTTTTCATAAAAATAAATTACTTCAGGCGTTGGATCATGCAGAAACAGAAAACTTAACCGGAACCGATGAATCCGCATTAATGGAAGCAATGGGATTCTCCATCAAGCTGGTAGAAGGAGATTCAAACAATTTTAAGATTACCACAAAAGATGATTGGACACGAGCGGAAATAGTTGCCGTGCAACAGGCCCAGGGAACAGGTTTATGATCAGAATGGGTATAGGATATGATGTCCACCAGTTGGCGAAAGGAGAATTATTTACTATAGGGGGTGTGGATATACCATCATCTTTTGGGTCAGTGGGACATTCTGATGGCGATGCTTTGATCCATGCGGTGGTGGATGCGCTTCTTGGTGCATCCGCATTGGGTGACATTGGTCAATTTTTTCCCAGCAATGATGATACTTGGAAAGGTGCCCCCAGCAGTTACTTTTTAGCCGACGCAGTTAAACGAATTCGAGAAGCTGGATTTGAGATCAATAATATAGACGCAATCATTGTTCTCCAAAAACCAAAACTGGAAGAATTTATTCCCCAAATGAAATATAACTTAGCTTATTCCATGCTAATTGATGAATCCAAAGTTTCCATAAAAGCCACAACTACAGACCATCTAGGATTTGTGGGTGATAGTTCCGGCTGGGCAGTACAGGCCATTGCAACACTTTGTATTAAAAATGAGCCATCTTGTACTTAAGTCCCACGCGAAGGTTAATATTGGTCTCCAAATACGGAACCAGCGCCCAGACGGTTACCATAATATTCACACTGTTTTCCAGGAGTTGGATTTTCATGATACCATCAGATTAAAAAAAAGAGGTTCCAGTTGCCAATTTTCTTCCAATGTGGATTGGCTGGCAAAAGATGATTCCAATCTATGTGTAAAGGCATGGCAAAAAATGGTGGATGTGTTTGGACTTGGTGGTGTCTCAATTGAACTGGAGAAAAGAATTCCTGCTGGTGGTGGTTTGGGTGGAGGTTCATCCAATGCAGCCACCATCTTAAAAGGACTTCGCAAGCTTTATGAATTGGATGTGAGTGATCATGAGCTAGAAACCATGGGCATAGATTTGGGTGCAGATGTTCCTTTCTTTATTAAGGGAAAAACACAGATCGGAGATGGAATTGGAGAAATCTTAAAACCGATTGAAACGATAATTAATGGTTGCTATTTATTGGTGGTCCCGGATTTACATATTGATACAAAATGGGCATATGGGGAAGTCAAAAATATTTTGGATAAGCCAAACGAGGTAGTTAATTTTTCAGGCTTTATTCGAAAGGAGATTATTCCTTTTGAGCTTTTTGAGAATGATTTTGAAGCAATCGTTGTTCCAGCATATCCAGAGATTGGACAAATAAAAAATTCGCTTCGAGCCCATGGGGCTCGTTTCGCCAGTTTGTCGGGCTCAGGCTCGACTGTGTTTGGGGTTTTTGACAAAGATGCAGATGCCAAATCAGCCGAGTCACATTTTTCATCCCGATACAATACATTTATCACCAATCCAATTCTCTAATTAGTAACGACGCCCAATTTAATTGGGGCGTAGTATAATGGCAGTACACCTGGTTTTGGTCCAGGCAGTTGGGGTTCGAATCCCTGCGCCCCAGCTTCTATTCATTCAGAAAAAAATATTATGAATAATAAACTAAAAATATTTAGTGGTCGTAGTAACCCTGCTTTGTCCAAAAAGATTGCAAAATCACTAGGATATGAATTGGGTGAAATATCCATTAGCACCTTTTCCGATGGTGAATTATGGATCAAGTTTGAAGAAAATATTCGTGGGACTGATGTGTTTTTGATTCAATCCACTAATGGACCATCTGAGAATATTTTGGAATTGGCATTGATGGTGGATGCAGCAGTTCGTGCTTCTGCGGATCGTGTAACAGTTGTTATCCCTTATTTTGGCTATGGACGGCAAGATAGGAAAGATCAACCTCGCGTACCCATTTCATCTCGAGTTATGATCGATATTTTTACAGTAATGGGTGCAGATAGAATTATTACAATGGATCTTCATTCTACTCAAATTCAGGGATTTGCTAAAATCCCGTTTGATCATTTATACAGCAGAATGGTGTTATTGGATGCAATTAAGAATGAAGGGTTGGATCCGGATCATACCACAGTGCTGGCGCCAGATGTTGGATCTGCAAAAATGAGTCAAGCCTATGCAAAACGACTGGGAATGCATTTTGCACTAATTGATAAACGTCGGTATGCACCTAATCAAGCAGAAGTGAGTCATCTTATTGGTGACCTCAAAGATATGGATGTGCTTATTATTGATGATATGATTGATACAGCGGGAACTACAATTAACGCAGCTCAAGCCGCTTTAAAACAAGGTGCAAAATCAATAACGGCTGTGGCAACACACGGCGTGTTATCCGGCCCAGCCATAGAAAGATTGAGTGAATCAAAAATTAGAAAAATTATTGTGACAGATACGATCGATATTCCCATGGAAAAACACATGGATAATATGGAAATCGTAACTGTAGGAAATATTTTTGGCGAAGCAGTTAAGCGAATTCACAATGGTGAATCAGTCAGTGCTTTGTTTGAATTTTAATTAGGAGAAAAAACGATGGCATCATCGTATTACAAATTAGAAATTACAGATAGAAATCTCACACGGACGAAAGGGTCAAAAGCAGTTCGTCGGGAAGGACTCATTCCTGGTGTTCTCTATTATGCAGGTGAAGCAAATGTAAATATCTCAGTGGGCAAACTGATATTATACCATGCATTGCAATCTGGCCAGCATGTTTATGAGATTGAATTAGGTGTTGAAACTCAGTTGACCATGATCAAGGAATTACAATATCATCCTGTGACGGATGATGTTATTCACATTGATCTAATGCGAGTGCGCCGATCAGAGAAAATGACGATTTCTGTACCCTTGGTATTGATTGGTGAACCATTAGGTGTCAAGGAAGGGGGAATATTATCGCAATCCATAACACAGATTGAGATCAGTTGTTTCCCAACAGATGTTCCGGATCAGATTGAATTGAATATTGATGATCTTGAAATGAATTCTGCCAAAAGTGTAGCAGACATTACAATTGATAATGAAGATGTAGAGATATTATCTGCTGAAGACTTAAATATAGTATCTGTTCATCCGCCTGCAGCTGAAGAAGAGCCTGAAGTTGAAGAAGAGCCTGAAGGTGAAGATGGTGAAGAAGGAGAAGATGATAAAGCATCTGAAGAAGATTCAGGAGACGATTCGAAAGAATCATGATCGCTTTTATTGGTCTAGGCAATCTCGGTGATAAATATGCAAATACGAAACACAATGCAGGATTTTGGGTAGTGGACGAATTAGCACGCCGGCAAAAACTGTCATTTAAACCTGGAAAAGGTCCTTATGTCTTTGCACAACATAAACGACGGGAAGTCCTGTTGGTAAAGCCAACAACTGGCATGAATCTTAGCGGAAACGCCGTGAAAGAAGTGGCAAATCTTTGGAGTCTTTTGCCTTCCGATATTCATGTAATCTTGGATGATGTGGATTTGCCTCTTGGGTCGATTCGGATTCGTCCCAAAGGCGGCGACGGATGTCACCGTGGGATGGAGAGTATAATTTATCAACTCCAGTCAGACCAATTCCCTCGATTACGTTTAGGTATAGGTACGGATGAAAATATGCGACCTGCAGAAAAATATGTACTGAAACCCTTCAGATCAGATGATGAGCCTGAAGCAGAAGCCATGGTAAAACATGGTGCCGATGCTTTAGCAAATCTTTTGGTGAGGGGACTAAACCACACCATGAATCATTTTAATTCTTAATTGAGGAGATATTGAACTCATGAGTTCTAATCTAATGTATGTGATCGGCGCTGGTGCTTTGGCGATGGTTTATTCCTTCTGGAAAACAAGTTGGATTGAAGCACAGGATGAGGGTACTGAACGCATGAAAGCCATCGGTAAAAGTATTGCTGATGGTGCTATGGCTTTCTTGAAAGCGGAATACCGCGTACTTGCAATATTTGTTATTATTGTTGCAGGATTATTAGCATTTGCAGCTGATAGTCAAGAGCAATCATTATTAGTATCAGTTTCATTCTTAGTAGGAGCATTTGCTTCCGCTCTAGCAGGATTTTTGGGTATGAGAGTTGCAACTAAAGCAAATAACAGAACAACAAATGCTGCTCGCGACAGTTTAGCAAAGGCATTAAATGTTGCATTTACAGGCGGTTCAGTGATGGGCCTTAGTGTTGTTGGTTTAGGGGTTCTAGGAGTAACAGGGTTATTTGTGGTTTATAGTATGTCCGAATCTTTTGTTCTTCCTGCTGGGGAAATAGATTATAAAGCTTTAATTCAGGCATTAACTGGCTTTTCTCTTGGAGCATCTTCTATTGCATTATTTGCTCGTGTTGGTGGTGGTATCTATACCAAAGCCGCTGATGTAGGTGCTGACTTGGTTGGAAAAGTAGAAGCTGGAATACCAGAAGATCATCCATTGAATCCTGCTACAATTGCTGATAATGTGGGTGATAATGTAGGTGACGTTGCTGGAATGGGTGCTGATTTATTTGAATCTTATGTGGGCTCAATTGTGGGTTCTATGGTACTGGGTGCGAGTATGTATGCATCTGGTGTTGCAGATGGATTTAACTTTGTTCTTTTGCCACTTTATATTGCCGGTGCTGGAATTATAGTTTCTATTATCGGGACTTTTATGGTATCCGTTAAAGAAGGCGGTGATCCGCAAAAAGCTTTGAATATGGGTGAGTTTGGAAGCTCTGCTATTATGATAGCCGTTATTTACTTTTTGGTGATTAATACTTTGCCAGCATCTCACGCTATGGGTGTTTTTTGGGCAACTGTAATTGGGTTGCTTGCAGGCTTAGGTATTGGAATGATTACTGAACACTATACGGGAACAGGAACTTCACCAGTGCTTTCAATTGTAAAACAATCAATAACTGGGCCCGCTACAAATATTATTTCTGGTTTGGGTGTGGGAATGCAATCTACGGCTATACCGATTTTGATTTTAGCTGTAGGAATTGTTGGTGCCCATCATTTTGCCGGATTATATGGGATTGCCATGGCGGCCTTAGGAATGCTGGCCAACACAGGAATCCAATTGGCTGTTGATGCCTATGGTCCTATTTCTGATAATGCTGGTGGTATTGCTGAAATGGCTGAATTGCCTGCTGAAGTTCGGGAACGTACTGATAAATTAGATGCAGTGGGTAATACAACTGCTGCCATAGGAAAAGGATTTGCTATTGGCTCTGCTGCTTTAACAGCATTAGCCTTATTTGCTGCCTTTATGGTTCAAACTGGAATTGATAGTATTGATATTGCAAATCCAATGGTTATGGCTGGTTTATTTGTCGGTGGAATGCTGCCATTTTTATTTTCTTCTATGGCAATGAATGCTGTAGGACGTGCCGCGATGGCCATGATTGAAGAAGTGCGTCGTCAATTTAGAGACATTCCTGAATTAAAAGCTGCGCTTGTTGTATTGGCTAAAGGGGAAGAATCCACATGGTCAGATGATGATAAAGCTGCTTATGAATTA
>Ga0308025_1001656_pt1 | contig 10413 bp, 12 predicted proteins | sample Neamet422_FD_201298 | JGI IMG/M metagenome (GOLD analysis project Ga0308025, IMG submission 201298) | Marine microbial communities from water near the shore, Antarctic Ocean - #422 | ecosystem: Environmental > Aquatic > Marine > Unclassified | place: Southern Ocean | collected 2014-10-03
TTCCAGTATAGATCTTCTTAAATCTGATATACTTGGTAAGGCGTCAACTATTTCAACACTCGAGGAATCTGTGAACTCTTTAAAAATGGAAAATGATATTCTTAAAATAGATCTACAGTCATGTTTAACTGAAAGAGAAGAACCTGTTCCTGACAGAGTACCTGCTCCTATACCTTCAGGATGGGCATGTGAAAAACCATACGCTAAAAGCGAAGAGAGTCAGGTAGTTAGAGCAAGATCATGTTCTGTAAGTACTGGGGATGGTCCGTATGATGGTATACGAAAAGGTATCAATGGAATAGGTGGCAGATATATAGGAAGACAGCCATGTGTTGAAAAATGTTACAAGGATTAATAATGATAATAACAAGTCGTTTGTAATTATTTAAGATTGTATCTACATACTTAAAGATCCATCGTTCCATATATGGCGTTTTAAAAAATATTAGTGTCTTCCGAATTTCACAATGACATATGATGCCATGTGCTCCATGTCGAATGTATGTATCAACATGTCGACAATGCCAAGATTGTCTTCGTCATCTATGATGTCGAGTACATCTTCCAATGTGATAACACCCGCCGTATCGATCCACTCGTCCTGCATATTACTAGTAGATTCTGCTATACCAGACAAGAATTCGTATATGGTCTTGTCTGGAAAATTGACTTTCTCAGCAATAGCCAGATGTATAGCCATATCTCTCGTGTTTTGTGCTCTAACCCATTCCTTTGTCCCAACAATATATCCACGTTGCTGTGAAGTATGGTCAAACTCGACGATCTCGGCATTGGATAGCTTGGTGTCTCCAGTCACTATCATCATGATTGGTTTGAAGAGTGATCATGTGGGGGGTGGTGGTGCATATCAAAAATTAAAAGTTGGAAATATTTGAGAATTTATTTTAACGGAGCCCAGTGCTCAAGGCTCGTCGTTAGTATGTCGAAAGTGTCGACAATACTCTCCTCCTAATGTCACAAGAAGGTGTCTTGCTAGTGACAAATGTCTGCTCTTTACTGTTCTGAACTCTCTTATAAACCAGGTGGTTACTCTGCCTCTTAAGTTCCCACCCTCCATCCTCCAACGCGTCGTCCACGGAGTCAAATCTCCGTGTATCTTTCTTGGACATGTCCCTTCCCGACAAACCTCTGACTCCCCGATCCTTGACTTTTATCTCAGACTTCTTAGATCTCACACAACGACTCTTGGACCGGGAAACCTTTTTTGTAGAATTTACCTCAATGCAAGAATCATCCACGACTGAGGTATACTTCTGCTGACAAGAACACTCTGTAGATATATCATTGTCTATGAGTGTACCAACTTTGATACATGCGGGAGAGTAGTGGTGGGTTCCGTGTAAGAAACAACCATTTGTCGCGCAAGTTACTACGTACACATCCTCGTCTCCTCCCTCGTATCCCATGACACAGCACCTGAATCCAATGGTGTTAACCCTCTCTTCGTAAATAACACGCCTCACACACATCTTCTCTACGTCTTTCTTTTCCACGATCTTGGGTTTCATGGAGTTTTTGATGTCCAGAACCATGGAATGGTCTGACTTCTTCCACCCAGATAATACACACTTTACGCTTAAAGTACGTACTATCTTCCATATCGACTCGTCCACATACATACACGTATCCCCACTGAAAATCTCATATATCCCCACAGGGACTCCTTTCAGAACTTTGGCCCTGTAAGTTATATCGGTAAAATGATAAAAATCACATTCGCCGACGCTTGACCCTTCAGAAAATTCACCAATTGTCGTCCGCTCGCAGAGTTTTAGACACCCCTTTCCATGGGGGATACATGCTATGTTCCCATTGATCTTCACAGTCTTCATCTCTCCTATATATGATGCTATGAAGAAGGTGTCGTCTGTCATAGGAATACTAGTCTTCCAGGAGAAGGTGCCTCTGATGAACTTCTTGCCCTTCTTGACCCCATCGAAATCCCCTCTGACGGTGATTGTACAGGTTCCGACGGATATGCGCATAACACACTCGCAGCAAGTATCAACATACTTGGGGTTATTGTTGTGGGTACATTGTTGAGTATGGTCCGTGTCTTCTTCCATACACTTGCTCGAACAGTAGAACACTCTGTCGCAAATACACACAAGTGAGAAGGTCTTGTTCAGTGTCTCCATACACATCGGGTTTCTGCACAAACCCCACTCGTGTGTGGGTTCTGTAAGATCAGAATTGTGCAAGATCAAGTCTCTGATAGTAGACTTATTGTAGTCTATTTTGTTGTGGAAGTGGATGTCCTGACGCTCTTCTGCGTCGTGAAAAATGTCTTCCTCGTGGCCAGTGTTCTGGTGGGCGTCGAAAAAGATGTCGTTCATGATTATTTTGGTGTTTAGGAGGTGAAAGTGAAAAGTGAACCATGTGGGGTGGGCCCCGTCCGATATAAAAGAATAATCCCAATATATGAAACCCAGGGGTGTATACCTTTTTATCACAATCCGGTTGCAATAATAACGCAAATCAATATGGAGCTGAAGTCTGTATACCTCTATCTCCATCTCTACTAGACTCTCTTCGTATTCTGTTTATTTCTATAGTTGCATTATTGACTAGTATTTCCCTGACTATTCTTTCAATCCTATCTAATTTTTCATCGAATGATTGGTTTATTGGGGTTATTTCTCTTATTTGGACAGGTTTCTTTTTTTTAAACCTAGATTTAATTTTAGTGAACCACATTGAGGTAACACTTTATATGGTTACATATATTTAACATTAATTATTATAATGTGGGTCGTATACTCAATAATTTATATATTGCCCTTTATTACAACATGAGTGAACTTCCCATGGTTACCATCGTGACACCCGTCACCTATTCTCGGGTAAAATTCATGCATCTAATGGTTTCCAATGTGATGAACCAGACATACCCCCATTCTAGACTAGAATGGTTGGTTGTTGGGGACGATCTTCTAAAAACGAAGGAATCCTTCGAGGATGCATTTAAAAACATACCAAGTGTAAAGTGTAGGTATATACCGTGTGACATTATGAGAGATATTGGTGCGAAACGTAATTTTGCAGTGTCACATGTATCAACAAAAATTGCCTCTAATCAAGATTCTGATGACAAATATTCTTCCAGTCACATAGAGTATTCTGTGAGCGAGCTAAAGAGGACCAAGAGCGGTATCGTAGGTTGTAAGGACATGCTTGTCTTTTTCCAAGAGAACGGTGGTAAGATGGTATATTTGAAGGGGAACAGTATCCATGAAGGAACCATGACTCATACTCTAAGACATTGGAAAGTAAATAAATATCATAAGAACACTATGAAGGCGGAAGGAACAAGAATGGTGAATGGAAACTATTTCAATGAATTGGATATCCGGAAAATTATGATTTGTATTGCGCATGGAGACAATACATATGATAAATCTAGATTCCTAGGAAATCCAGTGGTTGATCTAAGTGATGACGCAAAGAATAATATTACGAATCTGATAAATGGTGTAATCAAATAAAATTAGAAAAATACAATGGACAAGTATATCGACGACTCAGGTGCATGCAAATGTGCATATTCCTATCATGTCTATGTGATATGTCGAATAAACAACCCCCGAATAATTGTTTATGACAAATAAACTCCCCATGTATTATTTCTCTACTCATGATAATAATACACTTCCTCAATTCCGAAGGCAAGTCTATCCACGTAGGCATATATTACATGTGCATATGTAAAACACCAATATTAAGAATTCTAAGACGAACGCATAAAATAGGTTCTACAAATTTAAACAATATCTCAAATAGACATGCCTGGAACATTTGTTTATGTTCAATAAACTCTTGATTGCGGATCTCTTTCCCCATTTCTATAATCAGCTTTCGTATTTCAGAAGGAAGAGACGACCAAGTGGACATTCGTATATACCATATGAGAATATATAAATTCTAAATTTTTAGATTACAACATGTGTTTCCCATGCAGTTTGATGCAGTTTGAAAAAGTACTCACTAGGTAGAAATTGGAAATAATTGTAATAATTATACCTATAAAGTAGGTAAATCTCATGCAGTTTGATACGGAAAAATCCGCTCGCGCACCTTGAATTATATAAAAAACTTTTTTTTTCAGGATCGGAAAACATTCCCAGCTCCGTAATAATTTCAGACCACCCCTAAAGCATATTAATCAGATATCTCAGTGATATCCCCTATGACATACTCATCACAATATAACTTACATAATTCTTTAATTCTAAAGATCTGTACTGGTTTGTTTATACACTCGCACATACCCGATTTGATCATATCTGCATATATTTCACCTGTCGTACTTGCAGTGACTCCTACTATATTCGTAGACTTATTCATCCCCTCATCTTTGATCGAATATGTAGCCCTAGCCCCAGTGATATCTGGCATATAATAATCCATAAATATCATAGCGTATTTTTTTATCTTACACATTTCAATGGCCTCTGCGCCATTACAAGCAATTTCCGAGCGTACAGCTATCATTTCCAAATACTTAGTTAACACCTTACGATTCATATTCATATCGTCAACAACGAGGATAAGAGGTTTATGATCCGTAAATGACGTATGCCTTGTAACAACCGGGGAAACATCAGGCAGTCCTAGTATCCACTCTGATTTACACGAATACCCTATAGTAGGGACAGGTATAACATTCGTTCCGAAAAGAACTCTCGCGTTCAATATGCTACCTGTACCTAAATGGCTCTCACATGTCACATAACCACCCATGGCATCACATATAGATTTTGTAATAGATAGTCCTAGACCGGTTCCTATCGTAGAAGACCTTCCTGTATGAACCTGGGTAAACGGTTTAAAGAGTTGAGACTTTCTATCAGAGTCCATTCCAATACCAGTATCTCTGACACATATATCTATAGCAATAATAGACCCATACCCGTCTCCTAAATACACATTCTCAACTTTCCCTATAATTTCACTAGACACATGTACATATATGCTACCAGAGTCTGTAAATTTAAACGCGTTACTGACAAGATTCATAATAACCTGCCTACACTTAGTATGGTCCCCAAACAACTGAGACGATGGTAAATTACTATCCATATCTACGTACAACTTGACTCTTTCTCCAGGCACAATTCTATTGTACGATTGGACCATTATTTTCAGAATACCCATTGTAAAAGATTCAACGTACATAGGTTCTATATCTAATGTAAGTTTACCCGCCTCTATTTTGGAAAAATCCAGAATCTCAGATACTGTTGTCAATAACATACTTGAACATGTTTTAATATCATCAACATAACCTTTTATATCATCAGTTGACACCAAAGAGAGCAATATTTCCACAGTACCGATTATACCATTCAAAGGTGTTCTAAGTTCATGAGACATCTCTGCTAAAAACGCAGACTTTAATTCGGTAGAGTTTTTATATACGGTTGCCATTTTTTTATTGTTCAAAGAAGTGATAGACTGTCTAACATACATAAGAGTAGAAACAAATACAAAAAGTAAACCACCTAAAAGAATAGAACCATATGATACAAATTCAGGTTTTGTTGTTGTTGTCATTATAAGATTGAAATATTGATCCGAAACATGAAACGTGTCTGTGTAAACATTACTCCCCTTAGATAATGCCTCATCTGTTAAATCTTCAAGTGGGTCGTGAAAAGGTCTAGAAAAATCAAAAAAAGTTTCAAATTTCCCATTTTTCTTCAGACGTAGTATTGTGAGATTTACATCCTTACTTTCAGAAGAGGTTAATATACTCAATGCATCTAAAATGAACCCATGTGGAAATATCACTTCTAATACTAGTCCAATGATTTCATCCGACATAATATCAATTACTGGTTGAAATATCATGAAAATGAATGGTTCTTCTGATACGTCGAATGTAAAATCAGTGTTGGACGATACAAACTCTCCAACTCCTCCAAATTCTAAAAGGGGAACTAAGTCTATGATAACAGTTGACCTAGTATCTATCATCTCCTGGATAGACACACCCCACGAATAACCAATGTCAAATCCTGTAAACTTCAAGGTCAATGGGTTTGTAAATAAAATAGGCCATATTGTAGAATTGTCTATAGGTCTTTCTATTATATTCATGTTTTGATCAATTCCTTTTATAATATAGTCAAACTCAGAGAAATAGTTTTGATTATTTAAAACAAATTCATCTCGGTAAGAAGAATTTACCATTGGTATCCATCCAATACCAGTCGACTCAAGTGTAAGTCTTGGATCAGAAATATATTCGAATCCTTGTCTAGAAGTTACCCCTCCTAATACAGACATAAATCTAGATACAAATTGCTTGTCCAGTTTATTATGGAGGTCATTGAATAGAACGGTTGATATTTTGATAAGAGAGAGATTTTCAGAATCTCGGATTGTGTTGAGTCTTGCTTTATATGTAACATAAGTTCCAATTCCTGACAAAAATAAACCTATAGAAGAAAATGCAACAAGTTTCAGTGTGAAAGAGTAATTGCATAACATATATTGTAATATATCTTAATACATAATATTATATGATTAAAAATGAATCTGTATTAACGTGTATAAATTAAAAACCTTGTGGGATTATTGAAACAATATGCCAGAAATCGTACAGCATTATGTTCGTAAATCCAATGGTCCCTTCGTCGGTGAATGTGATTATCCCTTTCATTACCGATTCATCTTTCATATAAAGTGAAACGATAGCGGAATCATCAAGTGTTCCCAGTAAGACAGCCTCCACATTGAGACCAGTCTTAGCATGTTGCATGAAAACGTTCATTATATATATATATAAGTGTTGTATATATTAAAAGATTAAACTACCTTGAACACGAATCAATAAACTCTTTCATCCGATATAATCTGGAATCGGATTTACTATTTACATCTATATTATCGTACAATTGCATCCCAAAGAACGAGTATATACTAGGAAGAACATCGTGCAATATGTCACATGACTGGACAGTGACAAATGAAACTTCCACGTAAGTACGACCGAAATCCTTGAGAAGACCCCTCACTTTTTCGTACCAGTTCCTTTGACGATCCAGATACTTATCGGTAATCGTATACACTTCCTTATCAGGCCTCTTTTGCCCAGGAACTGTCAACCAATCCTTATGATTCAACGCATTTTGTAGAGATTCGTACGATTCGTGTACATCTCTTTCCAATACAATATACCCTATATCTTCGTTCATAGCCATCTCCGTTAGACCCTCGTTACTTAGAACGTGAACGTCAAATATCTTGACAAATATAGTACAGTCCCCCCCACATTGACTATGCGTTTTACACAACATCTCATGGCTCCTCATTAGGAAATCTACTGGGTTACTGTGAGAATCTTTCTGGCTCATCCCCGTGGCCTTATGGGCTCCCAATATGTCTTGACCCTTGTCCGCTGTCATGATCTCGTTTCCATTGATGCCACATGGATGAGAAGACAGAAGAGTATTCAGACTAGTGCTCCCACTCCTCTGCATAGACATTACAGCTACAATCTTGGGTGCAGAAATCTTGTGGAAAGAAACCGCCTTTGATACAACACAGTGTATAAGACATATGAAAATAAGAAAAGGTGTCATGGTTTATTTAGGATAGATAAGATTTGTGACAAAGGATGGGAGAATATCATTTTATAATATCAAATATCAATATTCAAATAATACCTACCCCCTTTAAAAAAGCCTCATCGGGTTTAAACATTTCAGACAACTGGTACCCATCTCATCACAATACCTCCAGGACTCATTTCATAAAAAAGATGGTTCAGACTTTCAGATACTTCGGACATGGTATGACTAAGCCGTACACAACGTTATCCAATTTCAACGAATGTATCATCAGGGGGTACTTGTTTGTAGAAACAGAAGGGAAATTCGAGGAGAGGGAATACATCTTTCCTTGTTCCGAGCACTACTGGTGGGCTCACTTCATGAGAAGACACGAAGACATTTCAAGACTTGCTGTAGGAGGAGACTTGTCAACTATAGATGGTCTAAAGTTGATACTTGGTGATTTCATCGGGGAGACCAAGGGTCGGTACTGGGGGAGGAAAGGCAGCATCGGGATAGTTGCTAAGATTTTGACACAGAAGAACGAAAAGGGGGAGAGATACAGGGCAAAAGAGATTGGGATGTGTGTGAACGACTATCCTCTGGAACAATATGGTCCTTCTGGTGGAAATTCCACACTAGTTTCTATCTGGAAGAAGATACTTTTTGCAAAGTATACCCAGAACTCTATTCACCGTGCTGTTTTGATGAGCACGGGGTCAGAGATACTTGTAGATTTCACCAGAGGAACACCAGAGAAGAAGTTTTGGACCGCACACGTGGTAAACGGGGGGAAGAGATACAGTGCAGGGAGAATAGTTGGTGGAGAATTGGTAGGCAACAACTTCATGGGGAAGTGTATGATGGCGGTTAGGAAGGAGATGTATGGTAATAGTTATTGATCATTCGAGGTATTATAATATGGATTAATAAATAAAGAATGTCTGAAACAATTTCTATTGAGTCTTTCCCCATGATAGCTGGACTTTCCGGTGGTGCATTCATCACGTCCGCTATCTCTTTCATGAATAATTCCAACCCCACAATGGTAAACAAGATCATCGGCATGGTCATGTTTTCTATGGGATGGGCTCTGATAATTTCTTCTTTCGATAAAAACGACACACGAGAAGATAAATACAAGAACCAACTGATAATTTCATCTGTACTTGTGTGGGCTTCTGCAATGATTCTGAGAATGATGATGGACAAGGGTGTATCCAAGGCTCCCATGATGATATTCGGTCTCTTATTTATGTCTTCATGGTTTGTAATCGGATACTCTGTTTCTAAAAAGATCGGGTTCGTGGACGAAGAACCCGAAGAACAACCAGTTGAAGAAGAGACAGACGAGGAGGTCGAAGTAGAAACAGAGAGTGATGAAATGGCAAACACAAGAACCATATTGTCTGCAACTGGGATTATTTCACCTATCATGGTATTTGTAGGAATGATGTTGGTTAACAAGATAGAACGTCCAGGAAACATAGCGTCGGGTATAGGTCTCCCATTGTTTACATCCGCATGGGTTGTATTGGCCTTGACAAATTCATTTATCCTCCATGAGTAATTTAATACATTAAAAAATAAATATCAACATAATCGTACAAAAACAATTTTATAATATTTCATCCCACTAATAGAATGGCTCCTCGCTCTCGTTCAAAAAAACTGTCTAAAAAATCAAAGACACTTAAGAAAGCTATACTCATAGAAGATACCGAAGACAGAAAAGCTTACGATGAAGAGATAAATACTCAGATATTCGGAGACAGGTTGCCGTCTTCGATACCCTATATAACAATACAGACAGAAGGAGGTGAGACTAAAATACCCTCAAATCTTCCAGATGGTACAGTTATAACTATACCAGGTGCGAGGGTCCCAGATGCGATACCCCAGGTTCAGCCACCTACACCACAGGCCCCACCTTCAGTACCCCAGACTCCTCCTACACCACAGGCACCACCCTCGGTACCCCAGACTCCTCCTACACCACAGGCTCCACCCTCGGTACCCCAGACTCCTCCTACACCACAGCCTGCACCAACTGTACCTATAATAAGTAATATACCTATCATAGGACCAATTGTGGACGCAGTTATTGAAGTTGTAAGACCTACTGAACCTCTGAGAAATACTCCTGTCGTTAGAAACCCCCTGGCTATTACACAATACGATATTAATATTTTTAAGGGGGTGGCCATTTCGTCAATGGGGCCTGGTATTCCATCTGTAGGGGCAATGTATAACCCAATGAATGTAAGATCATCGTGTAACACATCAGGATCCAGTCTTAGAGAAGAGGATGGACGAACTGTATGTGGATTCACAGACATGTTTATATGGGATCAGTCTGTAGAAACATGGCATCCAAGACTAGTCATTGAGGCACACCAAAAGAACTCTTTCCTGTGGAACACTGTACACATGCAAACCGGTCTCTCTACTCCGTCTAGAACCGATATTTTGGCAGGGGTTAAACGGTCCAAGGATTATTCTGTTTATGTGGACCAATTGCTTATTAGTAGAATAGGTATGTGGAGGGTTTCATCCCCTGGGATCAATGTGAACCTTGCTGATGTGGAAAAAAGGTTAGATTACATTGAAAGATCCTCAAATGACATACATACACCGGAATCATTCGCAGATTTTGTAAACAGAAATCTGTACCCCATTGTATACATATCTTTCCATTCGTTCAATTTACCACAGGCTAGGTCAGCACCACAGTCTATGATAACCGCACAGATAGTCCCACCCACACAAACCCAATTCAACACACCTTATGTGAACATGGGAAGAATACCTAGGAACATAATAGTCACCCCCCCTC
>Ga0308025_1001662_pt1 | contig 10388 bp, 10 predicted proteins | sample Neamet422_FD_201298 | JGI IMG/M metagenome (GOLD analysis project Ga0308025, IMG submission 201298) | Marine microbial communities from water near the shore, Antarctic Ocean - #422 | ecosystem: Environmental > Aquatic > Marine > Unclassified | place: Southern Ocean | collected 2014-10-03
CATATGTACGGATGAATGGTATAACACAGAATGGTACAATAGAAGAGAAACTGTTTGTTTTAAAATAATAATAAAATTAAAATCCAACCTCCCGAAGTTTGTCTGAAATATATACAATGACACAATATGCAGGTGGGAAATCCAGAGTCGGTAAGAAGATTCATAATAAAATAAGAGAATATGAGTATTTGAAAACAGGGGAGAATATCCTCCTTTGTCCAATAGAATAATCTTCCAGCCGACCGTTCTCCACTGAGAAAATATTATCGTTTAAATATCATTCTTATAAATGTATAGAGTTAGATATTATAAGGTATATGTGTCAATACTTTGGAGGAAAGATTAGGATAGGAAAATATATATATGATGCGATAGAACATGTAGAAATATGTATACAGGGTGATATAAGTCCATTATATTTCGAACCCTTCCTTGGTATGGGTGGGGTATTCAGACATTTTGCAGAAGAAGGAAATAGGGTATGCATTGGGTGCGATTCCAATTCTGATCTAATGTTAATGTGGGAAGGATTACATGATGGATGGGAACCCCCCAGGAATGTTGATTTTAATACACACCAGATTTCCAAACATGAACCTCCTTCTGCTACACGGACATTTATAGGATTTGGATCTAGTTATATGGGTAGATTTTTTAGTGGTTACACTGATACATGCAGGAAGTCTTATAATCGTGTAATGTCTATTAGAGATACAGTTATGATGGATAGTAATGTTTTCATGGGAAGTTCAGATTATTCTACACATGATCCATATGGAATGACAATATATTGTGACCCTCCTTACATGGAGTCTGGTCTGTCAAACAACCTTATCCGTCATTTCGATAATTTTGATGCAGATTCATTTTGGGAACGAATGAGATTATGGAGTAAAAACAATATAGTTTTAATATCTGAAACATCCTCTCCGTCTGATTTCTTTCCTGTATGGGAGAAACAGGTAGGTAGGAATTTTTACAAAGAATCTGGGTTCTTCAATGGTAAGAGTGGAAGAACAGAAAAATTGTTCTTACATGAAACATATCGTAAATACACACACAAAGGGATTTTGACATAAATCAGTCCCCCATTATATATAATGACTCTGTTTCACTATTCGAATACTTACCGTATTTGAGATTTCTTGGTGTAAATTCGACTACTTTGGAGCTTAATGAAATTGCTTTCTCTATCCCACTCATTTCGTTAACTATTATTACGTTGTTCTTTTTCATTTCACCACACCAATCCCAGAAAGAATCGTGGTCGAATTTCAATCTATTGTCATATTCATCATAATACTTGTTCAGTTTCTGATACGGTGGGTCGCAAAAAATTATATTCTTTTTGAGATGACTGAATTGTGTATAATCCCCATTTGAGAAGGTAACATTGTCTAGACATTCACCCCGATGAATAACATTCTTTTTAGCAGTCCCAATTCTTAATACGAGTTCTTCCATGTACACTTTGAAGTAAAGACCCCCGAATGATAGACAATGTCCAATGAATCCTTTCTGTGCAGAACTTTCACCATTCCCTTTGAGAGACAGATAATATTCTTTAGATACATTCGATATATCAGGTTCCCATCCAATCTGTAGAGATTTCCACATTTCAATCATAGATCCATTCGTGTCACCTGCTAAGAATGTTAGTTTATCGTTATTTTGTGGGAGATGTTTAATAACACCACACGCCCCACAGAAAGGTTCACAGTATCCCTCAATATTTTCATCATTATCGATAATTTCTTGGATGATGTTAGAAATCTTTTTCCCTGAACGTGTTTTACCTCCATGATATTTCATTGTGTATACAGTGTGTATATAAAAACCATTCGCTTTGATCTCATACTACGCGTCATATCAAATAAATAAAATATATATATACGTATTATATAATGGTACAATATGCTGGTGGAAAGGCTCGGATAGGGAAAAAAATCCATGACTGTATAATGGATTACGAAAAAGAAAAAACAGGAGATAATAAACTACCATATTTTGAACCATTTGTGGGTATGGGGGGTGTAATGAGACATTTTGCAGAGGATTTGCGTGAAAATATAACAATATGTGACAGGGAAGAATGTATTACGTCGTTCTGGAAAGAGGTAAAGGAAGGGTGGAAACCTCATGAAGTGTCGAAAGAAGAATATATAAATGTAAAGAATAGTAATGTATATAATGCATTATATGCATTTTGCTGCTATGGATGTTCTTATTTCGGATCAAAATGGACGCATTATTATGAAAATTGTATGAAATCTTCATTAAAAAGAGTAATGAAATTTAATTATGTAAAGATACTAAAAAATACAACAGTGTTGGATCATAAAAGCTATATAGACCATGAACCAGTTGGTAATATATGCTATTGTGACCCTCCGTATACAAACTCATCATTTGACAAGAGACGAGGAAATTTGTTAGATTTTGACACAGACTTATTTTGGGAAACAATGAGAAGGTGGTCAGAGAATAATATAGTTATCATTTCAGAAAGAGAAGCTCCTGATGACTTTATGGAAATTTTATCATTTGAAAGAGTTAACACATTCAATAAAAAAACAATCGCAGAAAAATTGTTTGTGAAAAGATAACCCATAGCAACCTGAAGCGTCGAAAGAAGAATATATAAGTTGTGTCCGGATAAACACACCCCAATATGGTGGGAACCATTGTGTTATACAATTTATAATATAATATTTTTAAATTTATTATTTTTTTCACCCTTTACATAATAAGTGTGTATACAAGACCTCTTCCAGAACCATACTTGATCTTATTCTTAGAGAGATGTGAATCATCTCCACCCCTCTGAAGGTGATGGAAATATCCTGCTAATGTATTCGACGATTTAAAAAGTACATCACCGTTGGAATCAGTCCCTCTAGACATCAAAGCCTTCCCTATTTCATCCCTTGTCGCACTTCCTCCATTATTTTGAAGGTACTTAATTATAAATGAAATAACCAATTCACACTTAATCGTTTTACCGAAGCTAGGAACACCCCGGGGGATAAATACCGATGATAAAAACTTCCCAAACGCAGATGCCAACGGTCCCGTTTTCCCTGTGAGCCTCACCATGGTAGACCTATTACGCGTACCAGTGGCAGCACTGATCTTGACCTCCATGAAGCCCGTTCTTATCCTCCCCCCATCCGGACTCTGGCCTTCCCTACATATCCTTTGCATATCAATGTTTTTGCTTGCATCCTCAAGGAATTTGATGAACGGTGGTGTTGCAACCGTGTCTATGTGTACAAAAACGTCCTCACTCGTTCCCCTGTTCTCCTTCACATATTTCACCATCCTCTTAAAAGAAGACTGTTTGTTCTTCACAAATTCCTTAAGACCGTCATCACAATCTGCCACACCTTCGTGTACTGAGTTAGTGTTAGTGTGAGAAACCCCGTGGGTAACTCCTGCAGAAAAAACACTTCCAAACTCCCTGTTCCTGACAACGTCTGCGGGAGAACATTCAATGGCTTTACGTTTCCTGTCAATGCTTCCGGTGATACATTTCCTACCATCTTTCCCCCCGATCAAAAGTGCGCTAAGAACACCGTAAATGTCCTCTACTCTATCACCGCTACGAGCACCTTCTACCAACGCCTGTGTCACATCGAGGGCAACCTTGAAATCGACATTATTCGTAATAAGATGCCTAAACACGGGCATCTTCTTCAGAGCAAGCTCGTGAAAGTCATGAACTTCCTTGGGTGCCCAAAGGGTCTTCACATGATTGATTCTTTTCTGCACCCTGACACCACCCTCCGTCACCATCTTGGTAACTACCATATCTCTCTGGGCGACAATTCCACAAAGACGTCCCAAGAGCTGAATAAGGTGTTCAGCGTTGGCGTAGTCTTTCACAAACATGTATGTAAGTCCAAACAGGTGACACTTGGAAGCCTTGATTGGTGTGCCCCTAGAAGCCATGGCACCAGCAAAGAGTACAGTCTTGTGTACATCATCCATGTTTACAATAGAAGCTAAAAGCTGCATGAAAAGGGGGTAGCTATCGATCAAGCCCTTCCATTCAAACGTAACCACCCCATTGGACTTAATCTTCCTCTTAAACTGGACTTTAGTCACACTATCCGTCTCAAGACCAAACATCTCTTCTATGGTACGATTGATCACATCTAAATCATCAAAAAGACTGATGTACGCAGCGTTGCAAGTTGCCACAAGTATAGTTTTAGACTCCCACGCCATTGAAAGAATTTTCTTAAACGTTCCAGCAGCGTCGATGCACCGTGAGCGTTGTTCAGCGTTTCCCGCGGTGTAAACCAGGGCGCTCTCCGTCAATAGGGTGTCCATCATGTGGCCGATCATCGTATAATAGTTGGAGCATCTTTCACGTGCGATGAGGTTGTACCTCTGGTACGCATACATCATATACCCGAAGAAGCAAATAGATGGTTCCAGCTCCACAGGAGGTACAATTTCCCTGCACTTCTTCCTCTTTGTAACAGCCAGTGTCATTGGTGTAGCAGTGATGTCCACCAAACACTCTCCCAGTTCGTATAGAGAATCGGCTGAAAACTCCCCGTCCACGGTGTCTATCTTTACTTCTTCAGAGTAGAACGCGCACTTCTTATAGTCTTCATTGGTCAAAAGAGTGTCCACCTCGTCGCAATTGGCCATCATGGGGATGCATATCTGTCCATCGGGTTTAATGCGGAATCCCTTGTTTCCCGGGTAGATCGTGTTGTTCGAACATATGACGTCAAAGACGGCCTTCATATTTCCGAACCGTGTCTTGTTAGAAATCGTCACTACAAACGGGATACTTTTAGTCTTCACCCATCTGACAGTGGCGGCCATGTAGTTTTTCACCCTTAGTCCTTCCTTGGTCCATATGGCATTCTTACAAGTGTCTTCCGTGTGAACGCTGGTAAACCAAAACACCTTGTCTGTGAGCCCACCAATATCCAAGATTTTCATGGCAAGGGTTATGAAGTCGTTAAAAGCTTCAGCTTCCTTGGAAAATCGTACCGGTTCTGACTCCTTGTTCATCGCAAAGAATACAGGGAGAAGGTTCCATCTCACCGCCACGATATAATCCAGGAACCATGATGCCTTAGTTTTACCTCCCTGTGTGGGGGCCATGATGAGTAGCTCACTTCCCGGCGTTAGGACGGTGTTGGCCAAAGAGTTGGGTTGAAGAAACTCCTTACCGGGCTGAGGGTTTTCCCTGGCTCTTTTAAACGCAGCTTTTATGGTGTCGTCATCACCCTCGAATGTGATGTTCTCGGGACAATTGAACCCGGTAGTGGGGTCAAAATCCATTTCTCCCAAAGCTTCGTTTAAAGCTTCCTGTGGATGTTCCCTGAAATACCTCTTTCGGAGAGAAGGTCCATAGTTAGGACCCTGAGATTGTTCAGGTTCAGGGATGTCGTTGATTATGTCCACGATATCATCCTGATGTCCCTCCTCAATATTTCCAACTGAACACGTTCTTCTTCCACTGACCATGTTTGCAATCCTTGACATCATATTCGCAATATTCATGTTCCGAAGAAGTTGTGTCCTGAAGCTCCAAGTCGTTCAGTTTTCTGGTCCAGCTTTGTGTAGGTAAAATTGCTTTTTGGCTTAGAGTTGGAGGGAGATGAAAGTTGTGATCGAGGTGGGCAGGGTCGGTGGTGGGTGGGCTCTCTAAATTGATAATTGATATAGAAACGCCAATTCGCAACATCCTAGGGGATAGGGTTTATTGTTCTAGATTTTTCGGCATATTAAATTATTCTGACTTTTTAACTTCCACCTCAAAATCGTTCAGTTTTATATATTTCTGATACGAAAGCCTCTTTCCTTTTCCTGTTCTTCAAGCTTTTGGAGAGAGAAGAAGACATTGTTAGAATTAAAGATCCATCAATCCAAATTTGGCGTTTTAAAAAATAGGAACGAAACACTTCTGGAGGTTTCCACCCGAGCGTTCAAGAACACCGATCGCGTCCAATGCACCCTTCTTCCAAGCCAAGTGTTCCGAATCGTGGCGTCCACATGAGACAACTTCTTCGTAGTCTGTAAATGCAACAACCTCCATCATACCGGTTGACATACCATCGTGTACAAGAGTGGTATCATTTGCCTTTCCAATGTATGAGAACCCGGCTCCACCCGACTTCCTCCAGAAAATATGCATGGGAAGTCCCTGTGTGATTGCTTTCCTGACAAGATGATCATCCATCTTCGCGTTCTGTCCGGTGAAGAACACATAAGCCCCTTTACCCTCTATAGAAACAGAGTCCGGGTATTGGCTGGTACCGGTGATACACACAGCAACAGCTTTCATCTCTTGTCCACTGAATGCCATTGTTGAAATTGAAATTTGAAGTTGTGAGCAGACCAGGTAAAATTGGTTTTGGGCTTTCAAGTTTTGGGAAACTTTAAATTGTGATTGAGGTGGGCAGGGTCGGTGGGTGGGTGGGATGCCAAATTTAACAATTAATATAGAAACGCCAATTCGCAACATCCTAGGGGATAGGGTTTATTGTTCTAGATTTTTCGGCATATTAAATTATTCTGTTTTAAAACAATAATTATAAGGGCACATACTAAATGTCATGTCCATATTATTTAGACCATAATATGGACACAGCATTACAATAGACCCTATCCCCTGAGGGGGTGAGAATAGGCGTTTCTATATTAATTATTAAAAAAATATTGAAATACCACCCCCTTCAGGTCACAACTTTCAGAGAACAACTCTCATATAAACTAAAATGTCATTTTCGGGAGCTGGTGCGGAATTCAAAGCGGCAATGGGAAACATGTTTGATGGGATTGTAGAAGGAGCTAAGGACACCCTACAAGAATCGGGGACGCGTGGGAAGGACATTTACAACAACATGACAACCACCGTGGCAGGATATGTAAATGGTATTACACACATTATTAAAGATAATGGTGTAGACATATACACAAAGGCATCTGTTTCTACTAGGGGGGTATATGACAAGGCGAAGTTTGCTACCAAGGATATCGGGGTGATGGAATATATGATATACTGTATTTTTATCATGGTGGCAGTGGTTCCTGTGATGCGCCTAATTGTAAAAATTATCTCAAAAAAGAAGAACCAGGAGAATGGGTGGTGGAACAATTTGTCGTATGAAGACGAGAAGCGTGTTACAAGTACTCATCGAAACGGGTACAAGGTGATGGCATGTTCCCATGATGGTTGTAACACTAGGGCCAAATTTGGTATTACCAGGGACACAGTTCCGATGACATGTATCGCCCATGTAGGGAGGGTTCTCTCATTGGGAGGAGATTGTGTAAAGTCGTTTGGATGCAGGAATTTTAGATGTAACAAGAGGGTTGTTAACGGTACCACGTTTTGTAGGTCGTGTAAAGATGAAACAGGATTGATCACGTCAGCGGGGAATTAATTGAAATATTTTAAAACATGACTTTAAAGTGTCCGCACTATAAAAACACTTGGCTTTGCTACGGCAATTGATGTTCCAAGGCTATTTTTAATTTTTAATAATTAATATTACAACTGGTAAATACAAATATGGAGTCTATCAACAGTAAACTGAACCCAAAGGTTTTCCTGTCTATTTTTGTGATCGCATCGATTATTTTGTTTATAGCATCTACCAAGCCCGAACCTGTCGAGGTTATCATCGATGTGAATAATCTTGGAGGCAAACACGATGACTATGTTGAGGATGGGCTTTCTAAATTGAATGGGCTTAAAAAGGGGATTAAAAAGGCATTTGGTCTATAGATTCATTCAATTATGGAACACCAGAGGAATGCAGAACACTTGTTCTTCCAAGGCTATTTTTAATTTTTAATAATTAATATTACATACACTACATACTTACATACTACCCCATAACACCATTATGACGATATATGATGATTTTAACTTCGACGATATATTTACAGGGTTCGATCTAGATTTTAATATGGATGAAGTACACGAAGAGGAAGAAACACGTGAAATAAATGAAGTAATTGAAGATGATGAAACACTTGAAAAGGTCAATGGTAATGTTACTATAGTTGATATGGATAATGTACCAAATAGGGAAAAGGGTAGTAAAGTTAAATGTAGACTTCATGGGTGTAATTCTATGTTCTCAGGAAACTCTTCTGAAAAATATCATTACGATTCTGTACACCTAGGGATAAAATTTAACTGTACGTTGTGTGACAATAAACTGGCTTCCAAAAGAAGTTTATCTAGACATATGTCAGCTGTACACTCTGTATTTGTCGGTGTAAAGGAGAGATATGGGTGTACAAAGTGTAGTATGACGTTCGGGGCCAGACAATCCCTTAGTTGTCATTACGAAGAACAACACACCGACATTGAATTTGAGTGTGGATTTGATGGGTGTACTAGGTTATTCGCATCGAGAAGAAGACTCGCATATCACGTAAAGGCCCACCACGTACGTGGCCACCAGTGTTCTACATGTAGGCGTAGGTTCAAGGCTAAGTTCAATTTGGATAAACATATAAGGAATAAACATGTCGTGAAAAATTAATTAACACTTGAGTCCATGAGACAAAAGGATGGCATAAAATTCATCTCCACTAAGCTCACGCTGAGACTGAAGAGTGTCTGCCACCTCTTCTATAACCCTTACATTTACAGCAACCAGTTCAAGTGCCTCAATGTATGATGTGTTCAAGAGGGAAGCTATCCTATCACTGATTTCTCCATCTGGGAACGCAATTGCTCCTCCCATAGAATAGTCTTTAACGATATGAGCGGCTATTTGTTTAGCCCTATGGAGATCAGAACTAGCTCCTGTAGTTACATTATTTGATCCAAAGAACACTTCTTCTGCTGCTCTTCCTCCAAGTAGTACACGCAATTCTCCACACAACATATTGTATGATACTAGACCAGACTCTTCTTCTGGGCGGAACAAAGTGAATCCACCAACACCTGACGACGACGGGATAGCACTCAGCCTAGATATTTTATGGTATTCCGATTGGAGAGCTCCAACAAGTGCGTGTCCAGCTTCATGGACACACACAACATTGTCTGTCTTGGGGTCGACGTCCAGGTCCTTAAGACGGATACCAATTGTATGTTTATCAAACGCTTCTTCGATATCCTTTGTCTCTATGCATGTCCTATGGTGCCTCACTGCATAGATACTCGCCTCATTTAGTAGTGCTCCAAGATCAGCTCCAGAGAAACCAATTGTTTGCTGTGAAAGTCTTTTCAGATCAACACCAGAAGAGATCACCTTACCCATTGCATGAGCTTCTAGGATTTGAAGTCTGGCTTTTACATGGGGAAGAGCGATATGGATCTTTCTGTCCAATCTCCCAGGGCGTACTAGAGCGTCATCCAGCATGTCGGCACGGTTGGTTGCTCCCATGACGATGATTCCCGTATTCCGCCCAAACCCATCCATCTCAGTTAGAAGCTGGTTCAATGTACCCTCTCTCTCCTCGTTTTGTCCCATACCCATACCTCTTTTACCACCGACAGCATCAATTTCGTCAATGAAAATAACACATGGAGCATTCTTCCTTGCCTTATCAAACAAATCGCGCACTCTCTTGGCCCCGAATCCTACATACACCTGTGTAAATTCGGAACCTGATGCAGCAATCATGGGAACACCGGCAGAAGAGGCGATAGCACGGGCAAGCATAGTTTTACCTGTACCGGGCGGTCCGCTAAGCAAAACACCTCTAGGGATTTTTGCTCCGATTGCTTCATACTTTGCAGGACTATGGAGGAACGAAATAATCTCTTCAACCTCAGTCTTGACATAATCAATTCCTGCAATCTGGTCCATTGTTACATCTTCTTCAACATCCATAGTCCCTACAGGATCACCAAGCCCTCCAAGTCCTCCTCCTCCCCCGAAAAGCATCTCACGGTTGAGAACGAGCATAATAAGACCATATGTCATTAGAAATGGGGAGCATCTGACAAGAAGATGTCCTATAGACGAAGCAACTTCATGGACAGATTCAACAGACACGTCCATGTTTACAACGACTTCCACATCCCTTACAGGAGGCCTACTTTGCACAGGCGAAGACCTGGAGACACCATTGGTGATAGATGACGGTTTCACATAAAGAGGTACGTTGAATGATTCGCTACATTTCAGTAGACACAGTAGAATAAACGAGATCCTCATGACCTGGTATATAGTTTGATATATTAATTACATATATAATTGAGAAACAATTTCTGACGCATCAATATCCAGTTGATTTAATATAATATGTAATTAATATACTAGTACATATGGATTCATCTTCTGATATCGAAACAATGAGGGGAATGTCCTATGGTGACTTTAAAAAGTTTACTCCTCTTCAAAATGGATCCAGAGCTTTGGTCATTAAAGTATATGACGGAGATTCAC
>Ga0308025_1001664_pt1 | contig 10384 bp, 3 predicted proteins | sample Neamet422_FD_201298 | JGI IMG/M metagenome (GOLD analysis project Ga0308025, IMG submission 201298) | Marine microbial communities from water near the shore, Antarctic Ocean - #422 | ecosystem: Environmental > Aquatic > Marine > Unclassified | place: Southern Ocean | collected 2014-10-03
TGAGGGAGTTCTGATTCCATCTTCATAAGTATATCCTAAACGCACCATAAACATTTCTCTATAAGAATATTCTCCCCCAAGTCTATATTGATCTTTTTGAAAAGAATTAGAAGTAAATGTCCCTGCTCCTGTCAGCCTATGTCTTAACACATTAATATCGTACGACATACCGATATTTAACAAAGCTGGTAACTCAAATTCTGAAGACCTTTGTTCTACAGTCATTTTATAATCATCACCATCACCTACAATACCTCTAAATGAAAGACCATCACCAGAAAATGACATTCTTGGCCCAACATTTTTCAATGAAATACCAAATTTTAAATTATCCTTTGCTCCTGTTACATATTGTATACCCGCATCCAAAGCAATACCGTTAGCACCTACATTAGAAATTTGCTCAGAAATCATTTTGATAGTCATACCTCCATAAATACTATTAGAGAATATTTTAGCATAAGAAAGAGCTATATTCATGAATTTTGGAGAATAAGTACCAATTCCTCCATCAGGTAAATCTACAGTAGTAATTTCAATTTCACCAAAATCCATACTCATTACAGATAAGCCAAGGACTCCCGATTCCCCTACTTTTTGAGCAATACCAAATGAACTAATATTACTTACCGCATTATTAAAACCACTTATTTGCAACCAAGAAGTACTTGAAAAAACTACTTCTGTTTTTTCAGCGAATGCCAAACCAGCAACATTAGAAAACATCCCTTCAACTCCTCTAACACCTGCAATATTTGCACCTGCCCAACCTGATGTTCTTGCCCAAGGGTTGATTAATAATTCGGAAGCTCCTGCCTGACCAGCTCTTTGCTCATTACCTGCAAAATTCTCTTGAAATGGAAGCATCATTATAGCAATAAAAACTATTGCTTTTATACAGTTATTAATTTGTCTCATATCTATACTATTTATTATCATCAATATTTATATTAAAATGTATCCAAGTCAATTGGACGCAAAGCACCAAACCATTTAATTATTTTTTCACCTATACCAGGAGCATTTATATGAATAATGTAAAGTCCACTAGCTATAGGAATTCCATAATCATTTTTCAAATCCCAATCTACTGAAGTTACAGAATCATCCTTCTTAATCACACGTATTAAAGTACCACTCACAGTAAAAATAGAAATTGTTGCTCGTTGTGGCAAATTAGTAATCTTTACTCTATTGTCTAACTGATTTGTTTCGTAAGATGAATTACCATAGTAAGGATTAGGAACAGCATTAATCAATTCCATTGCATCCTTCGCAACATTTAAATCTCCTGTTGTAGCAACAATATCATTTGTATTAAAACCGTAAGTAGGATTAAATAAATTAATTGGATTCGCTTCAATAACCCTAGCCTTCTGACTAGTATTACTAGCAATAATAGTTGTTGTTGCAACAAAACTTTCACCAGGCTGATACGTATTACCGTCATGCTTAACTTCCTTACCGCCCCATGTAGCTGATGGATTTTGATAAGCTACAACATAAGTTGAATCAACAAACAATATTGCATCTCTATCTAATATTTTATCAGATGCAACAGTTTCATACTGTTTATATGGCTTAGTTACCCTAAGTTTAATTTTTGCATCATTCTTTTGCCCTCCAGGTTCAGTTTTCAAAGTTCTACCAGGAGATAATAGTGGAATACCACACCAAGAAACACTTTGAAATACTCTCCATTTTCCAGTAAACCCTTCATTAAGTAGCTTTGCGTGAATCCAAATACTTTCATCATAATTAGGTGCTTGATCAACATCCTGGTAACTACCATTAACATAATCTTCCGTTCCTTTCACCCATGAATTTCCGTTAACTACATAAACAAAATGTTTTCCACCAAGTAAATAATTTCCATTACTAAATTGCTCTCCAACAGGAGCATTCGAATCAAACTGAGGAAGAGCTTCAGTTGCAATTTTAGATGTTGGATTCCAGATCATATCTGCTCCATTTTCTGAAGTTTGCCATGAATCTTCAGCGAAAATAATATTTAACCTTTCACCTGTTTCAACATCAATAGCATAACCAGGAAACCAACCCATACCTATAGTTCCACTAGCGTCTGGCTGTCCATCTTTACCAACTGAAGGCGATTTTCTTAACCCCATTTTTTCCTGCTGACCAATAGAAAGTGTTGCATCATCCTGCGCTTCAACTACACAAGCCCTTGTCCATTTGGAAGTATCGTTAGTAAATACAATGTCAACAGAATTCAAATTAATTAGTTTAGACTGATTTGTTATGTCCTTGTCAAGTCCTGGACCGTCATTAAAATTAGATGCAAAACGATAAGGCGCCCAAGTACCACCGCTAGATTTAATATCAAATAGGAAACTAACATTATTTGTTTGCATTACAGCTCCTTCAAATGCACCATTAGGGTCATCATTATTATTATAATCTATTTCATGTACTCCTAAAGGATTCTCAGTAGTAGACTTCACATTACCTGCTCTAATCCAATTTAAACCCCAACCCCAAGAAGAACCATCATCATCTCTATCTGCTAAACCTGTCAACCATCTGTCGTTTGTATTTTCAAATTCAATAGAACTAGAAATTAAGCCGTTATTCATTAAATCAGCTGGATCTTCACCGGGATTACTAACTTGTTTTACTTTAACATTTAAACCTAAGCTACTAATATAAACTTCTGTTCCAACTAGAATATCTTCATTAGCTGAAGCTACAACATAGCCTGTTTCTTCATCAATTAAAGACCATTTTGTATAAGAAGTAATTTTCCCTTCATATGTTCCTGAAGGAATTACAACTGGTTCCATCAACTTTAACATAAAAGTTCCTTTAGGAATTTTAACAGGATCAACAACTGAAATATCAATTGGCCCTTTTCCAGCTTCATAGGTTAACTTCATAACTCTATGATCAGAATTTTCAAGAATAGCATTAATTGTTGCTTGAGTAAGCTCTAAAGCATTCCCTCCATTTCCTGTTCCTTCTAATCGAGTAATTTCCACTCCATCACCATAAGAAGCTTCTAAAGTTGTCCCGCCTGCATCAGGTGAGGTAAAGTGAGGTATTCCTGAATAAACTTGAATATTTCTTCTTCCAGAAATATATGGTTGGTTTCTACCGTCATAATCAGCAGCATTTACATCATAAGGACTTGAGTTTTCTTCTGCTCGATTATACCCATATGACAATGACATAAAGTAATATGTTTTATGATTTACTAAGCGTGTATTTCCTAAGGCAAATTTATCTTCTGTTATCTGGAAAGAGTACTCTATACCTTGATCAACAGAACCCACTACACCCTCACTTAATATTGAAGCAACTTCCTCAATCGGAGTGTATACTCCTAAAATTGGATCAAGATATTGATTTATAATTCCTGAAACTTTATCATTAATATCACTTCTAAAAACTAATCTTGCTTTGTCCAAATCATCCAAATCAGTAACTGATACTGTAGCACTTTTTAATTGATATACTAAGTATCCTTGAAATTCATAATTTGGCGAATAAGTTGATGTGTCAGGATCAATATTAAATACTTTAGTAATATAAGGATCTTTTTCAGAGTATGATTCATTTTGATTATTTGAATTTTCTCCATTCGAAATAGTGAAAATTAATTCTTCATCTAACTCTCTAACTGTTAAATCAGGAGCATCAGGTCCGTTAAGAATATTAAAGTTATTATCAAATAATGCTTGCGCCTCTCTATCATAAATCTTAAGCAACTGAATAGATGCAGTTTGACCTCCTGATTTAGCTCTAGCCCAAACAACACCAGTTGTAATATTATTTACAGCACCTGGTTGTAAGGTAAAAGAACCTGCTGATTGTAAGAATCTTCTATCAGCAGGATCATTACCTGCAGTTTGTTCTGTCCATTCCTTTCCTTCAAATTGATCATCAGAAGTTCCAGGAAACATAAAGTCACATTCATCAGTAGTTGATCCAACACCTGCACCAAATCCATTACCACCAAAAGTCATAGGTACTCCAACTCGATTTCTACCTCTTAAATAATCATAGATATCAGTTCCTCCATTAGGATTCCCTTCATCAGTATCATCATTATTATAATATACAAATTTAGACATGATAATTTGCTCTCCAACCTCATCAATAGCTCCATCTCTGTCATTATCAATTCCATCAAAAGGATCAGCTATAGGACCTTGAAAAAAATCTACTCCAATAGCGGGAGGATTAAAACCATATCCTGTAGCTCCTTCATCTTCAGCATCTCCATTGTAACAGAATCCTAAACCTAAACCAACATCACAACCCACATAATCATCATCATATTTACCTAAATCAGCATCTACCCATTGTCCAAAATAAGTATCATTAAGCGGAAGTGTAGAACGATTAATAATTTTATAGCTATAAAAGGTCATATCATTTACTTCATTATCAGAAGTAAAACCAAAGGCTTGTGCATGAATTTCTAAACCTAATGGATTAGCTTGTGTTTCGGTATGAATATTTCCTTTATCATTAAACACCCACCATAAGGTTTGATCGCCAAACAAAGCAGCAGCATCATTATTACCTGTTACATTATAATCAGGATAATCACCAGCATAAGGTTCGTAGACACCATTACCATTAACATCATAAAAAGGGGCTAAAAACTCATCTTGTCCCAAGGATTGATCTCCATGAGCAGGCCAATCTAATATTGATTCAGGAATCACATAAGTTGGATCAGTTCCAAAACGAGAATGATATTCCTCAACTTCTGAACGATCAATTTTGAAATGTTTATCCCATTTAGCACATTCATCAGCTGCAATAGTTGCATTGTCAACATTCAAAGGTCCTGACCAAAAATCATTTCCACTCTGACGATAAGTCATAGCAGCTACCTTTAATTGCCCACCAGCATCTACTCCTCCAATCCACAATGCTCCTGCAAACAAAGAGTGTTTATTCCCTCCTTTTGGAATTTCATATTGAGGGTCGGATAAATTCCACCACATATCACCTCCACCCATAATGGTAGTTCTCACATTATTAACATCTAAATCTGTTTGTGAATTAGAAGGATCACAACCAGCGGCAATTTTCGTGTTATTAACAGAAGATACATTTTCATTAACATTCTCTTTTGCCACTACTACCATAGTAAATAGAGCTAAGTAAAGAGTTGCTATTTTTTTTATTGAATTATTCATAAATGCTATATTTTTCAGTCTCATTTTCATTATCTAATTAAAATTGTAAACTAATACCTGCTCTCCACATTCTTGGAAGACTATAGTTAGAAGGATTGTTAACGGCTAAAGAGTATAAATATCTAAATGCTTCTGCATCATTTTTTGCGTCAATTGAGTTTTGTGCTGCTGATGAAGTTAAATATCCATCATCTTCAGCATTACCAGTTGCACGGTAGACACTAATTATATTTCTAGCATCCAATAAGTTTTGTACTTGGACGTAAACATTTAAATTAGAGCTCTTTTTATCATTCCATTTAATTTCAAATGATTTATTTACTTTTAGATTCATTCTGAATTGCCAAGGCAAACGAGAACCGTTAAGATTACCTGCTAAAGTAGAACGATCATTAATTCCTGAAGCTGCTTCCTGAGTAATATTAGATTGTCGAGAATAAGGTGTTCCTGATCCTGCAGATAACATAAGATTTGCTCCAGCATTTTGAAAAACATTAGCTCCAAACCAAACTGGTCCATCATAATCTTTACCATCACCATAATGATAATCAACTGAAGCTGAAATAGCATGTCTCTGGTCGTAAGATAAAGGAATAGTAGTACGCAAGTTTGGTTGCCCTGTACTAACTAAACTAGCTCCTGATGTAGCTGAAGAGCCAGTACCGTCAGCAAACTGTAAAGTATAATTAGCGGTAAGTTGTATGTTATTTGTTCGTCTTAAGTCATAATTAATCGACATCCCTTTTACAGTACCGAAATCAATATTACCATAAGTATAATACTGTGCAGGGTAAGCTGATAAAGTATTTGTTATCTGAATCATATCTCTTAATTCTTTGTAAAATGCAGAGATCTTAAGAGCTGACTTTAAGGATAAAGTTTTAGCGAACCCTAACTCATAATCAACAGTTTTTTCAGGCTTTAAGTTAGGATTATTCAAAGTTGCACCAACTCTATCTGCCATAAATAAATAATCAACTGGTTCTAATCTATTTCCTGTTGGTGGCCTTTGAGCTAACACATCATAATGTGCAAAAAACTGTGCTTCATCAGAAATAGGAAAAGAGAAAGCAATTCTTGGCATAAATACTGTTTCTGGCGTATAGTCTTCAAAAGCATCCATTTTAATATCTCCATTTTTCGCATCATTAGGATTCATTAAGTAAGGAGCTATTTTACCTCCTGCAGCCTCAGCTAATAAAGTAGGGTCAGAAATAACAAGTCCATCAGCATTATACCAAACATCACCATTACGATATCCAACAACAGCTGAAGGACTCTCAATATCATCAACATAAACAACATAATCATCACCAATTGTTGAGGGAGCAGAGTTTGAATTTAATAAATCAACATCAGCCCCAGCAGTATATGAACTATATAATAAGTATCTATCTTTCAATACTTTTTGATTAGCATCAAAACGATCAACTCTTAATCCTATATTAAAAATTAAATCTTCTACCGCAAATTTATCCTGTATATATCCTGCTTGATAAATTGGATTATAAGCTGCAATATTTCTTGTATATTGCCCATTATCATTCTTATGAGTAAAGAAATCCTTTAATGTATTATGTGCTTCATTTTTATTTCCATAAATATCATACCCATAGTAATATACTAATGAAGAACCATTATTTAGTAACTCGTCTTGACTCAGCATATCTAAACTAAATGCATCAGGAGCATATGAATCAATATCAATAAATTCTAACTGGCCAATATTATGATATGCTCTGAAGTTGGCATCAAAAGTTGATTGCTCACTTGCAATAAATAAACGGTCATAGTTTATAGTATCTTGGTAAATTCCATCTTCATCAAATACAGGATAAGGATTAGTCAAATCTCTTTCTAAAATATGTTTATTAGCTTGCTGACGCATTAATCCCCATAAATTTCTTGAGTCTGACCCACCTGTACTCCTTAAAAGTGACGCACCCCAGTAATAATCTTTTCTTTGTTCAAATTCAAAACCAAAAGAGAATTCGTGCGATTTAATATCAGCTGAACCTGATGCCTTAAAAGTAGTTTGTGTATTTTCTTGCTTAGCAGATCCACCATACATAGAGCCATGATTTCCGAATAAAGAATATACGTTTGAAGGTAATTGACCATTTAGCAAACCTTTTCCTTGTAAATCAAATGCAGTTCTTAACTGTCCATCAGCACCATAACCACCTACATAAGAAGACATACTGTATTGTGAAAACATATCAATATATGCATTAGTATAATTTTCTAAAGATGTATTAATACCACCTGGAGTATATTCAAAAAGTGTATCTGTCCAGCCATTTAGCACTCTACCCGTATAAAGAATACCACTTGAAGAATCAATAGCCGATCCAAATCCATATGTAGGAGCTTTACTAGTAACAAATTTACCAACATATCCATAATTAAATAAATTACCCTGATGATCAGCATCTACATAAGTATATCTATTATTTGTATAGTCTCCTTGAATAGTAAAAAAAGCATTTTTTATAGTAGATGAAGACTCATCCTCATTGTCTTCAGCAGATCCAAATTTCTGCACTAACTTTCCAAATACACGATAAGTATGTTGAGTTGATTGACGGTTATTATCGGAAGAGAACATTGAACGCCATGAAGAAAAATCTCTACTTTCACGTGCATAGTAAGAACCTCCTAGCGAAAGGAAGGTATTCTTACTCGGTTTAAGATCTAACTTACCAGAAAGGTTAAACCTTTTTTCGTTCGCATTTTGTTTTGCTTGTACATTTTCAAAATCATCTTGAGTTAAAAATTCCGATCTGCTTAAAAAACCTGCAGACGCATTAGGTGCAATTTTAAATGGATTAGCTTTTAAATCAGCTAATACATCATCTTTTACTTTCCATCTTCCAATTGCTGAAGGATCAGTATCGTCAACACTTCTAAATTCACCTGCCAGGAAATACCCAATTATTGAAGAACCTTTAGATCCGTCAGTATTTCTTTTCTTCAAAATAGGACCAGAAAGAGCAAATCCTAACAAGTTGTAATTATAACTATCAAATAATGATGAAGATTCATACTCAATACCCCCAAACAATTTACTAGAAGGTCCTTTTGTCGTTATCGAAATAATTCCCCCAGTAGCATCACCATATTGTGCAGGAACACCTCCTGTAATTACAGTAATTTGTTCAATACCTGAAGTAGGCACTCCCATACTCCCCCTTACCTTAATGCCATCAACATAATATTCAGTTGCATCCGAACGAGAACCCCTTACATTAACACCGTCTCCTTCATCTTGCTGATAAATACCTGCTGTACTTGCCGCTACTGATGCAATATTTCTTGTAGGCAATGCAACAATCTCTTCTGCTGTTTTTGTTTCTCCTGAAAGATTATCCTGATCTAAAAGCGGCTTCTTATACGCAATAACTTTCACCTCTCCTATCGCGACACCTTGTTGAAGCTTCACATCCTGAAAAGTAATCTTATTTGCCGACACAATAACTCCAGTAACCTCAACTGTACCATAACCAACAAATGTTGCTTTTATAGTATAAGTACCTGGCTCAACAGGCTTAATTGTATAATTTCCATCAAAATCAGTAGTTGTCCCACCTGATTGATTTCCATTTTTTTCAATAACAATATTTGCAAAAGGGACTGACTCTCCACTCATTGCATCCGTTATCACCCCTTTCAAGGTTCCTGTTTGGGCCATAGTAAGTGATGAAGTAAGTACTAAAGTTGCTATTAAATAAATTTTTCTCAACATGGTATAATGTTTCGTTTAAATATAATTTTTGTTCTTAAAGGCCGTAAAGATAACAAATAAATTAAAACATCAATAAAGGAATAATTCATTTCTTTTTCATAAAATTGCAGCTATGAAATTAGCATTTTCCATTATTATCATACTCTCTTTTTTATCAACTTGCAATACAAAAGAAGATTACATACAAGAAGTTTATGTGAATATTAACATAGATTTAAATTTGCCAGAATATAGCGATTTGCAAGTTTCAGGAAACTCCATTTTTATTGAAGGAGGAGTTGAGGGCATCATTATTTACCATGGTATAGGGAATTATTATAAAGTGTATGACAGAAATTGCAGTTACGAACCATCACTCTCATGTTCTAAAATTGATTCTGTAGATGCCGGAATTGCTTATTGCGGCTGTTGTACCTCAGTTTTTTTACTGAGCAATGACGCAAGCGTACTAAACTCACCAGCATTACTTCCATTAAAAAAATACTATTGGACATTGAGTGGAAACCAAATGCATATTTCTAATTAAAAAAAGCCCGATTTCTCAGGCTTTTCATCTAATATTTTATTTCTAAATACTAATATCTGTAGTATTCTGGCTTGTATGGACCTTCAACTGTTACTCCAATATACTCCGCCTGGTCAGTACGCAGAGTTTCTAACTCTACTCCAATTTTAGCCAAATGTAATCTAGCTACCTTTTCATCCAAATACTTAGGCAACATATATACTTCATTTTTATATGCATCAGTATTATTCCATAATTCTAATTGTGCTAATACTTGATTTGTAAATGAATTAGACATTACAAAAGAAGGATGTCCTGTACCACAACCTAAATTTACCAATCTACCTTCAGCTAATAAGATGATATCCTTTCCATCAATAGTGTACATATCCACTTGAGGTTTTACTGTATCCTTAGTATGCCCCCAATTATCATTTAACCAAGCCACATCAATTTCATTATCAAAATGACCAATATTACAAACAATCGTTTTGTCTCTCATCCATTCAAAATGACGAGATTGAATAATATCTTTATTTCCTGTAGTAGTTACAATGATATCTGCATTTTTACAAGCATCATCCATTCTTTTCACTGCAAAGCCATCCATTGCTGCTTGTAATGCGCAAATTGGGTCAATTTCAGTAACAATAACTCTAGCACCCGCACCTCTAAGTGAAGCTGCAGAACCTTTCCCTACATCACCATAACCAGCTACAACTGCAACTTTACCGGCCATCATTACATCAGTTGCTCTTCTTATCGCATCAACTAAGGATTCCTTACAACCGTATTTATTATCAAATTTTGATTTAGTAACAGAATCGTTAATATTAATTGCAGGAGTTAGAAGTGTTCCTTTTTCCATTCTCTCGTACAACCTATGAACTCCAGTAGTAGTTTCTTCCGAAAGCCCTTTAATATCAGCAACCATTTCTGGGAATCTATCAAAAACCATAT
>Ga0308025_1001665_pt1 | contig 10381 bp, 8 predicted proteins | sample Neamet422_FD_201298 | JGI IMG/M metagenome (GOLD analysis project Ga0308025, IMG submission 201298) | Marine microbial communities from water near the shore, Antarctic Ocean - #422 | ecosystem: Environmental > Aquatic > Marine > Unclassified | place: Southern Ocean | collected 2014-10-03
AGCGACACACTCCTGAACATCTTCGACTTTATAGAGGCTGTCATGTTCAGGATAGATACGATGATGCTGAACAAGTTCTGGCAGCGAGCGAAGCTCGCCAGGGCGCTTCGCGCCCATGTGTAGCCGAGAACAGAAGACTCATCTGTTTTGGAGTGGCTAGGATACGATAGCGAAAAAGAATACGATAACAAATCTCATTTCATTGAGTTGCTTAACGCCCACAACATCGAGTAAAAATACGAGAATGGCTAAGTATAAATAATTTAGTGGAAGAGAACTTCGATTGCGGGACTCAGAAGAAACAGCGTGTAAAGTTTGTACAGTGAATAAATGAAACCATTAATTTCATATATTTGGAATTCGTAACTGGTTTAACGAGATGCACGTGAAAATAAAAATGGAATTCGACGCCCTTGTAGAATTTTTCTCGTCACTCAAGTATGCTAAACGCAGATACCCCATGATCATCACTTACACAAGCAGACACCTCAATAAACTGTCTTCTGATGATGATAAAGCAAAGGAAGTTGATCACTTCAAAAGATTTTTAGTGGCTAACCAATCCATCTCAGAAAAGATACTAGATGAAACTAATTTCAAAACTGGCAAGTTGTCATGTACACTTGCTATGGACAACTTCATCTCAGGTCATGATGATGCCACTTTCTGGGACAATATTCAGAAGGTGGAACAGATCATCTTTCCGGATGGCAAGCCTGGAGAGATCGCGCCAGCCAGAGGGGCCACTGGGCTCATGGCCGCATTTGAGGGAAACCCTATCATGACCGACGTTATCGAACAAGTCAAAACCATGGGCGACTTGGACGATATCAGCGACGTAAGCACTCTAATGGCCAGCCCTGGGTTCCAACAGATGGTCAACAACATCAAAAAGAACTTACAAACAGGTAAATATAGCCTCAAGGATCTCACCGGTACGGTGACTAGCGTCATCGGAAGTGTTCAAGATGACCTTGATGACGATACCAAGAGCACTCTGAAGGTTGTGACAGACACGATGGACGCCGTGGAGCGCGATGAGCAGGTAGATATGAGCAAGCTCATGAATTTAGTTAGTAATCTGAAATTAGACAATCTTGGTAGTAAGTAGTTATCGTTTCAAATGAATTTATAACCCTATGGTTATAAATAGTTTTTCTTCATATCTGGACGCATCTCCGCCTCTATCCTCTTCGCCAGATCTTCCGCGAACTGGTCTCGATCACAGCCGTAGACACACTTCCATCGGCCTGGCAACTCGTTATACTCGCATAGTTAAAACTGGTCTTAAGAGGAACCATAGGTCTCATGTATACCTATTCAGGTACCGTCTTATCATGAAAAGCAACGAGAAGATAAAACCCATTTATGGATATGATATTAGGTTAAAAACACTAATGAAAAGTGGTTATGTTTATGTTATAAGTACAGATTTGTACAGATCCAAAGATATTTACAAAATAGGGTTTACAGATAACTTAGAGCGTAGATTGAAACAATTCAATAACACGCGTACACAAGAGGATCAATATTACATAGTGAACGTTTGGAAGACCGTGAAATACACGACTTTAGAAACATGTATACATCAAGCGCTGGTGAGTTATAAACTGAAGAACGAGTTATTCCAATGCTCCTTGACCAAGATAAACGACACTGTGAAGAATATATTCACCAGGAATTCGTTTTTCAATCATTACGATATCGTGATCGAAGGAGCCACACTAAATAAGGCGAAATGGAATAAAAACCATTTCTCTATTATGAGTGGAGGGATAGAGATTATGATGAACGATAAAAATATGATAGGTGAAGTGAAGCGGTGGATATCGGTTAGCGACAAATACAATTTATATCAATTTATATGTCCTTCGTACTTTGACGATCTTCTATCGTTCTTGAAAGAAACGTACAGCGCTTGTGAAGTGGACGACGTCGCTACGATCTTAGAATCTACAACTATATGTGGTTCTGTAAATAGCATATCCGACGAGTTAGCAGAACTCTGCATAGAGTAAAATTTCTGTTCATTACACTGTAATGAAATATCTAATAGAAGTTTCCATAATTGAATCATGTCTTGGCTTCGTCGCGTTTGGTGTAACCCATTTGTTTTCCTTCTCGTCCCACTTCATCTTTTCTACATTAATTTTTAGATCTACGAGAGTATTTGTTTAGCTAGCAGCCCTAAAATAAGTATTTGCGAAGCTGTCTGCATACCCCGAGGAAATGATTTTTTGTTATAATCGTAATTGATGTGTCTCGTGTAGGAATTCTGATTATAAAAATCTTTGGCGCACGTATCACACGTCCATTTCTCACGGGATGCCCATCTATTGTCTTTATCTGACCACCTCATATTTATTCCTAAGAAAATATTGCATATCTTATTTTCAGACTGCCATTTTCATAGTGATTTTTCCCTGGTGGAGTAATTTTGAATTACGAAATCTGAGAACACGAAGTCGTTTATATCTTCAATACGTCTTTTAAACTCGAGGGTGGGGAATTGGTGCATCGGGACATGGTGCCCGTGCCTGTTCTGTTTTCTAATATGTTTCGAACTAGATCGATGTATTGTTGTTTCTCGTGCATATTTTGTAATACATAATATAGCTATAAAAGCTTTCTTTGGTGAGTAAAATGCAGGTTAATGGTAAAAACTTTAAGGTGTACCTGTCTGATACGGTGGATACCATAAAAGACAGGATCGCCGTGTCTATGAATACGTTACCAAAGTATCTCGTGTTTAATCCGGAACTGGTAAGTTCGGCGCCGACGGGAAACATCCAGGTACTGGACGTGTTGTCTCGATTGACGAATCTGGACGTTCTCCGGTTTCCCGAAGAGGCCGTGATCTTGGATAAAATAAGTCGGGAAGAAGCTGAGCGATGGTTTATTGTAACTCATAAAAGTTTGAATGAGAAAGGGAAGGATGTGTTGCTTCGTTTTATTGAGGGGTTAACATCGTTGAGTCCTCGATCTATTTGGGACGATAGGGAGAAACTGAAGAAGAAGATGAGAGATGCAATTGGTAAGTTGCGCGATAAGGTGGGTGCGGAGGTTATTATTTTTGAGGATTTTGAAAATGTTCCCCATGTTGATACGGCGGAGTACGAAGTGTCTCATGTTCAGTTCAACGTTAAATTTGCGGCTGCCCCCCAGGATACTATCACCGTGGGCGAGTTGTTTAATTCGGTTTCTGTGACCAAGATGTCTCCTTACGTGAATATGGGGGGTTTTTATAAGATTTTCCACGACTTCGCCCCAAGCCCCGACTGGCTTGAGATGGAAGCGCCGAATGTCGTATTGGTGAAGGTCGACAGCGAGGTGACCGCTGATTTGAGGCTTCTTAAGGATCCTTATAAGAAGTATACGAACGCGGCCTTCACGATTCGTGACAACCATTTGCTTGCCACTATGGATATGAATGTCGGGCACCGGAATGTGTCACGAGACGTGTTTATTGATCGAACTCTCGAAATATTTCCAACCCTCTCAAGAAATATGATTATACAAATAGAAGAACAAACAAGCATTGGTTTTATTACATATCCATATCAGACATTGCTGATACCTGTTTGGGCAGAATTGGTAATGAATAATAATTACTTTAATAAGATGATCGCGCTGAACGAGTCCATTAGAGCCTCCAAGGTCAAGCAAAACGCGTACGTTCACGTGCTGAATACGGAAGACACAATGAGCATCGCGATGAAAGAGACTGAGAAAGCTAACATGTATACCATGGAAGACGAAGGCACTTACTTCGTTAGGGTTCGTGTTAAGTCGCAGACGATCGCGGATGCTTTAAAATACCAAAAAATTTTGGGGCGTCTGTTTACATTGTATAACAATGAGAAAAACGGGGTTCTCCACGAGTACAGGCAATATATACCTAAATTTCTGAAAGACGAAGAAGCGACGTTGATACGACGCCCCAGGAAACTTGAGAAGTTGGAATTGAGGGCTATCGCTCCTGAGATATTTTTACCAACATACTCGAGAAAGTGTTTGAAACGGCCTATCATCGTAAGCAGAGATCAAGCAATCCAATATGAACGTACGGGTGAGAAAAAGGTGATGGCGTTCCCTTTGTATGGAGAAAGCACTAAGCGGTATTATATCTGCGAGCATGAAACGCATCCATACCCGGGGCTGCGAGAGAACACGCTCGAAAACAAGAAACAGTTCCCGTACATCCCGTGTTGTTACACCAAAGACCAAGACAGAGAAGGGAGCAAGTATAGATATTACTTCTCAAAAGAAACCATGAAGACCAAGCAGAGTGCTGTTCAAGATATTTTTGTGTCAGGAAAAATCTTACCCCCAGGTCTTCCGGGTACTTTACCAAATAACCTCAAAGAACTTTTTTCTCTGATAGAACCCAATCCTCAATATCAATTTGTTAGACTTGGCTGCAATATTTCTAGACATTCGTTCCTGGAATCAGTAATGCTTGCTGTAAATAACAAAAACCTCAAATTCGTGGACCCTTCTGCGCGTGCTCCCATCGTTGAACAGAAAAGAAAAGAAATCGTAAAGGAGGTTTACGCCATGGCGGCGAAGCAAGAATTTTATGATGAACAGCTACCCACAATTATGGAGAGATTAGCTAAATCCAACCTAAACGCTCTCGAGTTTGTCCATGTCTTGGAACTCGTCTTCGATTGCAATATATTCGTCTTAACATCCAGTGACAAGGATCCTAATGGGTCCATGCGTGTCCCTAGACACGCACAGGCTTACTACAAAATGATGCCCACACGTCAAACCGTTTTTATATATCAACACGAGATGGGAGGCGAGTCCGACGATATGGATATGCAATGTGAATTAATTACACAAGCATATACCGATAAAACCAAAACTCTCGAAAACATGAACACCGTGTTCGCCCCAACGGACACCGTGGTCAAGGGGGTCTGGGAGGTATTTCGCAGTCTGAACAGGTCGTTCAACCACAACAACATGCTCCCCTCAATCGCAATCCCGAGACTCACCGTGGTCTCGCAAGTCGTTGACATTTACGGAAAGTGCCGCGTGCTCAATATACAGCACGAGGCGAGCATCATCACAATGGTCTCTGAACCCCTAGCTCCATATGCGGCTCTAAACGCAACCACTGTGTACAGAGCATCGCTAAACACTATCAAAAGTTTTGCTAACAAAACTAAAACAGTATTTCTCAAACAACGAATCAAGGACGGACGAGTTCGGGAAATAGACGCTACCATGAGCAAAGGCAATCTACATGTGACGTTCCTCACCGACGACAAGGGACGTCTCGACGGCGTCATATCCATGGACGACCCCGAGGAATATAAATCACTGCTAGCCCCAACAAGCACCATAGTGTCTATATTCAGTCACGATAAGAAGATAGCTAAACTAATCTACCAGTACGGACTATACATGTTATCCATTTTTATGAACAGCAGGGGATATACAACACAGCATCTAGACGAACAACAACTCCTACAGTTCATTAAAGCACACACCGTGATCATCCCAGGTTATGATTACGCTAGTCGCAATTTGTCTTCTAAATACTCTCTAGATTCGCAATTCATCAAAAACAAGAACGCTGTTATAATTACATCAAGAGAAATGATCATAAGATTAATGTATATGCTTAGGTTATATCAAAACACCCACTTCGAGGAACTGCTCACGTATAAAGACAAAACCCATATCAGCGGGTTCTACGACGAGATCGCCGACTTCGACGAATCGCCCTCGCAGTTCATTCTAGACAGCCCAGACGCCGTCGCGGGGCTGATCGAAAGCTACAAAACCAAAACCAACAACACAGTCACCAAAAACGTGAGGATCAACCACCATCACCCCTATTTCATGTACAATCCTAAGATCGGAACCCAGATATACCTCGCCCAAAACACAACACCCTTCTTTGAAGAAAAACCCGAAGACGATTCGGGTGCACCACAACAGGTTGTCATACGGTCCAGTATGGATGTCGCCGTGTCGTTGGTTAGATTTTGGAATAAGTACGGCTACAACCCCGGTATTGAAGTAAATTATGTCGGGGATGAGCCTGTAGACGTGTACTCGTATGTAAACACGGAGGAAATAACAAATTTAACTAAGCATCCCAGTGTGTTGCCAGGGCTTGTGCTCGGCTATCTGGTAAACGGCGAGCCCATGTACACCGCTCTCATGGCCCTGTAAACACGAGCATATCTATTGTTCATATTGTTCTATAACACGATAACACGAAGTTATAGAAAGTTTAGATATTGATGCCGAGGCGTCTTTTCATTTGGTTAATATATGCTGTTGTTGCTTCTCTACTGTACGCGGCCCTGTACACGGTCTTATATGTTGCAATTTTAGCGTCGAAAGTGGTTTTGCACATCCTTAGATTAGCGACTTTTTTTGAAATAACGACATCTCTCAGTTTGGCTATCTCCGCCTCTATTAACTGCACCGCCTGGTTACAATTCATGACTGCCAGTTCTGCGTCTCCAAGCTGGTCTCTTGTCGCTTTATATAATTCCAGTTTAGCAGCTTTCTCTTCCTCGCATGACTGTGCGTATGTGTATGCAAGAAGTAAAACTATTACAACAGCCCCAAGAATATATATTTTTGGTAACATTTTATAAGAAAATTATTTTAGGATCTTTTCTTCTTTTCTTTTCTTTCTAAAAACTATGACGCAACGTGTGTTAAACATATCAACAAAAGTGCCTAACCGAATTAACATCCTCCTGGATTTAGACAATACCCTCATATGCTCACTTGCTAAACATGAAGAGAAGGATATTTTTAAACCTAGGATGAAACAATTTCGGTGGGAAAATATGGAAGGTGTTTACAAGGTATTCGAACGTCCTGGTCTCCAAGAATTTCTAGATTTTCTATTTGAAAATTTCAACGTCAGTGTTTGGACAGCAGCATCCAAATCATACGCGTTATTCATTATCGACGAATTCATCCTCAAAGACCACCCAGAGAGACAGATGGACTATGTTCTATTTTCCTACCATTGCAAGAAATCGCGCCGTATCAAAGACACCCAGAAGGCCCTCGACATCCTGAAGAACGACTTTGAACTCCTCAATTTCGACATGGACCGAACCTACATAATTGACGATCATCCAGAGGTTTACTCCGCACAACCAGATAACTGTATACAGGTTAAAGCGTTCGAGTTTACAGAGCGGAAGTCGTTTGAAGATAGAGAACTCGCCAGAGATATCAAACCTAAATTACAAGCACTACTAGATTCGTACTAGATTCGTACTAGATTCGTACTAGATTCGTACTAGATTCGTACTAGATTCGTACTAGAAAATACTTATCAACGGGGCTACTGTGTATATCTTGTAATGAGATAAACAACGTTGCGCGATTTGAAAAAGATGTCGATAAATAATATCTTATCTCTCAATTCCTCCGTTCTGAAACGATTGGAAAAGGAAGAGATCGTGAACGACGAGAAGCTCCAGCTCCTCGACGCCCTGCTCACCGATACATCCCACCGCCTAGACCCCAGCGTGTACAAAGAGCTCTTGGCGATGAAGAAGTACGTCGCCCACGAGAGGGAGACCGCTCGGTCGTTATTCTTTTCGCGCACCCACACGCTCATCGCCGAATATACATACATACTAAAACAACCCATATCTCATATCAAAGAGGATAACATGCCTATACTGAGGCGGAAAAATGACCTCGTCATCAACTTTCTTAACATAATCAGAGAATTAGTCAAAACAAAAGAATGGAATGAACTGGATATCCCCACTAACCCAGATAGAGTTGACAATATCGATCTAAGTTCGTATTGCCCTTCTTGCGAAAACATTGACGAAGACCGGTTCGAAGTAGACGAGTTCAACAGGAAAACGTGTCTTAACTGCTCCACTCAACAGTACGCCATAGAGACGGGCATCACGCACAAAGACTACACGCGGATCAATATAGTAGGCAAATTCATTTATAACAGAGTCCTTCATTTCCAAGACTGTATTAAACAATACCAAGGAAAACAAAACTGCAAAATCCCAGATAAACTATACCAAGACCTAGATTCTAAATTCACAGCATACAGGCTTCTCATCAAAGGCGCGGATAACACCAACCATATCAAATACTCAAAAATAACGCGAAACCACATCATGATGTTTCTCAAAGAACTGAGATATACGAAACATTACGAAAACGTTAACTTAATATACTTCACCCTAACCAACAAACGAGTAGACAATATCACACAATTAGAAACATGTCTAGTAGACGATTTCAAGGAACTTGTATCTCTCTACGATGATATCCACGGCAAAGACAAACCCGAGGAACTCGACAGAAAGAACTTCATGAACGTGCAGTATCTTCTTTTCCAACTACTCAGGAGACATGGACATCCATGCAAAATTGAAAACTTCACCATATTGAAGACCGTAGACAGGAAGCTGTTTCACGACACGATATGTAAAAACCTATTCGATAAACTAGGCTGGAAATTTACACCCACTTTTTAATTCATTACAATGTAATGAATTCATAATAACTACTACAAGTGTCAAAACGAAAGAGGCTATAATAAGGAGAAGAATATAGATTTCTTCCTATTAACTAAATTTTACATACGTAATTCCAATTGTGTTTCCACGTAATCAAAGGGGTATTCTTTTCCATTTTGTAATTTCAAAACAACTGTATCTCTATCCATTTCCCGAACAACATCCGTCCCTGGTTTGTGAATAGATACAACTTGTAATAAATCTTGATTTATTTTGTTAGGGGTGTTGGTTTGCACGGCTATATCATGAAGCCTGATGCTTTGATCCAAGATCGACTTCAGCGTCTTGTTGCATACTGCCCCGTTGTTGACGCCGTCGTCGCAGTCTATCACGGCCACAGCGCGCCGCGCATCGCTCTGTGGTTTCATACTGTACATGGTGATGAGGTCGTTCATTGAGGATAATCCTAACCGGATGGTTCTGTCCCAATCAAAGTAAACCATGATGATACTGACGAAAGTGAAGACGATTGTAAGAATAATCAACCACTTTTTCATTTTATAAACTCCAATATTTTCATTTTAGATCTTGTGAAACATTCTTTTATAAAATTAGATTAATTTCACATTATATTTACCGCCATCTCCTCAGACATCTGGAGAGAGGTACATAGAAAAAATGAACTAGACCATAGTGTTCTAGAACTTGAAAAAAGACCTTTATTGATTATAAGTATAAATTAAAATATGCATGAAATGAAGCGTATGTCAATTGAAGAATGTAGGAACTATATCAATCAGAATATAATTCCTAATACACGATACAAAGAGATAGAGCATGATACTGCTGGAGATATCGATCAGTTCAACGCCTCTCGCACCCGCGAGGATCTATCTCCTAAACCACAACCTTCATTCCAAGAAAACTTGTTCGAAGGTAAGCGAGTTATACCCCCTAACAAGATTTGGCACAAGAACAGATCCCTGGATTCGAGGGCGGTGGCGGACACGTTCAAGTATATTTTCCATAAATTTAAGAAAGGCCTGTTCATCCGTATAGCCAACAACAAACTCCAGACGTTCTTGCCTTTCAAGAACGTCCATTACAAAAACGAATTCGGACATCTCTTAAAAGTGGACCCGAAATGGGGGTCGGTTCAGGACTTTCTTGAGCACATTTCAAAACTGTTAGGGTATCGACAAAGTAGACAAGATATTAAACCTTTCGATGAATGGGTGGCTAACAACTCCTTGATTAGATATGACCACGAAGTGGGGGGGACAATCGCGTCCACCGCATGTAACAACAAGGTTATTCTCTACGATATGTTTAAAACTCTCTGTGAAGAGAGAGAGGTCCCCGATATTGAGTTTTTCGTGAACAGACGCGACTTTCCTCAAATGAAGGTAGATGACACGGAGCCCTACAACCATATATATGGGACCAAACACCATCCTCTTATTTCTCATAAATACGATAAATACGCTCCTATCTTGTCTGGTTCTTCTGGGAAGCTGTACGCAGACATCCCGTTCCCAACATACGAGGACTGGGCTCGAGCCGTGTACCAATCTACGGGGTCCGTGTTTCCCAACGCGTGCCGTGAATACCCGTCTATCAAGCAGACGCCGTGGGGGAACAAAATAGAGAAAGCTGTGTTCAGAGGAGCGACGACCGGGTCTGGTGTAACGGCGGCGACGAACCAGCGCCTCAAGGCGTTTGAAATGGGACAAGGAGGTGGGCGTAACCTCCTGGACGTCGGTATATCGAAATGGAATCTACGGTCTCGTAAACTGGAGGGTTCTAAATACTTGCAAACAATAGAGAGAGGAAAAGGTAACTACCCCAAAGCAAACAGACTCAATCTCCAAGAACAAAACAGTTTCAAGTACATC
>Ga0308025_1001669_pt1 | contig 10367 bp, 7 predicted proteins | sample Neamet422_FD_201298 | JGI IMG/M metagenome (GOLD analysis project Ga0308025, IMG submission 201298) | Marine microbial communities from water near the shore, Antarctic Ocean - #422 | ecosystem: Environmental > Aquatic > Marine > Unclassified | place: Southern Ocean | collected 2014-10-03
CAGGGATGCAGTGGACTGTTGACCACCGCTTCGAATTCAATATACGCGCAGCATCAATGAGTCTTGGAGGACCAGGTCCTATCGAATGGACATCTTCTGAAGAAGACAGTGTTAATCGCTATGCAAACGAAATGGTTCGTTCTGGAATCGCATTATTTATCGCAGCAGGAAACAGTGCCACATCAGGTTCAATCGGAACTCCAGGTTCCGCTGAAGATGTAATCACGGTTGGAGCATTAGACAAGGATTCTGGAATTGCAGTATATTCTAGCCAAGGGCCATCCGAAGAAGGAAGAATAAAGCCAAATGTTGCTTTTGTTGGTTCTAATGTAATGTCTGTTGAAGCAAATAGTGGTACTGGATATACCGACATGTCAGGGACTTCAATGGCAACACCAGGTGCTGCAGGAGTTGCAGCATTAATGTATCAAGCGAATCCAGATTTGTCACCATTTGATGTCAGAAATATAATGCAGGAAACTGCAACATACAGGGAGTGCCATTATATGTTAAAGAATGAACCTTGTGCGGATGATGCACCTTTCCTCAAAACCCGTCAAAATAATGTATACGGTCATGGCGAAGTGAGAGCACTTGATTCTGTAATGGAAGCAGCACAACAAGATTATGACTTCAACAATAACATTACAATCAATCTCATTACACAAATTGGTATGGATAACCGTATTCATTTAGAGAGTTCAGATAAAATACAATTCAATATCTCACAAACAGTGGATACAATTCAATGGAGAAGCAATCATCTGAGAGATGATTGGACCAATCTTCATTCCTTTGACCATGGAGATGAAGAATTTACTATTTCAGCCATTGATTTAATTCATAACCTAGAACACCTGCCTGGAATTACTTTAGAAGGAAATCACACCATTTCTATTCGTGGAATTGGTAATGGTGAAGGAGATTCTTATTCGACAGCGATTATTACTGCAGATCTTATGTTAATGAATCCGAGCAAAGAACTTTCATCATCAAGTGGTAATGGAGATGGTGTTTCTAGCATTGCTCTAGCAATAGGTGCTTTCGCAATAGTGTTCTTAGCGGTGATTTTAATCGCAGGATTAGTCACTGATAAGGAAGAAGGAAGTTTGGCATCAGTTGATATTTCAGATAAACAATATGCTGAATCTATCGATGGCGATATTGAATCAATAGCAGAGGCAGAACTTGAGGATTGATGTTTTCAATCGTATTAGAACGCCCTGATTTCTATAGTGTCCGGTGATTATTTCAATTACTATTAGCAATAGGGCCGGTTATGAAGTGGCTAAAAGACCCGGTCGGAGATAGTCATCCTAAAGTTGGATTCATTTATCGCCTGACTCGCAGGTTTACACGTGCTTTAGTATCTGTATGGTTCAGAGAAATCAATCTTATTGATTCAGATAATCTGCCCTCAGAAGGCGGGCTTCTATTCATTGCATGGCATCCATCCGGACTTATCGACCCCATGCTAATGCATGCATCTCTACCCGGTAAACAATCGATGATCGCTAAACATACACTATTCAAAATACCAGTTTTAGGCAGATTTATCAAAGCAGCGGGGGCTTTGCCAATAGAACGTTCTCAAGACAGCAATAACAGAGAAGCTGCAAGTAATAGAAATAAAAATCAATTAGCAGCAGTTTCAAGCGCTGTTGCAAATGGGGGGAGGTTGATTATTTTCCCTGAAGGAACAACTCACACGGAGGCAAGTTCCAAGCAGGCACGCTCAGGTGCAGCAAGAATAATTCAAGCAGCGATTAGAGAAGCGGAGGAGATGGGTAAACCAAGACCCCAATTGGTCCCAATCGGATTGCACTATTCTGATGCAACTACTTTCAGAGAACGCTGTGCAGTAGTTATTGAAAGGCCAATGACTTTGCCACAATTACCTGAGATAATTGAGGATTTTGAAGTGCAAGATAAACTCGATAGAGAATGGGTTACTTCGGTAACAAAATCCATTGATTCTGAATTAAAACGCGCATCATTATCCAAAACCTCTTGGGAAGAAAGGGAATTCATTTGGAGAGGGAAGGGAGTAGTCCATGCTGAGAGGGCTCGGCAAATGGGAGAGTCTTTCAAAAAACCTACTTATTATCAATCGGTATTAGGTGCTAGAAGGATTCGTGCTGGATGGGAGTTCATGGCTCAAAATGAACCAGAAAAGACTGCAAAGATTGTTGAAGATTGTACCGCGCATTTTGCAAATTTAGATGATAGAGGGATCAGTCCGTTAGATGTTGACAGTAAGCCCGAACGAATGAGCGCATCTGCCGGCTTCTTCCTAATAGTAAAATGGTCATGGGCTGCCGTTTGGATGCTCGGATTAATCACTTGGAGTGCAGTAATAGGAAATATGCCTGCATATCAAGCGAATTATCTTTTGATGCATTTTGCTAAGAAATCAGATGCAGTTGATAAATCTGTTTTGGGAACTTACAAAGTTCTTGCAGCCGTAATAACTTTCCCAATTTGGTGGGTTATTGCATCTTTGATGGTGACTTGGGCGCTATTGGCTGAGGCAAGTCCAGTCAATGAATTATTGTCAATGCATTATCTGTTAGAAAAGTTGACACATTTGCCATCCATCTTCGTTTTCCTAATATTCATGTATTGGTGGCCAAACTCAGCCAAGTTACATTTGAAACTATATGCAAATTTGGTTCGTAGTCATCGTAGTTTGAAGAGATGGTCTCGATGGTCTGACGATGAAATCAACTGGGAATCCTTACAGCAAAACCAACAGTCTATTGCACAACAACTTACTCAATTAGGAGACGGATTAGTATTGCCAGGAGACCCTGATTGGGTTGAACCTCAAACTGGAATGGACGATTTTTCCGCGGTAAGTTATCGCTAAAGCAGTTGAGATTACTTTTCCAATAGCATCATTAGTGGGCGCCATTAGGTCGCCATGGGCGACTATCATGGTAGGGACAGAACATGTTGATATGCTACCGGTTGGGGCTAAGGAAATTTGGTCAGCAAAGGTCAATGGAGAGAACGTTGAAGTCCTTACAACATCTAATGCAACACTACTTGATGTGCTACGAGATAAAGTAGGCACTTTAGGAGTGAAAAGGGGTTGTGACTTGGGTACTTGTGGCTGTTGTACGGTAATGGTCGATGGCCAACCACAACTTTCCTGTCTTACTTTCGCGGGACAAGTTTCGCAATGTGAAATCATAACCGTAGAAGGTCTTGCAGACGGCGCACATCTTGCTCCGATTCAGAATTGCTTTGCAAAGTATGGTGGTTCACAGTGCGGATTTTGTACTCCAGGATTCCTTATTACAGCACAATCCTTGCTCAATACAAATACCTCCCCAACAGATGAAGAGGTAAAAACTGCAATCGAAGGAAATCTATGCAGATGCACCGGATATCAGCAAATTGTGGAATCTATTCAGGCAGCAGCGGCTATTCACAGAGGCGAAGTAGAAGCTGAGGCGCCAGCGAGTTCACCTCATCCAGACCCACATCCATCCGGTCCTGAAGAACCACAAATGCCTCCGGGTCATGCTAGGTGATCTCATGTCAGGTGGATACAAACAGCAACCAGGTGGTGGAGGTAACATCACTCGTAAAGATGGTAAGCGCGTTGCTGGAAAGCAATCATTCCCACCTCCGGGCTCCGGAGGTTCACGACCACAAATGGCAGAACGGGACTTACAATTTATTCCTGAGATGGTCGGTGGTCGTGAAAAACAACCAGCAGGTGCTCACGTACACGATAGGGTCCGAACAGGGACAGCCGTTGGTAAATCAATGAAATTAGTAGATTCCAATGCCAAAGTAACGGGTCAAGCATGGTATGGTGATGATGTAAGATTGCCAAACGAATGCGTTGCGAAAATATTACGCTCACCACATCACTACGCCAGAGTAATCTCTATTGACACTAGTAAAGTTGAGGCTTTACCAGGTGTATTGGCTGTAGCAACTGGGCAGGATTCTACAACCAGTTTCGGTGTTCTACCAGTGACAAAAGATGAACACGCAATGGCGGTTGATAAAGTTAGACACGTTGGAGATTTAGTGGCCTGTGTGGCAGCGGTTGATGAGGCCACAGCGCTACATGCACTTTCTTTGTTTGAAGTAGAATATGAAGAACTTGAACCAGTATTTGATCCAAAGAAAGGTTTGGAAGATGCCGACGAACCGATTCATTGGAGAGGAAAATATCACCTTGCCAAGACCAATGTCCAAAAGCGAGTATTCCAAGAATTCGGCGACCGAAGTTTAATCGACAAACCTTCAGCCAGCAATCATAACAAATGGACCATGAAAGGAGTACATCACGGTTTCACTGAACCCCATGCAGTAGTCGCGCATTGGGACCCAAATGGGCGTTTACAATTGTACACCCCAAGCCAAGTACCACACTATACACATCGTGCACTTTCAACCGTTTTAGCAGTTCCAATGCATCAAATAAATGTCATTAGAACCTTTGTAGGAGGCGGTTTTGGTGGAAAATCAGACCCATTCCCTCACGAGATGTGTGCGGCATTATTGTCACGAAAATGTGGCCGCCCTGTTAGAATTACATTTGACCGAGAAGAAGTCTATATGATCAATAGAGGGCGACATCCAAGTCACATCGAAGTTAAAATGAGCGCGGATAAAGAAGCGAGAATCACTGGTTTTGATATCGATGCTCTAATCGATGGTGGAGGATTCGCTAGTTTTGGTCACGTCACTTCATACTACAATGGAGTTTTAGCAACTGCTCCATATGAATTAGGTTCATTCCATTATACCGGTGCAAGAGTTTGGACAAATAAACCAGCAAGTGGTGCAATGAGAGGCCATGGTGCCGTCAATACAAGATGTGCGGTAGAAGTTGGACTCGACCAAATGGCTGAGGATTTATCAATTGACCCAATCGATATGAGATTAGCCAATCTTTTGCCACCGCACAGCAGGACAATCAGTGGATTCAGGATTACCAGTAATGGTATGCGTGAAGCACTTGAAAGGGTAAGAGAAGGCTCTGATTGGGACAATAAGTTTAGGCAATTACCACTGGGTAAAGGAATCGGAATTGGTTGTGGATTTTTCATTAGTGGTTCTGGGCTACCGATTCATTGGGATCCGAACAAGTTCCCCCATGCAACAGTGCATATTCAAGTCGATATGGATGGCGGTGTTACTGTTCATTCCGGTGCAGCGGATATCGGTCAAGGTTCCACTACTGCAATAGCACAAGTGGTTGCTGAAGTTTTGGCATTACCAATTGAAATGATTCATGTTCGCTCACATGAAAGTGATACCAGTCCAGTTGACCTTGGTTCATATTCCAGCCGTGTTACTTTCATGAATGCAAACGCTGCAATCCGTGCAGCGATTGAGATTAGAGATAAGTTACTAAATGCTGCTTGGGAAATGATTGGATACCACCCAGACCTACTGGTTCTAAACGACAGAAGAATCTACTACAAGCATGACCCCTCTATCGGTGTTTCTTATCTCAAAGCATTACACAAGGCACAAGAGGACAAAGGAGCACTAATCTCTAGTGGAGCCTATCGTTCTCCTCCGATGGGTGGAATTCACAAAGGGGCAGCAGCAGGATTAGCCCCAGCATATTCATTCTCAGCATATGTTGCAGAAACTGATGTTGACATTGAAACGGGCAAGATAAAGTGCACAAATGTTTGGGCAGCCCATGATTGTGGTAGGGCACTGAATCCTTTGGCTGTTAAAGGACAGATAATCGGTTCTTGCCATATGGGGCTTGGGCAAGTTATCTCTGAAGAGATGGTCTATGGTCGAACAGGACATTTACAGAATGCCAATTTGTTAGAATACAAGATTCCATCAGTTCATGAAATGCCTAATGTTGTACCGATAATTGTAGAATCGTGTGACCCAGAAGGGCCATTTGGTGCTAAAGAAGCTGGTGAAGGACCACTTCTGCCAATATTGCCAGCGGTTGTAAATTCAGTATACGATGCAATAGGAATTAGAATCAATGATTTACCTTTGACCCCAGATACAGTATATTTTGCTATTGAAAAGAAAATGAAGGCACAGTCTGTTGACGATCCATTGCAATTAGAAAGTCCGAGATTAACTCATTCAGCTATGCAACAAGTTGTTGTTGAAAGAGCGGCTCAACATAAAGTAAGAGATATTGCAAGGCAACGAAGTGACGATACCTCGGCATATGTTAACGGAGTATTGTTTGGATTTGACCCTAATATCCCTCTAGAAGATCAAGTGGATGGTTGGAGGTCAGCAACAGAACCTCTTCCTGAGCAATTAGCAGAACTTGGATTTGCTGGAAAGGCTTGGCTCAAAAAAGAACAACGTGAACTGGAAGGTGATAATTGATGCTAATGCCTCCTTTTACACTACACCATCCATCAAGTGTTGAGCAAGCATGTGAGATTGCGAAACAATTACTTGAAGATGGCCAACAATTCGATTGGGTTGCTGGTGGAACTGATTTGATTCCGAATTACAAGTGGCACATTAACACTAAGCCGCATGTGATATCTCTTGCCAAAATAGAAGGTACAAATGTGATTTCAGCTACCGAAATTGGTTGTATGGCTAGGTTGTCGGATTTGACAATAGCCAATGGCGCACATCCATTGATAGCTGAAGCAGCTTCTAAAGTCGCTTCATCTCTAATTAGAAAGAATGCGACAATGGGTGGGAACCTTTGCCTGGATACACGTTGTTTTTGGTATAATCAAGGCGAAGATTGGCGACGTAGTATTGATTGGTGCCATAAAGCAGATTGTGGCTCAGGTGCAGATTGCAGAGTGATTCCTAATCAAAATACACTTTGTGTTGCAACCTACCAGGGTGATCTTGCTCCTAATTTGATGGTTCTTGAGGCTGTAGTACACATTGTGGGTCCTTCAGGACAAAGACAAGTTTCTATTAGGGATTTTTATAAATTGGATGGTAAGATAAAGAATGTCCTTGAAGCGGGTGAGTTTTTGCTCAAAGTAACTCTTCCTGAACAGTCCCAACAAAGAACTGGTTGCTATCAAAAATTACGTGTTCGTGATTCATGGGATTTCCCAGAGGCAGGAGTTGCCGCATCATGGATTGCTGGTGATGAAAAATCACTGCTCATAGCGTCGACTGCGTTAGAATCAATCCCAAAGATGCACGATGAACAAGTATCGGAGGCATTAGCCGCTGGTTGGAATGGTGCAGACAGTGTGAAATCACTATCGGTAGCGATTCAAAAGTCAATTAAGCCAGTTAACAATACTACGCTCACTCCAAGATATAGGAAAAAGATGGTTCGTGTATTGACTAAGCGAGCGATTGAAGGTTTTTTACAATGAGGTGGTTATGTGATTCATATGAGAGGTAAAACAATTCTAGCAATTTTCATCTTGCTGATGATGCCGATTACAATTAACTCATCAGCCCAATTTGGAGGGAGTTGGGACTTAGGATGGGTCACCGATGTTGATGGCAATTATGAAGTCGAGATGGAGGCTGATTGGGATATTACTGGTGAGTTGGTAATTTATATCGATAACACTCGCCAAGGCGAGTTAAATGTTAATTTCGACTTAGAATGGGATTCGGATATTCCATTTATTGTTGATGGGCCAGAGACTGCTACGATTGCAGGAGGAGAGAATAAAACCTTCACGTTCACATTGACAGAAGACAGTACACTCGACATTCGCAGTTTCAGTCCATCAGAGACTTATGTCCTAACATTAAGTGCTGAAGAAGAGGTTTCTGGCCAAGCAGTATCTACTCAAGATATTGATGCTGGAGTTGAATTGCCCGAGATATTCAATCTGCAACCAAATAGTCTCGATGATCAATCGATGTATTCAGATACCTGGATAGAGGTCGAAGTTCTAGTTTCAAACTGGGGCAATAGTGGGGATGCGATAACTAGTGCTGATGTCGAGATAAGAAGCTGCCCTAATCTTAAAGCAGAAGGATTAGAACAGTTTAGCAATTTAATTATTGAACCTACTGATTTGGATAATAATGTAGCAAAAGGTTTCGATGTCAAATTCGTTGCTTCTGCTAGCCACCCAGATAGAACTTGCGAAGTTACATTTTCGGTAATTTCCGAAGGTGATGAAAGAGTACGTTCAGTAACCTTTGACCTCCAAGTTTCGGCTGCAGATATTGTTGTCGATGACCAGTCATCCAACGGGGGCTCATCCGATGGTGATGGTTTGAGTGAAAATTCTAGTAGTCTAGCATGGATTGGTTTTTATGAATTATTTTTAATCATTCTATTTACAATCTATTTCCGCCGTCCGAAGCAATGAGGGGCCTTTTCATCGAAACTTCCGCCATCAATTGGTATCAAACCGTATTTCGAGCGTGGAAATTGCCACTGTATTATTTCCGTATTCCGGCATATTTGGCACTAAAACAATTGGAAACGGGAAACAGCGCAAATATTGAAACTGCGCAGTGATGGAAAACCATTATGAGTGGAGCGAAGTTCCGACGAATGCTTGTATTGAGTTTTGCTCATGCGAATACCTATGGAGATTATGAAATGTCAGAGAGCGAAGGTTCCCGTTTCAGTCTTGAAACATGGTTGATGGTCGGTTTAATTTCATCGCTTTTACTATCTACAGTGGTGATTACACTAGTTTCTTCTAACAAAGATACTGTGTTCTCTCCATACGATAATAGTTCAGAACATTCCGATCAACAACTAACTGTGATGCGCTCCGATTTAGGGGACGGCGGATTCGGCTACAATATTGCTAACACAATGTCTACCCCAATGCTTGTCAATGATTGGAAAGAACCTCACCGCTCATTACTGGTCATCGTTGCGCCTGAGAAGCCCTTTGATTCAGCAGAAGCAACAGCAATGTACGACTTTGTAGCGAACAAAGGCGGTAAAGTTATTCTTGCAGCAAATAGCACCAATGCACAATTGGTTGCTGAAGAGTTCGGTGTCAAGTATTTCGATGCACCAGTTGTAGACCCTTACCAATACTATGAGGTTGCAGATGAAAAAGGTGAACGCATGGAGCCAGATCAAAGAAGACTTTGGTCGGTTGCAAGTATTGACAGAGATGTAACTGAGATGGGGGACGAATCTAGAATCCCTTGTAGCCAAACTATGATTGATAATACACAAATCAGCAATTGTAGAATGCCAGTATTATTCCATCGCCCAACAGCAATCCAGGTATTGGATGAACAAGCTGACACCGGTCGTACAATCAGCGTATTAGCCCACGCATCAACTCCTGCATTCATCGCACGTAATTCAATGGATGTCAATGATGCCAACAATCCTACTCTTGGTGAAGGTAAAACCGGACTTATCGTTCGTATTGACTATCCAGTAACCAGTGGCGACATCATCGATAAAAGACCTAACAATGATGTTGGTAAAGTTTCAGTAACCGGAAGTATCGTATTCGTTTCAGACCACTCAGTATTCGCAAACCATCTATGGGACCTTGACCTTGCAGGTGAAACCGGAAAGCAACAATGCACTTCACCACTTTATGTTGATAATAATCACAAATGCTGGAGTACTTCAAGCGATGGACTCTCCTCTGCACAAGGTGATACTCAATGGAATGGTAATTCACAATATTTCTCAGCACTGATTTATGATATGATGGAATTTGATAACGAAGAGATGTCAACAACCATCACTAGCCACCCAGACCAATTTAATTTGGTCTTTGATGAGAGCAGGCACGTTTCCAGTGCTTTGAGCATGCCTTTCACTGAAGCCATGGGAGCAATTGTATTACTTACCAGCGATGTAGTATTGAAGTGGTTGATCATTCTCAATCTCTTTGCACTACTATCCATCGCAATCATGGTTGTACCAGAGAAAGAGAATTGGAGACACGTCTTCGATTTGACACGCTTCCGCGAACGTCCTAAGAAAGTAGACGCTTCGCAATACCATATGCGCACAAGAGAGGCATTACTCTCTAAGGTGCGGCAAGCAAACGACTTGACGCGTGATGAATTCGCGCTCAAAAGCCCAGCGGAAATAATGCAATTAGTCCGCGACCCACGATTGGTTGAATTGATCAGCAGCAACCGTGCATACTCCAACGAAGAACTAAGGGAAGTAATCCCGCAAATTCGACGTTGGGGCAAATAAATAGGAGGAAATTGACATGCAACCACCAGCACCACCAGCAGCCCCAGCAGTTCCTGCACCAGCAGCACCTGTGGCCCCTGCAGCGCCTATGCCTGCCCCTGCTCCGGCACCAATGCCAGCAGTAGCACCAGTAGCGCCAGCAGCACCAGCCCCAATGCCAGCAGCGACAGCCCAACCAAGACATCAGAGCACACCTGAGGTCCGTGAACGCCTACAAGCAGTCGGAGCAATCGCAGCAGCGATCGCAGCGGAAGTTCAA
>Ga0308025_1001671_pt1 | contig 10364 bp, 10 predicted proteins | sample Neamet422_FD_201298 | JGI IMG/M metagenome (GOLD analysis project Ga0308025, IMG submission 201298) | Marine microbial communities from water near the shore, Antarctic Ocean - #422 | ecosystem: Environmental > Aquatic > Marine > Unclassified | place: Southern Ocean | collected 2014-10-03
ATAAATAACTCGATATAAAAAACTAAAGACACTGGCACGATAATTTACCTGACAATGCAATAAAGTTCGTGAGTTTGGTGACTGCTGCATCATTGATGCAAATAACTGAAAGTCATTGACAGTAGGATCACCCCACTCCACTGGGATATGAACATATTGCATTCCCAAGTCTTTAACTAAGCGATCTTCACCCAATAAAGCTTTTCCTTGATTATTATAGGCAAGATAAATGACTCTCTGAAAACCTGACCTCACGAGGTTATTCAGATCATTTTTAGAAACTTGACCGGAACTCGAAAAAACAGGTGAATACTCTAGATAATTATTTATCTCATTAATTGAATTCTTTTCAAACTCCTGACTATTTGAAACGTTGCAACTAAGAGTCGTAAACAAAAAATATAACCAAACAATATGTTTCTTAGGTATAGTCAAAAATAAATACATCTAATTCACCTTAATTTTAAATACATTAATATCTAATTTTTTAATATTAAAGCACGAACAATACTTTAATTTCAGCAAAGGAATGTAACTTTGAAGAAAACTGCATATGAAGATAAGAAAAAAAGCTACCTAGTCAGAGCGGTAGGCGCCATTGGTATTGCATTGGTTGCCCTTAATTCAACTATTGGTTCCGGTATATTTAAACTACCATCCGTTGTGCTAGAACAAGCTGGTGCTGCAAGTCCGTGGTTATTTTTAATTGTAGGCATTTCAGTCATAACTATAGTTTTAACATTTGGTCAGCTAGCCAGTTACTTTAAGGATTCGGGGGGACCGGTACTCTATACTTCAACAGCGTTCGGACCAGTAGTTGGGTTCAGTACAGGTTGGATTTTATATATTAGCCGAGCCACCGCTTTTGCAGCAAACTCTGGGGTACTGGCATTCTATCTTGGCACTATCTGGCCCTTTTTTAGTGAAGGTCCTGGACGCGTTATATTGATAATTGGCATTTGTAGTTTGCTCACTTGGATCAACTATACGGGCATTAAAGACGGCATAAAGATGCTTATATTCTTCACTTTTGTAAAACTAACGCCAATTCTTTTGCTCCTTCTTCTTGGACTGCAATACATTCCAATTGATTTCGTATCAAATGCCTCTTTCCCTCCAATGGAAGGACTTGGACCAACTGTTTTGATAATTATATACGCCTATGTTGGATTTGAGGGCGCTACCTTTATCTCGGGAGAAACTAAAAACCCACAATCCTCATTACCAAGCGCAATGGCAAAAACAAGTTTATTTGTGTGTTTGTTTTATTTCTTAATTATGGTCGTTTATGTTTCAGTCGTACCCGAAACATCTAACAGTATAGGAGCTCTTGTGGCGCTTGGAGGGGCTCTTCTAGGTCCAATCGGTATAATTATTATAACTTTGGCAGCTGTGTTTTCTATTGGTGGTAATTTAGGCGCCATCATGCTTGCAGTTCCAAGACTGACCCTTTCATTAGCAGAGCAGAATCTACTCCCTAAATGGTTTGGCGTTATTCATAAAGATTACGCTACACCCGGAAATTCAATCATATTCTTAGGTGGACTAAGCCTTGTATTTGCATTATCAGGATCATTTGTCTATCTGGTTATCGCAAGCTCCCTAACGCGACTACTGGCTTACATAGTTAGTATCGCCGCACTTCCTATAATAAAGAAGAAAGCTGATAAAGAAACTCAGGAAAATTCTTATAAGCTGGTTGGTGGCTACACCATTCCAGTCATTGCATTGGTTATTTGTTTATGGATAACCGCACAGTCAAATCTAGATGCATGGATATTAACCGGCAGCCTACTAGCATTCGGCCTAATTCTTTATGGTATTGCCCGAAAGGCTCTAAATAAAAATAACCAGGAAACGAAAGTTTAGCTAAAAATTTCCGTTAAAAATAACTGCATTGAATCCCAGGATCGATAATCGGAGGCTTCATCGTAAAGCATGCCACTATCTGGATCATTTGCTCCAGTTTTAGTAAACGCATGCATAGCACTTCCAAAAGCATGCAATTGCCAATCTGCTGACATTTGATCCATTTCCTTAGCAAAATTTACCACATCATTGGGTGGGACCATGGGATCTTTCCAGCCATGCAATACCAATACTTTTGCATCAATTTTATTAACATTTATGTTGGCTGGTGGAGATAAATTTCCGTGCAAACTAACAGCGCCTAGAATATTCGCTCCAGTTCGTGCCATATCAAGCGACATTAGACCACCAAAACAATAACCAATTGATGCTATCTTCATCGCATCAACCTGTTCCTGACGCTCCAGAACCTTTAAAGCAAGCATGGTCCTTCTTTGGAGCAAATTTCGGTCTTCCAAAAAAGGCTTCATAAGTGCAGCATTCTCTCTCTTATTATTTCCCATGACACTCTTACCATAGACATCAAGGGCAAATCCTACATAACCTAATTTAGCTAATTCTTCAGCTTTCTTACATTCAAAAGGGGATCTTCCAGCCCAGGCATGTCCGATTAAAATACCTGGCATTGGCGAGACTGATGCATCATCCCAGGCCATATAACCTTCCAAGACAACACCGCCGTCTAAATATTCTATGTATTGAGTTTGTAGCGCCAATTTCTAGACCTCATTAATTACCGTTAATAGAAAACAAATTTATCATACTTAAGATTTATACCGAAAAATGGTTTAATGAATTTAAGTTAAAATTTCAAGTAAGCATCATTTCTATTTTTAGGTTTAATGGCGATAATTTGCACATCACCGATAGCACGCTCAATAAAGGCCCCTTCGCAGTAACATAAATAATAATGCCACATCCTTATAAATTGATCTGAATAACCCATCCCCTTGATACTTTCAATGTTCTCATACATTCGGTCACGCCAATGACTTAATGTTGTAGCATAGTGCGGGCCAATATCCTCAACATTAACAATTCTTATATCTGTATTCTCAGTGAGGGTATTTGTCATGTCCGTTAAGGAAGGTAAGCAACCACCTGGAAAAATATATTTCTGTATAAAATCGACTGACTTAATCGTTCTTTTATACTGCTGATCTGCAATTGTAATAGCTTGAATAACCATCAAGCCATTATCTTTCAATAAAGAAGAGCATTTATTAAAGTAATCCCTATAGTACTTATAACCGACAGCCTCAATCATTTCAATCGAAACCAATTTATCATACGCCCCTGATAAATCACGATAATCTTCCAGCAAAAGAGTAATTTTATCAGTCAATCCAGCTGCTTTTATTCTTGTCTCAGCCTCTGAGAACTGCTCTTTTGAAATTGTTGTTGTAGTAACATTGCAGTCATAATTTTTAGCTGCATAAATTGCAAAGCCACCCCACCCTGAGCCGATCTCAATAATATGATCGTTTTTATTGAGTTGTAATTTTTGACAGATACGCTCTAATTTTAACGTAGCTGCTTCCTCCAAAGAGCTTGTTGATTTTTCAAAAATAGCGCATGAGTACATCATTCTCTCATCAAGCCAAGTTTCAAAAAAATTATTACCAAGATCATAGTGTGCTGCAATATTTTTACGGCTACCAGTATATGAATTTCTATTCAACCAATGGAAGATCTTTTGAAGTGGCTTAGTGAGCTTAGCCAACCCACCCTCAAAACCCTCTAAAACATAACGATTTTGCAATAAAATTCTTATCACCACCGTTAAATCGTTAGTGCTCCAATAGCCCAGCATGTATGCTTCTGCCGCACCAATTGATCCGCCAAAAGCGATTTCAGAATAAAATTTTCGATGATGGACGTAAATCTCAGCGCTTAAAGATTGGTCCTTGAGACCAAAATGATATTTATGCTCATTCTCATTAATCACTAATGAGCCTTTCGTGATCAATGAAAGTCTTTTAAAAATCATATTTTTTGCAAATTTATCAAAATTTGATAGAGAAATACTGCTTAAAGGTATTGGATTATTCATTATTTATGATCTTTTGATATATAAATTAAGTGTTAATATTTTTCGAAGGATGTACATAAAGAGGGCATTTTTTAAGCCACAATATTAATGCCTGCCAATGAATTCCCAGCATTATCTTTAGAGTAATAAGAGGATAAACTAATAACACGCGAGCCAACGAAACAGACGAAATATTAGTTCTACCCATACTCAAAGCAACATTAAAAAAGTTTTCTCCTTTCTCACTATTACCCATATTCACTTTAATTTTCTTCTTTGGGTGATTAAAGGTCCATTCATAATCTATATTCATTGGCATAAATGGAGAAACATGCATTTTTTTTATAGGTTGAAATCTTTTCAATGAATCATCGTTTGTATTTAAATTATCACTCAATACATAACAGCAACGCTCCCCCCAGGGGGTATTGGTGACTTCAGCTACGATATATTCCAATTTTTCTTGATTACTAAAACAGTAATAGAAGCTCACCGGATTAAAGCAATAACCAAAATAACTTAAGTTTGTGAGTAAACGTATCGGACCATTAATTTCGTTGCCCGTTTCTTTCTTTATAACCTCTTTAATCATTTGCTCTAGAGGTGCATTGTTATCGCCATGGTGATCTGATCGTCTAAATCGAGCGAGTGATAATTTTCTAGTACCCCAGAATAAATAACTCTTAAACAAAGAAGGAAGCTCCGAAAGATCGAGATACATCATAAAAACACGATATGAGAATGCATGCTGAACCGGTTGTTTTCTTGAATGCGTGACTAACCCCTCATAAATGGCACTCTTCATTGAATTACTTGCTCCTTGAAATGAGAAACTGCTTTTTGTGCGCTCACTAAGCCATCCTCGTGAAATCCATTTCGCCAATAGGCACCACAAAAAAATGTCCTATTTCCACTATTAATCTCTTTATGCCTCTGCTGTGCCAAGATAGCATCACTATCAAATACTGGGTGATGGTATTTAAAATCCCGAATAATACATTCTGGTTTAATTATATCGCTGCTATTTAAGGTGACAAAATACTGAGTATCGCTTTTTAAATTTTGTAATATATTCATGCTGTAAGTCAAATTTACTCGTGTCTTTGAAGTTTCACCTAAATGATAGTTCCAAGCTGCCCATGCTCTTTTACGGGAGGGCATCAAGGAAATATCAGTATGCAATATAGCTTCATTTTCTTGGTATTTAATCGCCGATAATACCTCTTCCTCGCATTGAGATGGATTTTTAAGCATTGCCATTGCTTGATCACTGTGTGTCGCAATAAAGACATAATCAAAATCTTCAGAGATACCCCTATCAGCCGCTCCTATTGTGACCGACTCTTCATTACGTTCAATAGATTGTACTTTTGTATTTAAATTTATCTTTTCTAAGTAAGTGGCAGATAATTTTCTTATATACTCTCGAGAGCCACCCTGAATTACCTTCCATTGAGGGCGATTCTTTATCTGCAACAAACCATGATTATGAAAGAAATTATGTAAGAACTTTATTGGCATACTTAATATTTCTTTTTGCTCAGCTGACCAAATTGATGAAGCCATTGGTAACAAATAATCTTCCGCAAATTGCATGGAATAATTATTTTTTCTAAGAAAATCTTTCAAAGATAATGATCCTAATGACTCAAATTGATTACTTTTGGTACGATTAAAACGAAGAATATCCTTAATCATATTAAGAAACGATAAAGAAAAAATATTGCGTCGCTGCGAAAACAAACCATTTACGGTAGATCCACTATATTCAAGATTCTTGAGTTTATTTACTACACTAAAACTCATCACGCTATCTTGAGATTGCTGCCCTATTTCGTCCATAAGAGATAAGAAATTTGGGTATGTTTTGTCATTAAAAACGATAAATCCAGTATCAATGCTTAGCTTATTTCCGTCATCATTTACATCGATTGTATTGACATGACCTCCAATATATCCATTTGCTTCAAAAACAGTTATATCATGGTCTTTGTTTAGGTAATATGCTGCAGCACAACCAGCCACACCGGTACCGATGATTGCAATTTTATATCTTTTTTTATTCATTGATTTGCTTCATAAGCAATAATACTAATCAAGTTCGACATTCGGCCAGCTTTGAGGTATTTGAATCAGATTATTTCTGTCATAACCCGCCCTTTCAATGAAATCCAACGCAAAGGACAAATTACTTTCAGTCATAATTGGCTTACGCGACATAAGCCAAACATAGTCACGTTTATTTCTACCAATAATTGTAAATGAGTAGTCAGATGCCAAGTAAATTACCCTATAATCCGCTTTAATTGGCCAAATAAATTGCATACCCCATATGGCATTCGTGCCATCATCAACGATAAACCCTTTGGGCGAAAAAGTTTTTCGTTTGCCATTAAAACTACCTGCATTATAGGTAAACGTGGTTTGTATAGTTCCGTCAGGATTGAGTTTATAATTCTCTATCGCGTTGAAAATATTCTTTTCAAGTAAAGTTGGGATACTCGAAATAACATACCAATCACCCATAAATTTTTTGATATCAATGTAATCAACAGTCTTAAGCTCGTTATTTTGTGTTCCACAGCCAGCCAATAAAGTTAAAAATAATATTACCTGTAATTGTCTTAATGTATTTTTCAAAACTTGTTAATCCTTTAATGACGAGCGAGCAATTGATGAAGGGGAAAGTCGATCCGCTAAGTACAACAAAGGAGGGATTATCGCTGCCCACCCAAATGCTAATGCCACCATTGCTGCATCGAAATTAATAAAATTTATACCACCCAAATTATAACCAGCATAATAAGTTAATGGCCCTCCAATAAAACCAAACAAAACGGCTAAGAGTTTATATTTTTTCAGCCAAGCCATTGAAATATTGAGGGTTGTTGCAAAAGACATCCACATAGCAATAATCCAATAGGCAGTTAGATTTTCATGAATATGACCAGACGGATAAGATATCCATTGAAAAAAAACAAAAATACTATCTAGTATCCCACCCAGAAGACCAATCAACATAAGTAAAACAAGCTCATTGAAAGGATTCTCAGATCTCAATAGATGCACAAAAATAATGACGCTAATGATTATAACGCCAATCCATGGAGTATTATTTGCAGCACTAATTACAGCTGCAAACCAACCCACCTGAAATCCCACGAAATTTATAATATTGTTCATAATAAAAATCTATTATTTTTTCCTGAATAAATAATGCGATACATACCATTCCTGGCCATTATTAAAAGCAAATAGCTCAGCGCATGACATGAAGAATATTCTCCATCTTTGCCACCATTTTCTAGACTCACCAGACCCATAAACACCATCAACAATAGGCATTAATAATTTTTTCTTAGCGTCCATGGATTTCAGCCATGCATTACTTGTTTTAGCATAATGCTGGCCATTCCAACGCCACCGCTTCTGGATGACTAAATCTTCTTGAAAGAACAATGGCAAGTCGTCGCTGGGCATAATTCCACCAGTAAAAAAGTAACGACTCATCCAGTCATTTGGTCCTTTATCGATGAATTCATAAGGGGATGATTTGTGACAAAAAATATGCATAAAGAATAAACCATCATCTAGTAACCATCCAGAAACTCGCTGGTATAATTTTTGATAATTCTTCATGTGCTCGAACATCTCCAAAGAGACGATACGATCAAATTGACTGTCAACGTCAAAGTCATTCATATCAGCAACGATGACCTGAATATTGGTAAGTTTTTTACCAGCAGCTTGTTTCAAAATAAAATCATGCTGAGACACCGAGTTTGAAACTGAAGTTACCGAGCAATTTGGATAATACTCGGCAATCCATAATGATAAGGAGCCCCAACCACAACCAAGATCTAATATCCTCATACCATCATCGATCTTGGCACGATTACAGGTAATTTTTAACGCCTTTACTTCAGCATCATCCAGACAATCATTATTATCTTCCCAAAAACAACAACTGTATTTATATCTATCTCCTAGAATTTGACGATAAAAATCATCTGGGACCTCATAATGTTGCTCGTTAGCTGAATCTGTGTTGATTGCAATTGGCGAATTTACCATTTTAGCTAGCATGCTCGCCTGAATGTCATCCGCTCGCTCACAATTGAAGCTATGAATTTCAATCAGCCTCTTTTTTAGCAAGAGTCGTATGCCATACCTAACAATGAAATCGGGAAATAAACCAAATTCAACAGCTTGAATTATTAGATTATTGATTTTATTTGTCATTTTATTAACCATTTCTATAACTATAAATTAGAAACTTATAATTATTAATTACTTCCCCTTAGTCGTTACAACATCATACAATTTGTAAGATTATTGGGTATACAACTAGCTAAATATTTTAAAAATAAAGTTATTTATATTTCATTAATAACTATCTGATAAATAGTTATTAAATTGATTGATATTTTTAATTTTTTTGAACTATCTTGTGTTTTTTTAATAATGTTTCTTTAATAATATATCTTTGAACACTACTGCCGCCATAAATTGCATTTTCTTTATCTATTTTTGATAAGAAGCCAGTGGTTTCTAATGGCTTGTTATCGTAACAAGCCATAAATCCTTGCGTTAAATTAATCAGTGACGATGTATCGTTATTGTCGTGCTTGCTAATCCTTGCTAGGTATTCCTCCCTCTCTTCCTTGGATAGAGTGGCAGCCATCATTGATCGATGCAGATCTACAAATTTAAAGCCTATATCTGGAAAGTTTGTATCCGCATATTCATACATTTGAACAAACCATAACGAGGGCACTTTTATACCTTCAATAACGCAATACCAAAGTAATGAAGCATTATCAGCAAAATACTCTAAGTTTCCAGCACCGCTTTTGTTAGCAACTAAATTTTTACACATAGAATAAATTTCGTTCTTTTCATTCCTCTTTAATGCTAGCAGTGCATCATGCCAAAGAACATGATGCGTCATATTTGATTTACCTTGATTTGAAAGTTTCCAATTTTTAATAAATTGACGTCCCTCTTTGTAATTTTCTGTTTCATAATGAAGGTGCGTCAATGTATGAGCACAATTTCCAGTATTTTTCATTTCCCAGGCACTTTGAGACAATGGTTCGGCCTCCTGAATCTTTCCGCCTTCAATATACATAAAAGCTTGTGTAGTTTTGAACCACCAATCGTCATCAGGGAAATAGCCTTCAACTTCCTTCAATATTGTTAGATTTCTTTGCTGCCAATCCAAAGTTTCAGAAAATGCAAGTAACCCAAACGGTCCGAGGATGATTGATAGTATAATAATATCATTGGGATAAACCTTAATATGCTCTAAAGCAGCATCTAAGCAGCGTGGGTTAGCACTTAATAGCATGGATATAATTATTATTATCTCTTGCTCTCTTGGTGAAGAATTTTGTTTGTATCTAAGAGCAAAATTAAGATATTTTTGAGCTTTTTTTGGCGACTCATAAATTGCTAGTTGCTTTGCTAGCAAGGCGTTAGCTAAGGCAAATTCAGGGTCAAAACTCAAACTCTTTTTAAACGCATCAATTCCTGAATTATCGAGACCGAGAGACTCATCAAGCCCAGCCATGAAATGATGATACGCAGAATCATTCTCTGCTGAAACTAAAAGGTCATAATTATCTTTATACAATGTTTTTCCTGCTTAATATATGAGCTATTTCATATATGCTTATTATCGCTTATTGCTTATTGCTTGCTTCCCTTAATTTCAGGTATTTTTGTTTTTGCTTAACTGCATCTTTCAATTTTATGTTATCAATTAATGATGGCTGCCCCGACTGAAAAGAAATCAAGTAAAGTGATGCTAGCCATTCGAGAAGAATGGATCGTTCTAATGCTATCTTTAAATTACTTCCAATTGTGACGGCCCCATGATTTTGCATTAATACTGCATTTCTACCTGCTATTTTTTCAGTCACTGCCGCCGCTAACTCAGGAGAGCCAAATGTTTCATAAGGAGCAACAGGGACAGGGCCACCCAAATCAGTGATTTGATAATGAATAGCAGGAAGCTCATCGGTAATTGTAGAAACAGCGGTGGCATACAATGAATGCGTATGCACAATTGCACGAGCATTCTTACAACTCTCGTACAGTGAATAATGTAAATCTGTTTCTGATGAGGGCAGCAAATCTCCTTCGATTATTTTTTTATTATCATCCATTACTAAGATATCAGCTGAAGTGAGGTTCTCGTAAGTTACTCCACTCGGGGTAATAATATAATGATCATTGATCTTGATACTCACATTTCCAGAGGTATTAATCACCAGACCCACTTCCATCATTCTTTGTAAAGTTGTAATTATCAGTTCTCGTTCTGATTTGTATAGCATAATAAATTATACCTATGAGAGGATAGTTATTGCTTCTAGGGCGGACTCTATAGCACTATTTATACCCTTATCACATGCCTTAGAGTCAGGCTTCACATCTCCATGAGAGATGTTTTTAACAA
>Ga0308025_1001672_pt1 | contig 10363 bp, 9 predicted proteins | sample Neamet422_FD_201298 | JGI IMG/M metagenome (GOLD analysis project Ga0308025, IMG submission 201298) | Marine microbial communities from water near the shore, Antarctic Ocean - #422 | ecosystem: Environmental > Aquatic > Marine > Unclassified | place: Southern Ocean | collected 2014-10-03
CAACACGAATTAATGTAACTGTAAACGGAATTCCATTGAATGATTCCGAAAGCCAAGGAGTATGGTGGGTAAATATGCCTGATTTTTCTTCTTCTATTGAAAATATTCAAATTCAAAGAGGAGTCGGTACTTCAACTAATGGTGGCTCTGCTTTTGGCGCATCAGTTAACTTAAAAACTGATGGATTAAATAAGGAAGCCTATGCTATAACCAATAATTCTATTGGAAGTTTTGCTACTCTAAAAAACAATATTGAATTTGGCACAGGATTATTGAATGGGAAGTTTGCTTTTGATGGTCGTTTATCCAAAATATCAACTGATGGATATATTGATAGAGCAACTTCTGATTTAAAATCATTGTACTTACAAGGAACATATTTTGGAGATAAATCTGTCCTTAAAGGAATTGTATTTTCAGGTCACGAACTCACTTATCAAGCTTGGAATGGCGTTCCCTTAAATTACTTAGAAACCAACAGAACATATAATAGTTATACTTATGAAAATGAGGTAGACAATTATAAACAAACGCATTATCAATTGCATTACAGCCAACAATTAAGTGATGTTACTAACTTTAATATTGCAGGACATTACACGCATGGTGAAGGGTACTACGAACAAGAAAAACTTAATCAATCACTTAATGCATACGGATTACAGAATATTGTTATTGGAAACGATACAATTACCAAAACTAATCTTGTGAGAAGAAAATGGTTAAACAATGACTTTGGAGGATTTACTTATTCACTTAACCATACAATGGGAGAATTGAAACTTATATTTGGTGGAGCAATCAGTAGTTATTCTGGGCAACATTACGGAAATGTAATCTGGGCACAATATGCAAGTAATGCCCCTTTCAATCATCAATATTACTGGAATAAAGCTGAGAAATTAGACCATAATTTCTATACAAAAGCAGACTATAAATACAATGATGCTACACAGTTTTATGTTGATTTACAAAGAAGAAGAATTGATTATATCTTTGAAGGACTAGATGCTGAAGGAAATTCAGCTGTACAAGAAGTAAATCTTGAATTTTTTAACCCTAAGTTTGGTTTGCACCATACTTTAAATGAAAGACAAGTACTTTATGCTTCATTTGGTGTGGCAAACAAAGAGCCAAACAGAAGTGACTACACTGAAAGTAGTCCTGACTCTCGCCCAACACACGAAACACTTTACGATACTGAGATAGGATACAAGCAAGTGGGAGATAAAATGACTTTTGGAGCTAATTTTTATTTCATGAACTATGAAAATCAATTGGTTATGACTGGTAAAATGAATGATGTTGGCGAAAGAACTCATGTAAATATTGCTGAATCGTTCCGAAAAGGAATTGAGATTGAAGGAACTTATAAACTAACTGATAAATTAACTTGGGCTGCAAACATGACTTTAAGTGAAAACAAAATTGTAACTCCATTTATTGAGGATGTTGACAACTGGGACACTTGGGGCGTGGATGAAGTTACTCATGAAGATACGGACTTAGCATTTTCACCAAACATCATCTGGACTTCACAGTTGAACTACCAATTAGACAAAAACACAAGTATTGATTTTATCAGCAAATATGTTGGCGAGCAGTTTATCGATAATACTTCATCAGAAGACAGAATGTTGAGCGATTACTTAGTGAATCATTTGAGATTGACGTATGATTGGAAAAGCAAGATTTTCAAAACAGCAAAAGTGAGTTTGCAAGTAAACAATCTGTTAAACAATGAGTATGTAAATAATGCCTGGGTATATCGTTTCATTTCTGATAGTTGGGACCCAAGAGAAAGCGACCATTATGTAAATGAGGATAGCGAAAGAGGATACAATATGGCTGGATATTTCCCGCAAGCAACAAGGAATTATCTTTTAGGGCTTACATTAGGATTTTAAAAAGCTTCTTAATAATTAAACATTCAATTAGAACCCCGTTAATTAGGTGGGATTTTTATTACTTTTGTAAACAAATAAATTTTCATGGAATACAATACAGAACGAGAACACCTTATCATTCCTGAGTACGGAAGACATGTACAAACAATGATAAACCATGCATCTGCGATAACAGATAAAATTGAGCAACAAAAATGTGTAGATGCTATTATTGCATTTATGGGGCAAATGAATCCTCACTTGCGTGATGTAAAGGAGTTTACACACAAGCTCTGGGACCACTTGCATATCATGTCCGATTTCAAATTAGAGATTGAATCTCCTTATAAAAAACCTGCAATTGAAAAGCTAGAGGAACGTCCTGAAAAAATGACTTATCCTGGTAATAAAATTAAATTTTCTTATTACGGAAATACAGTGCAAACTATGATTGAGTCAGCACTAAAAATGGAAGGAGATCAAAAAGAAATTTTGACAGGTATGATAGCCAACCAAATGAAGAAATCTTATATCCTTTTTAACGAAAGCTCAGTGGATAACAATATGATACGCTTACATCTTAAGCAAATGTCAAACAATCAACTTATTTTAGCTAGTGACTTTGAGTTTATCCGTTCAGCATCTGTAAGGCAAGGCGGTGGGAGTTCTGTTAAAAAGACCAATAGCAAAAAGAAAAATTATAAAAAGAACTATAAACAATAAATATAGATGGCTACATTTAAGGTAAAAGGAGGATTTAAACTTAAAGGGGATTTACACCCACAAGGAGCAAAAAATGAGGCACTCCAAGTATTGTGTGCTGTACTGTTAACTCCTAATGAAGTAATCATGGAAAATGTACCCAACATCCGTGATGTAAATATTCTGATTGACCTTTTACGTGATTTAAATGTTGCTGTAAAACAAATAAACGAATCAACCTATAGCTTTAAGGCAGACAAGGTTGACATTGACTATCTTTCTTCAGAAGACTATAAAATAAAAAGTAGTAGAATTAGAGGTTCAATTATGATAGTTGGTCCTTTATTAGCACGTTACGGAAAAGGTTATATTCCAAGACCGGGAGGAGACAAAATTGGAAGGAGAAGACTAGATACTCACTTTATAGGTTTTGAAAAACTAGGTGCTAATTTTGTATACGACAGTAAAGAAGAATTTTACAGAGTTACTGCTGACCAGTTAAAAGGAACAGATATGCTCCTTGATGAAGCATCAGTAACAGGAACTGCAAACATTGTAATGACAGCCGTTATGGCAAAAGGGAAAACAAGTATTTATAATGCTGCTTGCGAACCTTACTTACAACAACTCTGTAAGATGCTAAACTCTATGGGAGCTAAAATTACTGGAGTAGGCTCTAACTTATTACACATAGAAGGAGTTGAAAATTTAACAGGATGCACACACAGAATCCTTCCTGATATGATTGAAATTGGTTCCTTTATTGGCTTGGCAGCTATCACAAAATCAGAGATAACTATCAAAAATGTATGTTATGATGAGTTAGGATTAATCCCATCTGTTTTTGCCAAACTAGGAATTAAAATGGAACGACAAGGAGATGATATTTACATTCCTGCGCAGGAAAGTTATGAGATACAATCATTTATTGACGGTTCAATTTTAACCATTTCTGATGCACCCTGGCCAGGCTTTACTCCTGATTTATTAAGTATTATTCTGGTAGTTGCCTCACAAGCTAAGGGGACTGTACTTGTCCATCAAAAAATGTTTGAATCACGCCTTTTCTTTGTAGATAAACTCATTGATATGGGAGCACAAATTATTTTATGCGACCCTCATAGAGCGACTGTAATTGGACTCAATCATCAGTTTCAGTTTAAGCCAACCACTATGACTTCCCCTGATATTCGTGCAGGAGTTTCTCTTCTGTTAGCTGCCCTTGCTGCTGATGGAGAAAGTACAATACACAATGTAGAGCAAATTGATAGAGGATACCAAAATATTGACATAAGATTAAATGCAATTGGCGCTCAAATAACAAGAATAAACTAAATATGAAAAATATACTTTCTATACTTCTGGTAGCCTTAACAATCAACTTTGCAACAGCACAAGAAATAGGATTAAAAATAGGAGATATTGCTCCTGAATTAGCCTACAATAACCCAACAGGAAATGAACTAAAACTTTCTGACCTAAGAGGGAAATTAGTATTAATTGACTTTTGGGCTTCTTGGTGCGGTCCATGCCGTAGAGAAAATCCTAATTTGGTTGACGCTTACAAAAAATACACAAAAGTAAAATTCAAAAACGGAAAAGGATTTGAGATTTTTAGCTTGTCACTAGACAAAAAAAATAATGCTTGGGTAAAAGCAATTAACAAAGACCAACTTTTTTGGGAATACCATGTTTCTGATTTAGGAGGCTGGCAATCAGAAGGGTCAAATAAATACGGTATTCGTTCAATACCAAGTAATGTGCTTATTGACGGAAAAGGAATCATTATTGCACGCGATTTAAAAGGCCATGCACTTAATCGCTTTTTAGAAGACCAAAAAAACTAAACTGACAAATTGTCTTTTTAACCCCCTTTGGCAAAATACTTGCATTATATAATAGTGTAAAAAAAACACACAATGAGCAAAAATAAACAAGCACAGCAAGAAGTTGCTGAAGAAACAATACAAACCGAAACAGTAGAAACAGTAGAAAACACTACTTCTACTGAAGAGTCTGTAAAGGAAGAAATTAAAGTAGTACTTACTTTGGAAGAGCAGTTAGCAGCTGAAAAAGATAAGAATTTACGCCTATTTGCCGAGTTCGAAAACTTCAGAAGAAGAAATGCAAAAGAAAGAATGGAATTGTTTAGTACTGCCAACAAAGACATTATGACCATTTTACTGCCAATTCTGGACAATTTTGAACGTTCAATAAAAGCCAATAATTATTCTGATGAAGACGGGCCAGTACTCATCTACAAACAATTAAAAGCTGAATTGGATAAAAAAGGATTAAAAGAAATTGAAGACCCTATTGGCAAAGCATTAGATACCGATTTTCATGAAGCAATAACTAATATCCCTGCCCCATCAGATAAGATGAAAGGAAAAATTATTGACACAATTGAAAAAGGATATTTACTTGGAGGGAAAATATTGCGTTATGCAAAAGTAGTAGTTGCAAATAAATAATAAATCATGTCGAAAAGAGATTATTACGAAACATTAGGGGTTAGCCAAAGTGCTGAAACCAAAGAAATAAAAAAAGCTTATAGAAAATTAGCGGTTAAATATCATCCTGATAAAAACCCTGATAATAAAGCGGCTGAAGATAAATTTAAAGAAGCTGCTGAGGCCTATGATGTACTAAGTAGTCCAGAGAAAAAACAAAAGTACGACCAATACGGCCATGCAGGAATGAGTGGAGCTTCAGGTGGAGGTTATGGAGGTGGTGGAATGAATATGGACGACATCTTCAGTCAGTTTGGTGATGTATTTGGTGGAGGTGGTTTTGGAGGAGGAGGAAGAAGCAGAGGAAGAAGAGTTGTAAAAGGAAGTAACCTTAGAATTCGTTTATCTTTAAACTTGAAAGAGATAGCTGAAGGTGTAGAGAAAAAAATAAAAGTAAGTCGATTAGTAAATGCTGAAGGAGTAACGTATACTACATGTAATACTTGTCATGGAAGTGGGCAAGTTACGCGTATTAGCAATACTATTTTAGGGCAAATGCAAACGGCAAGCCCGTGTCCGCATTGTAACGGAAATGGGAAAAGCATTGACAAACGCCCACAAGGAACGGATGCTAATGGTATGCTTAAAGAAAGTGAGACGGTAAAAATTACTATCCCAGCAGGAGTTGAAGACGGTATGCAACTCAAAGTAAGCGGAAAAGGAAATGCTGCTCCAATGGAGGGTGTAAATGGAGATTTAATTGTTTTGATTCATGTTGAAGAACATGAGCAACTCGTAAGAGATGGTCAAAATTTACATTTTGATCATTACATTAGCTTTGCTGATGCTGCTCTGGGTGCAAATACTGAAATCCCTACTATAAGTGGAAAGGTTAAAATTAAATTGGAAGAAGGAATCCAAAGTGGAAAAATATTGCGTTTAAAAGGGAAGGGATTACCTTCAGTAAATAGTTACGGAACTGGTGATTTGCTTATCCATATTAATGTTTGGACACCACAGAAATTATCTAAAGAAGAAAAAGAATTTTTTGAAAACTCCAAAAAATCAGATTCATTTACTCCAAAGCCTACTGGAAATGACAAATCCTTTTTTGATAGAGTAAAAGAAATGTTTGGTTAAAATGAAAGAATCCATATTTATAGCAAAAGATGTTGTTAAGGAATATGGAAACTATATTGCACTTAACAAAGTAAGCATAACAGTACCCAAAGGTAGTATTTACGGATTATTAGGCCCAAACGGTGCAGGTAAAACTACCTTAATGCGCATCATTAATCAAATTACGGCTCCAGATAGTGGCAACTTAATTTTTGATGGCGCACCTTTAAGCAAACACCATATTTCGGATATTGGATACCTACCTGAAGAAAGAGGACTTTATAAAAAAATGAAAGTAGGCGAACAAGCCCTTTACCTAGCACAATTAAAAGGAATGTCGTATGATGAAGCTTTAGAAAAATTAAAGTTTTGGTTCGAAAAATTAGACATCTTAAGTTGGTGGAACAAAAAAGTAGAAGAACTTAGTAAAGGAATGGCACAAAAAATTCAGTTTGTCGTAACTGTAATTCATGAGCCAAAACTATTAATTTTTGATGAGCCCTTCAGTGGATTTGATCCTATAAATGCGGCTATCATCCGAAAAGAAATTTTAGAACTTAGAGAAAAAGGAACGACTATTATTTTCTCTACCCATAGAATGGAATCAGTGGAAGAAATTTGTGACCACATTGCACTTATCAATAAAGCACAAACCATACTTGAAGGCCCAATTGAAGAAATAAAAAAACAATTCGCTAATAATTCTTATGAAGTCATTACGACAGATAAGGTATTAAGTGAAAACGATTATTTTTCTATCATTAGTCAGAAAGAAAGTAACTATAGCCTTCTTTTAAAAGAAGGGAAAACACAACAAGAGGCTTTGCAAAGCATTATTCAGCAGACTGAAATTATTTCTTTCAGAAAAGAAATTCCAAGCATGGAAGAAATATTTATAAAAGCGATAAACAATGCGTAAAATTTGGCTCATCATAAAAAGAGAATACCTAGTACGCGTACGCAAAAAGGCATTTATAGTAATGACAATTGTTGGCCCTCTGCTTATGGCAGCATTAATGATAGTCCCCACTTATCTAGCCAATGAAACCCAAGAACTAAGAACTATAGCGATTGCTGAGGACAATTTTGAATTCACTAATCAGATTGAAGATACTGATTTTTTACATTTCAGTAAGATACCAACTGAAGAGGCAATTCTGTTAAGAAATGATTTTTCAGAAAGCAACTATTATGCACTACTATATATAGAGGGAGATAATTTCACTCTTTATTCCAATCAGCAAATTAGTTTATCGGTTAGTAAGGCAATAGAAAACCAACTGGAACAAATTATTGAACACCAAAAACTAAAAGCAGCAGGCATTGACCTTACTATACTCTCGGAGGCTCAAAGCACAGTGCACATTACAACCAAGATAATTACGGAAGACGGAAGTACTACTAATTCACAAGCTGAAGCAAGCATGGGGATTGGGTTTATTTGTGGTATACTTATCTATATGTTCATCTTTATGTATGGTACTATGGTTATGCGTGGGGTAATTGAAGAAAAAACAAGTCGTATTGTTGAGGTTATTATTTCCTCAGTAAAACCCTTTCAGTTAATGATGGGGAAAATACTTGGGGTTGCACTCGTAGGGCTTACTCAGTTTGCACTTTGGATATTACTTACCATTGCTATCGCAAGTGTTGCAGAACTTATGTTTATGGATGCAAGCAGCTTGACAACTGAACTAGATTCCACTCAGCAGTCTGTCTTGTTAAGTGAACTAAGCAACTTAACTGGCGGGATTAATCTTCTACAGATACTTGTTTCTTTTATTTTTTACTTTTTGGCAGGGTATCTTATGTATAGCTCATTGTTTGCTGCCGTAGGTTCGGCTGTTGATGCTGAGTCTGACACCCAGCAATTTGTATTACCGATTACTATTCCATTAATCCTAGCCTTTATACTGATACAACCTATAATGGAAAACCCAGATGGACCTCTTGCTTTCTGGATGAGTATTATCCCCTTTACTTCTCCTGTTATTATGATGGTGCGCTTACCCTTTGGGGTTGCCAATTGGGAATTAACTCTTTCTATGGGGATATTAATCCTATCCTTTGTACTTACTACATACTTAGCGGGGAAGATATACCGAACAGGAATACTGATGTATGGCAAAAAAACTAGCTATAAAGAGCTGTGGAAGTGGTTATCCTATAAAGAATAACAAGATTAAAACATCATTTTTAGCTGTTTTTATTGAAAATAAAATATTAAATACCTTTTTACAGGAAATTATTGCACACTCTAATAGTCTTATTTTTAACAATTTATCATATATACAAACATCCAAATGTTAAAAAGATGCAGTTTTCTTAGGTGTTAATTGTTAAAGAGGTTTATCTTTGCCAAGTATTAATCATAAAAAAAGAAAAATGAAAAAAAATTTACGTAACATATTAGCCCTTTCATTAGGCCTAATGACAACAGTTGTTTTCGCACAAGATTGGAATGTTGATTCAAGAACAAGAATTGACATGAGTGGTGATAATGACAAAATGGTGACTAACCAAAGAGCTACTTTAGGTGCAACTTGGGAAGGATCTGACTGGGGAATTAATGTTTCTTCTGATGTAAACTACATGTTAGGATCTGGAGAAGCTGCAATGAGTATCTATGAGGCTTACGCTTCAACTGACTTAATGGGTTACGCTAGTGTAACTGCTGGTCGTCAAGCATTAAACTATGGTTCAGGAGCTTTAATCTCTTCTAACGATTGGGCTGCAAACAGAACTACTTGGGATGGATTTACATTCGGATTAAACCTTGATATGGCTGACATTACTTTAGGTTACGCTTCTTATAATGGAGGTGGATTAGATGAAGAATCTAATGGAAACATGTACTTGAATGCTGGTGGAGAATTTTCTGGATGGAATGTAAATGTATTATACATGACACAAACAGTTGCAGGTGAAACTGGAGATGCTGCTACAGGAATTGATATTTCTGGTGAATTGATGGGCGCTTCAATCTCAGCTTCTATGAATAAAGACTTCAATGAAGGTGAAATGATGGATTTAGGAGTATCTTATGCTGTAAATGATGACATGACTGCAAGTGTAGGTATGACTACTTATGGTGATGTTGCATTCAACATGGCTGGGACTAATATGTCTGGTGGCTTAGCTGGAAGTGGTCAATTAGGTTATTTAGGTGCTAATGATGAAGATTTATCAATAGGAGTAACTTATACTATGGCTGGTGTTGATTTAGGAGCTACTATGCACATGATTACTAACTCTGAAGTTGAAGCTTACGAAAGAGATGTAATGGAAATTTCATTAGCTTACTCATTAAATGACAATTCTTCTTTAGGTGTTAAGTATGCTACTGATGCAACAGGAGATGTTGATACTAAGTATACTTGGTTAACTTTAACAGTTAGACCGTAATTACTTACAAAGTAAAATAAATTTAAAGGGCTGCATTTTGCAGCCCTTTTTTTTTGTCAAAAATATTGCAATTAACAAGATCCTGTTAAGAAGTGCAGTATTTTTTTTGCGTTAGCTAGTAAGAGCTTTATTATCTTGCAACTATTATTAACTAATTAAAAAATGAAAAAATGAAAAAAGTATTATTAACAGCAGCTATCGCATTTGGCACATTATTTGCATCTGCACAAGACATTATGGTTGTATCAACTTATGATGGAGATTTAGAAGGTGCTGAAGCAATTACTGCTAACATTGGAGTTGGTTATCAAGTAATGGACGGAATCACTGTTGGATTAGTTATGGCTAAAGATGCCTTAGGAGAAGATTCTTATGAATTATTCGGAAGGTATGACCTAGGAGCTTATATGGAAAATGTATATGCTTCAGTTCAATTACCAACTGAAGAGGCAACTGACAACATTGTATTAGGTGTTGGATATACATTAACAGTATGGAACGGTTTATCTGTTGAGCCAAACTATACTATGCCTGTTAACAAGGACAATGGAGAAGGAACATTTAACATTGGTGTTGCTTACAGATTCTAATAAATTAAAATCTTAAACAATAAAAAAGCCAGCTAGTTAGCTGGCTTTTTTATTATCCTATTATTTCTTTTGCTTTTTCCAAAGCAGCAACTATACCACCAGGCTTCACACCCCCAGCAGTAGCAAAGAAAGCTTGACCGCCTCCACCACCTTCTATCTCTTTAGCAATATCTCTTATTATAGCTCCTGCATTGTAACCTTTAGCTAC
>Ga0308025_1001674_pt1 | contig 10362 bp, 6 predicted proteins | sample Neamet422_FD_201298 | JGI IMG/M metagenome (GOLD analysis project Ga0308025, IMG submission 201298) | Marine microbial communities from water near the shore, Antarctic Ocean - #422 | ecosystem: Environmental > Aquatic > Marine > Unclassified | place: Southern Ocean | collected 2014-10-03
GGCTGCATTGAGTCCATAAGATCTGGGTTATAAACTGAATCAGTTATACTTTTTGGAATTTCATCTAGACCAGCAAGAGTCATCGTTGAAAATCCTAATGATAAAAAACATGCTAGAGTAAATTTTATAAATTTTTGCATTTTTATCTCCTTTTTTTGACAAGTATCATTACTTGTTTTGTGTACTTTAAAAAACTTTGATTTATAAGCTAGATACGCCTTTAAAGCAAAATTACATAGTCTAAAGTATATATGAGTATAGCATATTGAATATATTAGTCAACAAAAGTATGTATATTTTATTTATTACGTTACATTAGTATGTATATGAGTTTAAAGTATGCAGCCCTACATATTTATTAACCAGTAAAATAATGTACAATTAAGGAGTAAAACCTCGTTAAAGCTTTAAATTTCAATTACATAAGAGAATAAAACAAACATGGAAAATCAAATTCAAGAAAATCCAATTCGTCATCAAATTGTTATCGCAGATGACCATGCTTTAGTCAGGGGTGGACTTGAGTTAGTTGTAAAAATGGCTGTACCAATTTCAGATATCTTTCAAACTAATAGTTTTGAGGAAACACTAAAAATTCTTTCAGAGAAACCTTCTATTGATTTATTACTTCTAGATCTAATGATGCCAGGTATGGATGGAGAAAAAAGCATCCTTAATATTATCAATTTATATCCTGGAGTCCCAATAGTTATTGTGTCTGTTAAAGAAGATTTTGATTCCATCCATATGGCGATCTCCTCTGGAGCGTCAGGTTATATTCCAAAAACCTCACTACCAGAAATTACTATTAGTGCTATTAAGCTTATATTGGCTGGAGGAGTTTATATTCCTCCTCATGTTTTAAAATCAAGAATTGACATCAATAATGATAGCTCTCAACCTGTATCAAATATTATTAAGAAGTCAAGTATCCTATCAAAGAGACAAGAGGAAGTATTTAATCTTATAAAAGTAGGTAATTCAAACCAGACTATTGCAACAGAATTAGGTCTCACTATTCCAACAATTAAAATGCATGTATCGGCAATATTTAAAAAACTCAATGTTAAAAATCGTACTGAAGCAGTTGCTAAATATACTGATATCCAAAAAGTATCGGAGTTAATTATCTAGAGGACAATTTATTGATTTCTATTTTTAAAAATAAAAACTACATTTTCTATTCAATAAAATATTTTAGAGCCACTTGTGCGTCTTTGTTTTTTTTATTATTCTTAATAAGTGTTATACCTACTAGTCAAGCCGATGAGGGCGATTATTGGACTCAGAGCGTCAACGTATTTAATTATTCTTGTACAGATGGTGATGTTGATTGCTGGACTGACAAAAGAAACTCTCTAGAAACGCTACCTCTTCAAGTTTATTCTCCTTTAAAACCAATCCAAGTCAAAGATAAACATCACATTTGTGTTTCATTCCCTCATCTAAAAGACTCTTATTGGGTTGGAGTAGCCTATGGGATTATTACTGAAGGTCGTCGCCTAGGTCAAAAAATCACATTATTTGAAGCTGGTGGATATACAAATCTAGATGCGCAACTAAATCAAGTTGATGATTGCATAACCAATGGAGGAGAAGCTTTAATTATTGGACCAATCTCAAGTAATGGTAATGCTAAACAGATAGAAATCATAAGAGAAAAAGGAATTCCAGTAGTTGTTCTTGTTACTGGAGTTAATACAGCTGTTGATGCCAACTCTTTACAAAGTTTTATTGATATGGGCTATACCTCCTGTAAGTGGGTTTTAGATCAAGAAATAAATAATCCCAATACAACCAATATAGTTTGGTTCCCTGGACCGCCCGGAGCTGGATGGTCAATCGCCTCAAACGTAGGTTGCTTAAAAGCTTTAAAAGGGTCAAAAATTAAAATACTTGAAACAAATTGGGGGGACACAGGAAAATCAATCCAATTGCAGTTAGTTGAAGAAACGCTACAGAACTTAGCTTCAGGCCCAGAGCCTGAATTTAAATATATTGTAGGGACGGGAACAACAATTGAAGCTGCGGTAGGAGCCATAAGAGCCAGAAAACTTCAAAATAAAATTAAACTAGTATCCACATACTATACGCCTGGTATTGATCTTTTTATAAAGCGAGGTTTGATTTCAATGGCGCCATCAGATCAAATGATTTCTCAAGCCACGATTGCTGTTGACCAGGCTGTAAGACTATTAGAGGGAGTTGAAATGGCAACAGGAGGTCGTCCAGAATATAATACGGGTAGAATTACAGAGCATATACAGCAACCAATATTAATTGTAACACCTAAAAATTTTAGTAAGTTTAATGCCTCAACAACACTAGCCCCTAAGGGATGGTCTCCAGTTTTTTCAGTAAACTAAAAGATATATTTAGTAATTAAAAAACTAAATTATGAATCAATCATCTATACCTCTATTAAAACTTACTAACATATCAAAACAATTTTTTGAAACTTCTGTATTGAATGAAGTCAACTTTGATTTGTACCCTGGAGAAGCTCATGCCATCTTTGGGCCAAATGGAGCTGGAAAATCTACTTTAATTAAAATTATTACTGGTGATTTGCAGCCTACTAGTGGAAAAATTATTCTGAATAATGAAGAATTAAAAATTCATTCTGTCCATAATGCAAGAGAGCTTGGAATTAGTACAGTATTTCAAGAATTCTCATTAGTTCCTCAACTCACTGTTGAAGAAAATTTATTTCTAGGCTCTAATGCTTCAAAAGGGCTATTTCTTAATAAGAAAAAATTACATCAAAAGGCTTGTGAGACCATGGATAGACTTGAGTTTTCTATTAAACCTGAAGAAAAAATAATTAACTTGTCTCATGCTGAAAAGAGGATGGTTGAAATTGCAAAAGCTTTCCATACAAGGCCTTCAATAATGATTCTTGATGAGCCCACTGCATCTTTGGCAGAAAATGAAACAAACCATCTTTTTTCAATGATTAAAATTTTAAAAGCAGAAGGTATTGGTGTAATTTATATCACTCACCGAATGAAAGAAATTTATACAATTTGTAATCGTGTAACCATTCTTCAAGATGGAAAAGTAGTTGAGTCTGATAAGGTCTCTAAAATTGACGAGCAAAAATTAATTGAGCTTGCTACTGGCCGAAAAATCAAAAACTTTTTTCCTGATATAAAAAGCCAGCATGGAAGAAGACTATTAGATGTAAAAAACCTAAGCATTCCAGATAGTTTCTTAAAAGATGTATCAATCAATATTCGAGCAGGAGAGGTAGTAGGTCTTGCAGGACTTGCCGGATCAGGCAAGTCTGCAATTGGTCGGGCATGCTTTGGCATTAATAAAATTAAGTCAGGCAGCATAACTTACTTAGATGATGTTGTATATGACAGCTCTAAAAATATCAATGTCATTAGTCCTAGAGCAATGCTTGATAGAGGCATGCTTTATGTGCCCTCTGATAGAAGAGCAGAAGGACTTATTATGGAACATAATATTAGAGAAAATATTTCTTTACCCTCACTAGGACTTCCAAAATTTTCCACTGGCTTTATGGTTAATAGAAAAAATGAAAAAGATATTGTTGAAAAGATTGGGCAACGACTAAACTTTAATAAGGGTATTGAAAATAAAATAGAGCAACTCTCTGGTGGCACTCAACAAAAAGTAATGCTTGCTAAAAGTTTTGCTCGAGACGTTCAGCTATTTATTCTTGACGAACCAACAATAGGAGTGGATATTGGCACTCGAGTATCAATTTATGAGCTAATAAGCGACTTTTGTGAAGCTGGAGGAGCAGTTCTAATGATTTCTTCTGATTTAACTGAGCTAGTTAACTTATCTCATAGAATCTATATTATTAATGAAGGTAGCTTAAGTGCTGAAATAAGTTCAGAAGAGTCAAGCGAACAACTCATTCAAAACTATTTTTTGAAATCCGGAAAAACTAAAATCACAGTCTAACTTTTAAAAACTAACTATCGACTATGAGTTAATCAAATGTGAAAGAATAGCTCTAAACTTTGCAGGCTGAATTGGTTTTAATAAAACTGGAAACCCTTTTTCTGTAATACTTTGTACATGAGACCTTTCTACGTCTCCAGTTACTATTACACTCGGAATTACAGACTCTAACTCTTGCTGAACAAATTTAACGACATCAATGCCTGACGCATCTCCTGGCAATCTATTATCAGCCACAATAATGTCTGGTATTAGATAACTCTGAGATTTAATAATATCTTTAATTTCGTTCTGATCTCTTCCTGCTTCAACAATACAACCCCAAGATTCTAGTAATTGAATTGTTGCTTTTAATACATCAACATCATCTTCAACTAATAAAACTCTAGCGCCAGTTAAATCCATAATATTAGATATAGCCTCTAGTTTAACTTCAGAATTTTTCTCTTCACCAATTTCAACTTGTACAGAAAAGCATGAGCCACCTCCGACATTAGATTTGCATTCTATTAAATGGTTAAGGCTTAGCGATAAACGCTTAGCTAAAGCAAGACCAAGTCCTAAGCCCTTACTTCTATCTCGCTCTTTATTTTCAATCTGATAAAAGTCCTCAAAAATATTCGGCATTTGATCTTCAGGAATTCCACAGCCCGTATCCCAGACCTCAATTGAAACCATATTACCTCTCCTTCTACATCCAATCATTACAGATCCAGCTTCGGTGTAACGAATGGCATTTGACATGTAATTACCCAATATACGTTCCAATAAATCAGGGTCACTTTTAACCATAATATTAGAAGGAACGATTCGAAACTGTAAGTTTTTATCTCTTGCTAAAGGTGCAAATGATTGAAAAATACTAGTAAAAATACTATTAATTGGGAAGTCTTCATATCGAGGCTTAATGGCACCCACCTCTAATTCAGAAACATCTAAGAGTGCGTTTAAAAGCCTTGCTGTTGAGGCTGAAACTGAATTTATATCTTCAATGATTGTAAGAATTTCATCGTCATTAACTTTAGATTTTAATGCAGCTATATACATCTGCATTGCATTCAAAGGTTGACGTAAATCATGGCTAGCTGAAGCCAAAAATAATGATTTTGCTTTATTCGCTCTATCAGCATCTTCCTTCGCATTTTGAAGTCCAACACCTTGCTCCCATAAATCCTCCTTTAGTCTGTTAAAACTCCTACCCATTCTTCCAAGCTCATCTTCCCTTTCTAATATATTTTGCTCATCCTCAAGCCTTGTCACTTTTCTTAAAGGAGTGTATCTATTAATCGAATCAGTAAGCAGCTGTAATGGCTTTGAAATATTCATCCTTACAATAAGAAGAATCATTGAGATAGCAAATAGGATTGAAATAATTGTTGTAATAACTATATAACTGATAGCAATTCTTTCAACATAAATTATTTTAGCTTTAGAAGCGGCAATTACATTTTCCAATTCATTACTTACTTTATCTGCTTGAATCAAGAGAGACTCTTCAGTAAATGAAATTTCATTTAGGTCTTCAGCATTAAGAGTAAGTATTTGTAAATTATTTTCAAGAAATAACTTACTCATAACTAATTGATTATATTTTTGAGAAATTACTCTCAGATCATAAAGTTCTCGAAGTAATTGTTCTTGATTATCTAAAATTATGTCATTATTTGTAGCTTCTTCATTTTTAACTTTTCTAATAAAATCTTCAGTATCACCAATTGAGTCCTTCAATTTTTGACTAGCTAATAAAAATTTATCCTGAATTAACTTGCCACCTAAAAGCTGCACATATTTATCATAAAAACTTGTTTTATCAGCATCTTGGTTGACTATTTGGGTGACCGTTACATAAAGCTCATTGACGCTAAGCCTCTGACTATATACACTTTCATCAATTGTGTGAACTGATTCTATTAAAGGAATTGTGATAGAAGACATTTGTTTGGTTTCGCTACCAACTGTGTAAACTTGCGAAAAAGCAACTAGCATTAATGAAATAAAAGCAATAATTTCAATAAATATTAAAGTTAAGATTTTTTGATTAAGAGATAACCTATTAAAGAGATTTTTTTTAATTTTTCTCATATACCAATTATGAAGTTTTAGATTTTAGAATCTAAGAAAATCTTTAAATTTAATGAATAAAAAATCACTATTTCTTTAGGTTTGATAACATTTGCTGTCTAAAATATTCGGCACTAATTGCCACTATCAGTAACACACCTATAACAACCATCTGTAAATATGATCCAACTCGCATTAGATTCATTCCATTTTGTATTAATATAATAAAAAATGCCCCTAAAACAACATTTTGAACCCTGCCAACCCCACCAAGAAGGCTTACCCCTCCAATCGCACATGCAGCTATAGAAAGCAAAGGATAGCTTGCGCCAATGTTGGGTTCTCCAGTCTCTAATCTTGCAGTAATCAATAAAGCTGCAAAACTAGTTACAACTGCAGAAAAAACATAGGCACTTACTATATAAAACCGAACATTAATGCCAGATAACTCTGCTGCTCTGATGTTTCCTCCTATCGCGTAGAAGTATCTCCCCATCTTTGTCATGTTAAGAAAAATATAAACCAAAATAATAAAAATTAGAGTAATCCATATAATCAAAGAAATTCCTAGAAACGTACCATAACCAAAAATATTTGTAAATGATTCGGGCATTCCATAGATTGGTACTCCTCCAGTAATAGTAAGAGCTAACCCAAATATAATTGAAGACATGCCAAGAGTCATTATGAATGGTGGCACTCTTAAAAAAGCAACACCAAGGCCATTGACTAGGCCAATACTAGCTCCAACTAGAAGACCTGTTAAACATCCTATTAGAATTGCTTCATAGCCAGAACCATATCCAGACCATAAAGCTACCATTGTCATAGATGCGACAACAGAAGTCATTGCAAGAATTACACCGACAGAAAAATCAAGCCCTCCAGTAAGCATAACAACCATCTGAGCCATAGCTACTAGAATAAGATCAGAAGAGTGTCTTGCAACACCTAGAATATTTTGTGTAGTTAAAAAATTATCACTAGCAAATGAGAAGGTAATAAGAGCTACGCCAAGAAACCATGGCAACACTCCGGCTTTAATAAATGAAGTAGACAAGAATTTCTTTAGCTTTGAAAAATAATTAAAAATTTCAATCATATTTATATTTAATTAATAAACCCAAGAATATGCCAATATTTCAAAGAAAGTCAAAAATATAGTATTAAAAAAAATACTCACTATCCTATATTTTTATTAATGATTGTAACATTAATCCACAATACTCTACGAAAAATATAAGAATTAATACATACTATTGACTATGGTATGTGATAGTAGTAAACTGCACCTATACTTTTGGATGTTTTAAAATAGAATTTATCTATATCTAAATTTCTAAATAAATACATAGCCATTAGTCTGAAGTGATTCTTATTTCAATTTAGAGGTGTATTTAATTGACCAATCAAGCACAAAGGACATTAGAAAATGATCCTTCAGATTTGCCAGAAATATTAACCAAATTTCCGGGCGAGCTACATGTAAAAAATGTGAGCAAGTCATTTGGAGTGACTAAGGCTCTTGATGACGTTTCCTTTACTGGTTACTTTGGAGAAATTCATGCAATTATTGGTGGAAATGGCTGTGGGAAAAGTACATTAGCTAAAGTACTAGCAGGTGTCCTGCCAATTGACTCAGGTAAAGTATCAATTAATGGCCATCACCCATCTACTCCAAAAGAATCACGTAATTTAGGTGTTTCAATGGTGTTTCAAGAGGTACTTGTAGCAGATGAAGCATCAATAGTTGACAACCTATTTATTGGTATTGACGGCTTTTTTTCTAAATCAATGTCGGACAAAGATAAGCAAGATAAAGCTAGAATTTTATTAAGTGAATTAGCCGATGAAGATATTGATCCTCTAATGCCAGCTGGAAATTTACCATTAAGCACTAAAGCTTGGATTACTATTGCTAGAGGATTACTAAGTGAACCAGATTTATTAATTCTAGATGAATCATCAGCTGCGTTAGATTTCGATTCTACTGAGCGTCTTTTTAATAAGATGAGAGAGTTACGTGATAAGGGTACTGCAATCATAATAGTAACTCATAGGATTGCAGAATTAGTGAGAATTAGTGATCGTTGCACTGTTATGCGGGATGGCAAGGATGTTGGTGTTTTGGAAAAAAGTCAAATCACTGAAAAAAATCTTCTACAGTTAATGACAGGAAAAGATCAAAGTAAAGATTCAATTAAACAAGATGCTCATAAATCATCTCACTCACAAGTAGCACTAAGAACTCAAAATATACGGGTGTGGCCAACAAGTGATATATCTAATTTTGAGTTACATAAAGGTGAAATAGTTGGAATCACAGGGCTAGATGGTCATGGTCAAGACGATTTTGTTCGAATATTAGCTGGTATTTCAACAGCATCAGAAGGTGTAGCTGAAGTTAGCACAAATCATGGTAGTGATTTTTCTTCAATTGATACTCTTGCAGATGCAAAAAAATATGGAATTGCATTTGTTTCAGGAGATCGAAAAAGAGAAGGAATTTTACCAAATCTAAGTATTGTTGAAAATTTAGCAATATCCATGTATGACAAAAATACCAATATCCCTGGAGTTCGCCTTATTGAATGGGGGGCAATTAATGACATTTATGATTGGGAAGTAGAGAGATTAGCAATTAAGGCAGGTGCTAAAGAAAATATGATTACATCTTTGAGTGGTGGAAATCAACAAAAAGTAATGCTCGGACGTGCTTTTTCCACCCATCCTAAGACTTTAGTTTTGTTAGATCCTGCTCGTGGAATAGATCTTCAAACTAAAAGAGATCTATACAAACAATTGAGAGAATTTGCAGATGAAGGAAATTCAGTCATTTACATGTCAAGTGAACTTGAAGAGTTTATTGGCTTTTGTTCTCGAGTAATTGTGTTTCGTAATGGCAGTATTTTTGAGACATTTTTAGATCAAAAAATAAATGCTGATGGAATTCTTGAATCGATGTTTGGCCATATTCAAAATGAAGAAATTTCAGAAATAAAGCACAAGGATTTGGTTAACTCAAAATATCCTGAAAATACAAAAATGGAGAATGAAATGAGTGAATATAACGTAAGTAAATATTTCAAAAATGAGCTTAAAGCTGAAGACTCCGTTAAATCTTCAAAGCAAGATTTCTCGCCTACTGATGAAGAAAATTTTAATTCAATAATTAATTCCTCTAAGAACCAAAATAATGATGGCAAAAAAATTGAAAAGAAAGTAGCTGATGAATTAACTGAGTCTTTTGAATATTCTAAAGATGATTCAAATCAGTTTGAAAAATTAATGAAATTCAAAAAAAAATCTAACCAAAAAATTACTTTAAGTCAGGCAAATAAAGTAGATGGTTACTCAGTAGCTGATGAAGAATTATTCAAAAAAATTGAAAATGGCACAAATAGTAGTGAAATTAAAAAAGAACTGGATAGAGGTTTAAAAGGTAAAAAAATCGCATCCTCTAATAATATAGATCACAAGAGCATCAATTCAAATACACAGGAATATAGCAAAGAGGATTTAGAAAAATTTGAAAAATTATTCTCTAAAGATTAGGCCAGTTATAAATGAATATCATCAAATGAACTTTTAACGATAATGGAATTATTAAAAAAACAAGAATCAAATTCTGGAGCTAGTACTTATCTTATAGTTCCTATAGTAATATTTTTCCTATTACTTATATTTGCAGTTATTAGAGGCCCCTATTTGGTTTCAAGCACTGGATTTGGTGGTTTAATAATTGTTGTAGCTCCACTAGTACTTGCAACCTATGCTTTAACAGTAATTGTGATGGCTGGAAGAGCAGGAGTTGACTTATCAATTGGCCCATTAATTGGATTTATTAATGTTGGTATGATTCAGCTAATTGGCCTAGGTTTAATTGAATCACCAATTGCAATTTTTTTATATGCCATTGGAGTTGGTATTGCCTACCAAGTTCTAATGGCTTTAATAATTGTATTTGTTCGCGTTCAGCCAATTATCGTGTCATTAAGTGGCTACCTTTCTCTTGTTGGATTGAATCTTATAATTATGCCTCGACCATCTGGCTTAGCGCCTGATTGGATGTATAGCTGGGGAGCTGGTACTACCATTTTTTCTCCCGTTTTAGTAATACTAATAGTTGCAACAGCAGGTTGGTATTTACTTACTCAAACAGCCTTTTGGGGTAATTTAAAAATGATGGGCTCTGATGAGCGTGCTACCTATACAAGTGGAGTGAATATAAATATGGTTCGCATTGGTGCTCACGTTATAGGTGGTATTTATGCAGGACTTGCTGCGATTACATTTACATCTCTAATTAGCTCTGGTGATCCAAGTCAGGGAACAACTTACACATTAATGGCTGTTACTGCA
>Ga0308025_1001679_pt1 | contig 10347 bp, 10 predicted proteins | sample Neamet422_FD_201298 | JGI IMG/M metagenome (GOLD analysis project Ga0308025, IMG submission 201298) | Marine microbial communities from water near the shore, Antarctic Ocean - #422 | ecosystem: Environmental > Aquatic > Marine > Unclassified | place: Southern Ocean | collected 2014-10-03
GACCGACAGGGAGCCCTTTGTCGCTGGCTCTAAGCCTGCTATCGCCCGAAGCAATGTAGTCTTGCCGCAGCCAGAGGGGCCAAATATAGCCGTGACACCACGACCAGGCACGCTGAAATTTGCCTCTAATTTAAAGTCAGATTTATTGAGCTGGAGTGTTGCTTCTATCATGCTGTCTTCATGAGGTGAAATCTGCGATTAGCGCTGTAAATCATTAATAAAACTAAGAAAGAGCATAAAAGCAACCCGGCTGCTAGCCAATGGGCTTGACTGTATTCAAGCGCCTCGACGTGATCATAGATTGCAATAGAGAGCACCTGAGTCTCTCCGGGGATATTGCCACCGATCATAAGCACGACGCCGAACTCGCCAAGCGTGTGCGCAAAGCCAAGTACAGCAGCTGTTAAATATCCCAGTTTAGACAAAGGTAGGACCACGCTAATGAACCTATCTAGAGGGGCAGCACCCAATGTTGCTGCTACCTCTAACGGCATCCTTCCTAGACCAGCGAAGCTGTTCTGAAGCGGCTGGACCACGAATGGCAAGGAATAAATGGCGGACCCTAAGACTAGCCCCCAAAACGAAAACGCCATTGAGGGCAACCCCATCGCTGCAGTGGTGGCTCCTATAGGGCCGTCGGGCGAGAATGCAAGAAGGAGATAGAACCCTAGGACAGTTGGAGGCAATACCAACGGCAAGGCGATGACAGCCTCAATTGCGCTGCGCACCTTGGAGCGAGTGGTAGCGAGCCACCAAGCTAATGGTGTGCCTAGTAAAAGCAGGATGAGTGTCGTTGTGGCGGCGAGCTTCAACGTGATTAACAGAGCCGCGATGTCAGGTTGCGTCAACACTATGGCGCCACCTCAGGCAATAAGTAGCCGCTAGTCAGGAGAATGGCGCGGACTACAGCACTTTTCATGAATGAGGAAAATTCTAGAGCTGCAGCAGAATCAGTCAAAATCACCATATCTTGTTTGATAGGCCGATGGAGATTGCTCGGCACTAGCCAGACAGAACCCTGACCGCGCAGATTAGGGGACTCGGTCTGCGAGTAGGCCACTAGGCCGAGATCTGCATTACCACTGAATGCAAATTGAAAGGCTTGCGCAATGTTCTCACCCATTACGACCTTCTCACGGACTAGTGATTCCAAGCCTAGAATGCTAAGTAGCTCATTCGCAGCCTTCCCATATGGTGCCAATCGTGGATTCGCTATTGCGATAACGCAGTAATTATTCGTATTTAATAGATATTCTCTATTAAGCTGAAGGTTGTTTTGTTTGCTCCATAACGCTAGCTGCCCGTGAGCATAGGTAGTTAGGCCCGATTCTTTAGCGAGCCCCTCTTCGACTAGCCGTCTAGGTCTGCGTTGGTCGGCTGAAAGAAATATATCAAACGGCGCACCATTCGTAATTTGTGCATAATGTTTGCCACTAGAGCCCCGAATGATACGAAGCTTATGCTCGGAATTATCTTCAAACGCTAATTTTATGTGTCCCATAGCAGCAATGAAGTTTGATGCTACTGCAACATTCAAAGTCTCGGCCCAAGCGGAAGCGCTCCAGGGCAAAAAAATTGTTAAGAGACTGCAGCAAACTCTGTGTTTAGTTGATTTATGCAAGTTATCGTTATCGTTATATAGTCTTTTATATAACGAGTATTGTACAAGCGCAGCACACTCTTGGAAACGTGTTCTTTTCCAAGCATCAAGTAACTCGGTAATTCACCGATTAAATGGGGTAGAACTAAAAGGATTGATTGACCAGCTGCTAATCTGCTACACATTTACAGCGGTTAATAATATCAGTATGGTTAATATATAATTTAAACAATTAGTTAAAGAATTTACTTAATGTCTAATATAGACCCTCCCTTAGCTTTCTTCGATACACTCGATGAAATGCGGAACCCGTTTAAGCAACCGGTAAAATCACTGGAGCATCTCGATGTAGATGCAACGCAAGAAGTGGTTGATGATTACCAGTGCGCGGCCGAGTTTATTTATAGCTACCGTGGCAGCCCTGATACTTTTAGCACCTACAGGCGCGAAATCGAACACTTCTTGCACTGGTGTCTGCTTTTTTCAAAGAAGTCGCTAAAACAGGTAGTTAGGGAAGACATCGAAGCTTATGTGGAGTTTTCGAAACAGCCACCTCACAGTTGGGTAGGACAGAAGAATGTACCTAGATTCCTGCAACGTCTAGGAGAGCGGATTCCAAACCACGACTGGCGGCCCTATGTCCATGCAAGCGGAGAGTTTGCGATCTCACAGGCAGCACTCCAATCACTTTTCAGCGTGTTGAGTAGCTTTTTCAACTTTCTCATTCAAGAGCGCTATCTATCAGCGAACCCGGTTGCCCAAATTCGCCAGAAAAGTAAATTCCTGCGTAAACAGCAAAGTCAGGGCAAAATCAGACGTTTGTCGCCCCTACAATGGGATTTCGTTATCGAAACAGCTGAGAAGATGGCGGAAGAACAGCCACAGGTGCATGAACGAACACTGTTTGTAATGAATGCCCTCTTCGCTATGTATCTCAGAATTTCAGAATTGGTAGATACAAGTCGCTGGCAACCACAGATGGGACATTTTCAGGCCGATCAGGAGGGGAATTGGTGGTTCCTCACCGTGGGCAAAGGCAATAAAGAGCGAGAAATATCGGTTAGTGATGCGATGCTGGGGGCACTCAAGCGCTATAGGCTTTCAAGAGGGCTATCTAGCCTGCCAATGCCGGGCGAGTCTGCGCCGCTTGTCCATAAGACACGCGGTCGGGGTGGAATAGGGAGTACTCGCCAGATCCGCGGCATCGTACAGAAATGCTTCGACTCGGCCGGAGAATCGATGCGCGCCAATGGGTTTACCGAGGAAGCAGAGCGCTTGAGCGCAGCTACGGTTCATTGGCTGCGCCATACCGGCATATCTGAGGATGTGAAACACAGGCCTCGAGAGCATGTTAGAGACGACGCCGGCCATGGCTCCAGCGCCATTACCGATCGTTACATTGATGTGGAACGAGCGGAGCGACACGCTTCAGCACGGAAAAAACTCATAAAATAGCGCCGAATCGAGTAAATAATGGCTGCGCATCAAATCTGGACGTTTTCTAGACCCAGAATAAGCGTCAAAACCCTTCTCAGAAGCGTCTATTTCGCTTAATCTCTAGCGTGGCAATTGACCGTATACCTTTAGCCAATTGAAAATACATTAAGCTCGCCGCCATCTTTGCATTATGGAACTAAGTGGAGACATATGAATAGCAACTCACCGAAATTTGAACGAAGTCGATTCATCCAAAAAATGGCTATCGCAGCATGCTCGATTCTACTGACGTCGGCACTGATCGCTCAGGAAGAACGAAACGAGCTAAACGCAGTCCTAGATATCAATACCCTCTACACCCCACTTGAGAGTAAGCCTATACACGGTGATACAGCGGTAAAACTGTTAAACGAGCTGGAGACTAAGCACTATTCTTCGATCGATATAAATGACAATTTCTCCTCCACTGTATTCGATAGTTACATTGATGCCCTTGATCGCTCTAAGTTGTATTTCCTAAAAGAGGATATTGATCAGCTAAGCGCATATCGCTATACCCTAGACAACAGTCTTGAAGATGGCAGTGTCGAACCAGGTTTCGAGATCTACAATCTGTATTACAGGCGCATACTAGAGCGCATGATTTATGCCGTCGACCGCGTTGAAAACCATGTCGGCGAAATGGACTTCACAATCGATGAAACTATAGAGATTGATCGCGAAGATGCGCCTTATGCCGCATCGCTTTCAGAGCTGGATGAACTCTGGAGACTAAGAATTAAGAACAGTGTTCTAAGCCTGAGACTAACTGGCGATGATGAAGAGGAAATCAAAGAGAAATTAAGCAAACGCTACCGCAATCAGCTGAGCCAAATTGCGAAGACAAACGATAAAGATATTTTTCAGACTTATATGGCCACAGTAGCGACGGCAGTTGATCCACACACTTCTTACTTTTCGCCACGCGATTCTGAAAATTTCAATATGGGTCTCTCTCTTTCCTTGCAGGGAATTGGTGCACAACTTACGACTGAAGAAGAATACACGAAGGTCGCCGAGCTTATTAAAGGCGGACCCGCTGAGCGCGGCAATGAATTAAAGGCCGGCGATCGTATCGTATCAATAGGCCAAGGTGTTGACGGCGAGCTGCAGGATGTTGTCGGCATGCGTCTCGATGATGTGGTGGCACAGATTCGTGGGGAAAAAGGCACTGTTGTTCGCCTTAATGTCATTCCTGTAGATGCGGTTGGCGAGTCGAGCGCGACCGTCGTAAGCATTACTCGTGACACTGTAAAGTTGGAAGATCAATCCGCTAAGAAGGAAGTCATAGAGCTTAGCTTCAACAGCGAAACGTATAAAATCGGTATCATCGACCTGCCCACTTTTTACTTTGACTTCGAGGCGGCCTCGCGTGGTGACGCTGACTTCAAAAGCTCAACACGCGATGTGCATGCCCTTCTCGATGAGTTAAAAGAAGAAGAGGTAGATGCTGTTATAGTGGATTTACGGAATAACGGCGGTGGTAGTTTGAGCGAGGCGAATCAATTAGTTGGCTTGTTTATTGAAACCGGTGCGACGGTGCAGATTCGTTATTCAGGGTTACGCAACGGTTTCACTAGATCATTCGGCGACAGTGACCCTGAGGTTGCCTATATGGGCCCTTTAGCCGTATTGGTTAACAGAACTAGCGCATCGGCTTCAGAAATCTTCGCCGGCGCGATTCAAGATTATCAGCGCGGCATAGTGTTGGGCGGCCAAACTTTTGGTAAAGGCACAGTTCAAGAAATTATACCGATGGACTATGGTCAGGTAAAACTGACACGTTCAAAATTTTACCGAATCTCTGGCGAGAGTACCCAGCACCGCGGGGTGATTCCGGATATTTCCTTTCCTGATTTTTACGATGCCTACGAAGATATCGGCGAGAGCAGCCTAGATGGCGCCTTACCTTGGGATACAGTCCGGGCAGTTGAGTATACTCAGTATCATGCTATCCAAGCTTTAGTGCCAGAATTACAGCAGCGTTACGACGAGCGTGCGCAAAAGTCACCAGACTTCATCTACCTTCGCGATCAAATCGAGCGTACTCGTGTGATGAGGCAAAGGGAGCAGCTGTCTCTTAATGAGCAGAAGGTCAAAGAAGAGCGCGAAGAAAATCGACGCACAGAGTTCGATGCAGAGAATATGCGTCGCCTTCTCAAAGGGATTAGCCTCAACGAATGGGTAGAAGACCTGAACGCAGAAGAGGAGAAAGAAGAGCTGGTTGCCAATAGCGGCACTATTTCCACTGAGGAGCCTGAGGAAGGTACTGCTGAAGAGGAAGATGAAGGCGACCCCCTACTCCTGGAAAGTGGCCGTATCCTCGCCGATTTCATAGCTCTTAATTCTAATCGCGTAAGCTCGATAAGCCCAGAGAACACGCGTCAAAATCGCTAGACCCATTACCCTGGATAGGCCTTAAAAAAGGCCCTCAGGAAGAGGCTCTGAATTGGGATTAAGCTCTACGTTTCAATTAATTTGTTGTTGATAAGTCCTTATTTAAGCCAATGATTCTAACTTTATTGGATAGTAATTATGACTACGGCTAACTGATCTATGGCTGACTTAAGGCGACTGGCCCTAAGGCAGAGTCGCCTATATCGCTTCTGAACGACATAGGCGCTGGAAGTGGCATCTTCGAAAATCAGATAGCGGAATAGACTTGCTCACAGAAGTACGCTTTATCGGATACGGGCGAAGCGCGAGATGCAGTTACCAAAGAGTATGCGTCCTTTGCCCACTGTTCACTGGAGAGTGCATCAAATGCTTCACCGAGGCGACGGAGTGATGGAGCTATGGCGATGACCGTATACAATCCAGACGCACCGCTTGCTATAGGTTGATATAGATTGAACTCAACATCACTAAACCCATTACTCTTGAACGCTATATCTAAAGAATTTACTGCTTGCAGATATGCTGCGGGATTCGTCGGATTTACCTCTACTGTTCGGGTGGCCCAGGTCTGATAGATCTCTCCTTCATAGCCTTTTACAACTTGTAGAGTCTGATTCCCGGTTAGCTTCCTTGAAGACTGCAAGTCTGTTTGGAGGCCTTTAATCCTCGGGCTTGTAGCCATCACTTCCCACATATTAAAAGCATTTCCTAAATTTGAATGAAAGCTAAAAAATTGCATTTCACCTGCACTTTCATTTCCTGATACAGCGACGCATGCGCCTGCTAATAGCACACCTAGTTGTTCCAAGACTTCAGAGTTCCCTTTCTGAAACTCTATGTAAGCGGATGGATCTTCGGCGACAAGGTTTAGAATAGTCATTGCGCCACTCGATAGAGGCGCTTCTTCTAAGTGATGGTCAGCATAAAGACTAGCTCCATGGGCAGCCAGCGCTATAGCTAAAAAGGTATTGATGATATTTTTCATAGATATCCCTTATTAAAATTTACCTGTAATCTTGAGTCGAGTAATAGTTAATTAGAGCTAGTCCAACGTTTTACCATAGTCAGTACATCTCTGGTAATGACTGTTCGCGTTCCGGATACAGAACGTGCAAAGTCTTGCCATCCATTCAAATCACTATTCGGAGTTCCCAGCAGAGAAGACAAGTCATTAGCTGTTTGAGCTAAGACATGAGTAATATTACTCTCACCGTGAGCTAATATTTCACTAAGCCCTGCTGTAAAATCAACATTCGTGTTCTGTGCAATTAAAGCCTGCCATGCTGAAGCATAAGCTAACGGGTCAGACGCGCTAATATACGTCCAGTAACTGGTTGGATTCGGCGAAGTTACCTTAGAAGGATCTCCCCCATTGATACCTGTAGATCTAAACATGACTGAACTTACTTGCTGAGATGCTGAGTTTACTTCTACTAAAAAATTAGCCCAATCCTGCGATAAAGCATTCCTTGTAAAAGTAGATTGCATTTCCTCAAAGTTTGGAAAGTTCACGAGAAAGGCATGAGTCGCTGAATTATCACCATTTGCCACATACTGATACAAAGAAACTGTCCCCGATGCAGCCTGCCCTGCAGATGAAGCATTAAACTTGTCCATTGCTGCTATAACACCCAATGGGTTGCTAGCATTAATATCATATTTAATTCCTACTTGAGAAAATGCTAACGAGGAAAATGTAATAGAAACTAAAAATATTACCGAATTTATATATTTCATAATGCAAAGCCTTATAATTTACTAGATATTAAAGTCGCAAAAAACGAATTACATTTTCAACGACATGTTTTATGAATTTCCTTTTTTTATAGCAGTTATAAATAATTTACAATCAAATTAATTATTCTTGGCCTATCATTTCTAGGTTTTGAGATTTTAATTTACAACAATACAGTAAACCTTAGATTTCATTCCCCTGAAAAAGCAGCTGCTCGTTCGATAATAAGTTTCAGTCCGTCGGTTGTAATTTCCCAAATATTTCCCCATTGACCATATTCGACTATTGAGCCAGAAGAGTCTGTTTGTTTGTAACCGCCCCAACCTAACGCAATAGAGTCGTCTATTTCTCTATACCCATAAGCCCATGCATCCAGTGTAATTCCGGTCTCTGCATTAGAGCCAATAGACTCTAGTATATTATCGTTCCCTAAAATGACTCGGTTATTAGCTGAAATAGCCATAATGCCATTTTCTGTAAACAAGTCCGCTATGCCTTTTGGGTTTGCTGAGTTGGTATTCATCTCATAGGCAATAACACCGTCGTTAACCAAATCGGATCCTGGGCCGCCATATATTTGATCTATAACTTGAGGAATGGCTAAGCTGATTGGGCTCATCCCATCTGTTGACGAATTTCCAGCCGACTCCATTAGCATTAAAAGTTTATCGCCTTGAAGTTTATATGCGTTGCCCCAGAGGCCTTGCATTATTGTGCTGCCATTCGAGTCTTTTATACCGAATGTGCCTGTTCCTAGCACGGTATCCGGAGATAAAAATCGTGCGACGGTGGTGACGGTCTCGATTGTAGTAGTTGCGAATTCTTCACTAAAATCATTTTCGAAACCAGAAACTATAGCTTCTTTTCCGTAAGCTGGGATGTGCAATGTTGAGATAATACGGATAGCGTCCTCGTCATATAGCTCGCCCATAGCCTCGGAATCTTTTTTCGCCCAGGCAGAAGAAAAAGAATTTGAAGCATTATTTACTAAGGTTAATGCACGCGAATCGCTAAGCTCAACATTCTGTATAGCTTCCTCTGAGCAGCTAGCTGCAAAGAACAAAATTGACGTAAATACAACTTTTTTAACTCCGGTATTCATATTATTTCCATAGTTTACTGTAACTTTCGTTACATATTTTGATAATAGCATCTTCGATATTAGCCATTCATGCAGTTGGGTAAATTTAAATAAGAGTGCCGAAAAGCATGCTTAAGAATAAAGGCCTAATTTAACTTCGTCTAAGAACCCCAATAAATCACATGACTCTTCCACAAGGACAGATTTCCACACGTAGCAGGATCAGAAGAGCTGGGTATATTCCAGGACATGGAGTCTAGCCTCTTGCTTAAACCTTCCGCGTTCTCGCCAATCACTCTAATGGCAAATGCTGAGTTCATTTCGCCTTCTTGCCCACTTGCTACGATCTGCAAGTACCCAAAACTTGATCTATCGCTGCTGGTTCTATTATTTCTGTCAAACTCTAGAAGCTCTTGCTGAACGTCGCCCATATTTTTATCTGGGTTTAGTCGACATTGTCTTATGGCTACATAGCTTTCCTCAATTTCTCCTCCTTCATAAGGGTTAGCTTCGCCAGGTTCATTAGCACTCCAGTTGAGTCCGACCTGTCTTGTCCCGGCACAGTCAACCATTGCAAAAAAATGGCTGCTGGGCCCGGATAGCGGCTGCGCTTCTAGTCCATTTATCATATGTTCAAAATTATCCCAGTACCGGACTACGTTTATGCTTCCTACACGAGACTGGGCTGCAACAATAGGTTCTCTGTAGAATACCAAATTTGGTCCATTATCTGTTCTAGGTATAGCTCTGCCTACCTTAATAACTTCGTTGACTGTGAAGCCGGGCTTCAAAGTGCATTGCATTACTTCATTGATGTTGCCACCTTGCGCATACGAAGAATTCATCCAAATCATAAAAGAAATGAATGTAAAAGTTGAAGATATATAATGGTTCATTATTGTCCCTTTTAAAAATGAATTATATTTTCAAAATATACTTGCTACACAATAATGCTATGCGCTATATATTTTTCCTGAGTAGACCAATGTTTCTAAGTCTATAAAACCTTCGGAACGCTGCTTTTCACCATTTGAAAGATCAATGATTAAGGCCAACTTCCATGAGTGCTCATTTTCTGGTTTTTCCCAAGTCCCTTTACCAATTCCCCCAAGGACCGAGCCATCCTCCAAAAATGCTTCTCCTACCCACTGGATTTCACCATTAGTGGCGTTGCTATCTGACAAAGGGTTTGAAGATATCAACGTGCCCCACACCGTTCCAAATTCCGTAGCATGCCCCTGGAAATTGATGCTGGACGTTATATCCCCAGCCGTATTAGTTCCATAAGTGTTCCCAATATGAGTTAACGAAAACTTTCCAATTTCTTCTGACATTATTTCCTCCACAAAATAATTTTATTGTTAAAAATAAATTCATTTAGTTGTCAATAACCCTAATTGCTGCCCGCATAAATTCTATGGGAGAGCCAGAGCGATCCATTATTGCAAGTTATACCATCATCAATTTGAGCAGGTCCGCCACTATTACGCATAGCGTCTAAAGAGACGCCAAAGCTCGTCGCATTTGGGAAAACATATCTCACGCTTACTTGCGAATTTTGAGTAAAGCTATTGCCTCCAAATAAGCGCAGATCTACGGCTGAATATGCATTTAGTGATTGGCCTTGAGCGGCAGCTCTACCTATCGCTTGAGCGACTGTCGCACCATTTAATTGACAAACCGTACTGCCCATAAGCGTAGCATCAGTATCATCAAAGATCTCACCTTCATTCGCGACGTTAACTAATGCAATACGAGCTCGAGGGCCACAAGTCATAATGTCTGATACAGTAGTCCCTCCGGCTCTTCCGCCGGAGCGGCTTCTAACAGCGCCCCTTTTAGCCACCATGTCTGAAAAGTCAGCATAAAAAGTTGATATTACGAAACCCCAATTATTTTGAAACTCGCCAGAAACAGCAACTGCTTCTCTAAGGAAAAGACCAAGAGGTGCAGTTTCTTCCGTCCACTCCATATTTCTGCCGAACTCCACCGCATCACTTATTGAATAGCCATCATTTACTGAACAGGCTACCGACCTAACAATATTGGGAGCAGTCT
>Ga0308025_1001684_pt1 | contig 10336 bp, 10 predicted proteins | sample Neamet422_FD_201298 | JGI IMG/M metagenome (GOLD analysis project Ga0308025, IMG submission 201298) | Marine microbial communities from water near the shore, Antarctic Ocean - #422 | ecosystem: Environmental > Aquatic > Marine > Unclassified | place: Southern Ocean | collected 2014-10-03
CTACGACTCCAACCGACCGGCCAACCATATATGAAAGCAACCCTTAGATACAATTCGCTTCAAAGCGCGATACTGAACGGCCATCTATCGTCTGCAATATTGCAACTAATCTGTCTCCAGCATGTAACTGTCCAACTCCTGCGGGTGTGCCTGTGAACAAATAGTCGCCAGGACAAACCGGTGCCCACTGCTCGAGTGCAACGAGTTGCATACTCGGAGTAATGCTCATTTGCGAAAGAGGTGCTTGTTGAACAACCACCCCATTTACTGTTAAAATAAGAGCAAGTCCTTTTTCTTCATCCACCATTGAGTGCAGATCATCTGTCCAATCAGAAAACGGACCAATCACTGCACTGCCGGTGAAACACTTTCCTTTAGCCCAAGGTATTTGTTGTTCCCGACAGATTGATTGTGCAGCTCTATCGGTCAAATCCAAACCAACTGCTACTGCCTCAGGTTGCAGATTATTTCCCAAGCGAATTACACATTCAATTTCATGATGAACCTCTCCGGGGTGTTGGGAAATTTGCAGGGGACCTTGGCGGGTGATACAATTTTGCGGTTTAACAAAAAATACCGGTTCTATCGGTTGCTGATTACCAAGTTCTTCAGCGTGTTTAGCAAAAGTTCGGATAGTACACCATAGTGCCATAACCCTGTCCAAGACAAAACGCCAAATGAACAAGTTGGTAGTGCTAAGGGTCAAAAGTAGTCGCCTATAGCATTCGTTGATGGCAAAGGAATGGTATATCAAAAAGCGACGTCCAGTTCGCAGAAAACAAATCGCACCTTTGTTAAAAGAATTGGAATCTGCGCTTGGAATTGATTTAGCGGTTGATGGCGCTTTCCTTGAAATGGCTGAATATGGGCCTTGGCAGATGGTCTTTGTAGACAAAATAGCCAAATCGGTTGAATTAAAGAATGATGAAGGAAAGCGATTCGCATTTTTGACCTTGCGTGGATTTTTAGAACACTCGGATTCTGCAAAATGGGTAAATGTTGACCACGGTGCAATTCCATTCTTGATGAATGGGGCAGATTGTATGGTCGCTGGAATACAAGATGCTGACCCGAGTATTGAAGTTGGAGATTTGGTTTGGATTCGCGATATGAAGCATAAACGTCCTCTTGCAATTGGTTGGACCACCATGGATAGTTCAGAATTGATCGCTTCTAGTAAAGGAAAAGGAATCAAAACTCTTCATTGGGTTGGCGATGAACTTTGGGATATGGATTCCTAGTAAGTATCAAGAAGTACCAGTGCGAGCAAGTGCCATGAACGGCCGCCATCTCATCTCAATGATGTTGATAGCCACTCTAATATTCCCCTTGGTTGCTGGTTCCTCATTAACTGGGGGCGTTGATAATAATCCGGATGAATCAGAAGTTCCTTTCTCAATGATTGAAAGAACCAATCCCAGCGTCGATGGCAAAGATTGGAACATTGAAATTAGAATGAATGATGATGTATATGCAAATGGAACGATATTTACTATCACTACACAAGTCTGTACCAATGATGGTGTGTGTGACCCTCCAGTTACGCAGGAAGCCGTTGTAGAGGGCCAAAATTATGCAATTTCGATTAAACCTAAATCTGACCATACATATGTCAATTGGAGAGTCAGTGCCGTGTATGAAAACGGAGATAAAGAAAACTTCCCCCAAGGTGATTGGTTCACAACATGGTCATCTTGCTGGTTCAACGATTACTCATGGGGCGGCGTAGATTCCACAGGAGATGGTTGCAAGACTGGTGGCGAGAGTGGTATTCTTCCCGGATTTGCATTAGCGACGATACTAGGATCAATCATAATGGCAACCGCATATTATCGCCGCGATTAATTGAGATATTCAACTAGACGTTCAACGAAGCGTCGCTGTTCATAATCCCAATTTTGTATCACTACTGAAACATTTGACTTGTCTTTGGATAGATTGCCATCAACAAAACCAACTTGTGTCAAATCACTACTCACCAATGGCAAATTATTCCCATTGCATTCTATCAGTAGGCCTTTATCCGTCATTATTGCTGTTCCAAATGAAAATGTTACTTTGTTATCAGATTGCTTTGTTTTGACCTGTCCGGCTTTCAAAAATCGTACCAACGCATCCAATAATGAGTTCACATCTACATCAGATTCGACCGCACCTGAGCCATAAGCGGAAAGAAATTCTAGTTCGGTAGAGTTCTGTTCTATGAGGTGGTCTAAGCCGCGACCGATTTTCTCTTTCACAATAATCACCTCACAATGGTCCTTGAATTAGATTCCAACCAATCAATCGCCCATCGCTTGCATCCGCAACTAAAGAAAGATGATTAGACCATAGTCCGGAGTCCCATTCACGTGACATGTCAACCGTAGTTGCGCCACTTGAACTATCAACAAAATTGTTGAGAATTGAATTTAGGCCACTATCTGGAACCATTACCAAATACCCAATTCTTGTCTCTGGATGATAATCTCCACCCGTAGTGAAAAATTTGTCAGTTCCAGTTAGTTGTGGGAAACGAGAATTATCCATTAATCGTGCTTCCATCATGCTGAGATTCAATACGCTCGGAATTGAATTACGATTATGTGATATCTCTTCATCGTAAGCACCTTTGTCAATATAATCGCAATTCTCTTCACTGGCTTGACCACTTATTGAAAAGTTAACCCAACCCGCAGTATTGTCAGTTGCCACCCATGATACATTCCAATTAGTTACGCCATTTGCCCTTGCATCGATTGCGCGCCAGATGTAACCGTCATCGTTCAATGCTGCTGTTGCGCCGGTTACCTCACCTGAAAAATAATCTAAACATTGAATTGATTGTTCTAAATTATAGCCTCTTTTATCAGATTCATCTGGCAGGTGAGTATCTGAATCACCCCAATTAACTAAGTCATTACTACTTGGTTTGAATTCATTTGCTTGGGGCCGATTATCGTAACCCTTACCCAAATCAAGTAGTTTAACACCTCTCTTAAGAGTGATGCGATCAAAGGTATGGTGAATTTCTAATTCACCATCAGGCAATACATAATCACCTAGTAATTTTGAAGTTGTAGAGCAACCTGCTCGATTGGAATCGCTTCCTGAAATTACTACATCTACTGTTTGTTTAGCAACCCATGGGCTACCTTCTCCAACCCAAAGGGTCATCGAAGCAGAACCGAGACAATATGCTTCCAAGTCATGATGGGTTGCAGTGATTTTCCACATTGGGTCATCACCAATGTCCTCGATACCGATAACTCTCCAATCCCATCCGAGGTTAGAGCCAGTTGCGTCATTATCAATCAAATCATTAGCAAATAATTGTTTGACTTCAACCGGTTGCGAAAGCAGGGCAAATCCAGGTGCGATTGTTTCTAGCCCACCAAACAATGAGCCAACCCCATAAGACATCGCATTACCTTGGTAAGCATCATCTAGAGTTACGCTCCATTGAATCTGATTAGCAATAGATGATTGTTCTCTTAATTCTGTCCAACTAGTTGAGGTTAATTCTGAAGAGCCACTAACGCTGGCAAATGTATCAGAACAGGCTGTTGAACCCGGAATTGGTGAACGTAAGTTGCGTTGTACAGTAAATCTATCAAAATCAAACGAATTGGTTGCCTCAACAGCAAGCCAATCACCACCTTGGCCACCACGCACCGAGATAGCGCCTAATCTATCCATCGAACTTTGTGAAGATAGTTCATCAGTGCCACCTTCTGTAATAGAAGTTAGACCCATTCCAGAATACTCTAGGCGGATTTTACAGATGTCATCTTCTGTCTCGACGTTGTCCAATACTAAATCTAGGAATCCTTCTGTGGCAATCAATTCTCCTTCAGAAATTGAATATTTCATCTCGTCTCCATATTTTAGAGGGTCCCCTGTAAATGGGTCGAGTTGATTGTTGATGAACCACCAACCTCCAGCTGCAAGCATCATTGCAGTCAGTAATACTGCGGCAACTTGTGGACGCCTGACAATATCAAGAAGAGTTGCTGGTTTGACATTGCCCTTTGATTTACGAGGAATCGGGGCTGGTTTTTCAACCTCAGGTTCATCGATGAGATCTGCATCTAGAATCTCAGCATCGATGAAATCATCTTCTGCTAATTCTAGATCTTGCAATACCGCTTCATCTTCTTCAGAATCATCTTCTTTGGGAGTTAATGTAGATTCATCTTCCAAAGACATTACAAATTCTTGTTCGACTACTTTGGGCTCTTTTTTCTTGGAAGTTTTTGCTTTAGTCGTCTTCTTTGCAGATAAGCCAATTTCACTTCTATCGAGTCCAAATTCTATTAATCTTTCAACCAAAATACTTTTTTTACCTGTAGTTGATAAATCATTTAAAATGCATAAGGCCTTCAATTTGGCAACCGTCAAAGAGGATGTCTCTTCTACCACCATAGTGAACTCCAAACCAATGGCGCGCATTAATCCCTTTCAAGACCTGCGCTTGTTGGGTCAATTAAATGGCCATTCGCCAATGATTGTCAAAAAGGCAAGGTTACTAATTGCAATTAGCAATAAAGGTCTTATCATTCTTCGTAAGCGCTGAATGAACCATCTTCTGACTTGACATATACTGATTGGTCGTAAGTACCATCACCGTGTATTTTGAAATAATAACCATTATCGGTTTCTTCGAACCTTTCACCACCAGCCTCAGTTACTTCTTCAGTTACTTCTTCAGTTACTTCTTCAGCAACCGGCTGACTTTGTTCCACTTCTGCTGGTGGAGCGCCCGGCGGACCAGATGTTGGACCACTTGTAGGGCCGCCTGTTGGGCCTGAAGGTGGTGCACCGGCTGGTCCTGCTGCAATTTTATCCTTGGAAATTTCGGACAATACTTTCGATTCGGTCGTTTCATTGGCACCTTCTAGCATAGAGCGCACTGTTTCACCATGCTTCTGAGCACCGATAAAGGCAAAGATTGAAAGGAATAAACAGCATAATCCAAGCACTCCTGCAAATATTTGGTTAGGCCACATCTTTCCATTAACCTTCATATCTGAAGTCTCATCACCAAGATTGTTTCCATCAGAATCTACATATTGAACTATCATGCAATATGCAGCAGGATCAACATCAAATTCGAAATCGTATGTCATGCCCGCAATTGGAGTATCTTCCGTCACCTGATAGTGATGGATATGACCGCTTCCATTCCTTGCCAGCGGGGTGTATTCGGCTCCAAGATTGCTTTGGCAATCATCCGCTTGTATTAGATAGGCACCAAGTAAAACTCCGGACTTTGTTGGAGGATTGATGACATCGACTGAAAGTGTAACTGGTACATCTGTAAAGTCATCGCCAGGAATTGGCAATCCCCAAATATATCCAACATCTTTCTCTGCTGAATTAGTAAAATCATCATAATCTGCTCCAAACGGCATTGGGAACAATGCAAAACCAAACAAAATTGCTGCTACTCCCAGATACAAGAAAACATTCCAGCGAGCCTGTTTTAATGCCCCCTTACGCCCTTCCAATGACATGTCTTCTAGTTGCTCATCCATGTCATCATCGACTACAATATCGGCAGTGAGTTCCATCTTCTCATCGTCGGTCATATCCGTTGCCACCTTATCCAAGCACTTGAAAGAAACGGAAAGTCAGACTAACGCGGTAGCGATGGTCTCAATAATGAGGCCTATTTGCGAGTAACATGGGAATTCGTGTTGCTGTGCTGTCACGTGGACCCCGTTTGTATAGTACTAGAAGATTGGTTGAAGAGGGTAAAAAACGGGAAATTGATGTCGAAGTTGTAGACCCAATGAAATTCTCTCTTTTCGTTGCAAATGGTGATATCAATGTCACATACAAAGGTGAACCATTCGCATTTGATGCAATAATTCCTCGAATTGGACATTCAATAACAAAACATGGTGTCGCAGTTTTACGACATTTGGAGCAATTGGATGTATGGACTGCAAATACTGGGCAAGGAATATTGCAAAGCCGTGACAAATTGCACGCTAGCCAAATCCTTGCCCGAAACAATATCCCTGTTCCAAAAACCACCTATGTGCGAGATACATTAGATATTGGGGCTGCTATTGAATCGGTTGGTGGCTTACCAGTCGTCATCAAGGTCACTTCTGGAACACAAGGACAAGGTGTGTTCTTACGCCATACTCTACACGAAGCAAAGAATCTAGTTCAAGGATTGTTAATGACTGGACGTTCAATTTTGATTCAGGAATATATTGTAGAATCTCATGGTCAAGATATCCGAGCTCTTGTCGTTGGCGACAAGGTAGTTGCTAGTATGCGCAGAAAGGCAAGAGGTAGAGAATTTAGAAGTAATTACCATCTCAATGGAACTGTAGAAAAGGTCGACCTTCCTGACGACGTCGCCGAGGTTGCTTGTCGTGCAGCACGCGTATTAGGGCTGCATATCGCTGGAGTAGATCTGCTTGAATCCGACCAAGGACCGTTGGTTCTAGAAGTAAACTCATCACCTGGCTTAGAAGGAATTGAAAAGGCTAGTGGAGTCAATGTCGCTGGTGAAATTATTGACTTCGTCACCTCAGAGGCTTCATTCTCTAAAGTAGATTTAGACCAATTAATGCGCACTGTCCCGGGCCAAGGGATGGTGTCTTTGCAAATTAGAAATCATCCGAATCTTGTTGGGGAAAAATTGTGTGACCTTTTCAAAACTAGTGTAGACGTTCCAGTTTTCGCATTGTCAAGGGATAATTCCTTGTTATGGAATCCAGACTCGGAATTACAATTAAGATATGCTGATGTTCTAATTTGCTATGGCGAACTTACAGAACTGCGCTCATCTCTAAGGCAAGCAATAGGAGAAATTCCGAGCGAAATCATTGCTGAAGATGAACAACAATCCTAAGTTGAATTAGGAATAATATTGAGTAATACGCATTAATTGTAACCAATTTGCGATTAGTTAATACAGCGTTGCCAATATTATCCGTCAAACTGTATAGTGAAATTTGCTGTTAGCGCGCGGTGGCTTCTTATGATAGGCCACTGTCCTCTTTCATGCTCTTAGGAGCAAATGGGATGTACGGCCGCTTCGGCGGTAGGCGATTTTCGCCAAAAAAACGAGGAGGAAGAGAGATGCGGTCACGCAAAGCAATAAAACCAAGCCAACTAAGGCTGGATGCTGAATCTCTTAGCCTTCCAACCCGATTAATTCACTTACAAGACCTAGATTGGATCAGTTGTTATCAACAACAATTGCGTACCGAAAATAAGTCTGAAAATACCCGCCGCAATTATATGTGTCATCTTAGAAGTTTAATCGAAACTACATTACCTGGGGAACTGGTATTATCACAACATGATTATGATTTTATGACAATCCTTGAATTGGCATCAAGAATGGAGCCATTGAATGGCAGAATAGACCGTTGGTCTCATTCTCAAGCAGAGTTAAGACCTACAACTTTCAATGCTAAACTCGCTGCTGCAAAGCATTTATTGAAGTGGATTGGCCAAATTTGGCCAGACCATATTGGAAGAGTGAAGACTGGTAAAAGGCTACCCAGAGTATTATCTCGTAGTGAATTGTCAATGGTATTGGAAGCCTCACGATTGAGTGAAAATGCCGTTGCTTCAATTGTCGTTGTCATGTTATTGGATACCGGCATGCGAGTCAGTGAAATATGCAATTTGGATATTGGCGATATCGATTTTGCCGATGGTTCTGCTAGAGTTAGAGAAGGAAAGGGCGATAAAGACCGACTCGTATTATTTACAGATAGAACGCTTAATCGAATCAAAGCATGGTTGCCTGTAAGAAATGAAAGAGCCGCTGCAAATGAATTAGCATTTTTACTCAATACGCGTTGCAGAAGATTACAACCTCGTGGTGTTCAAAGACTGATGGACGACTTGGCTGTTGAAGCCTCCATTCCTAAAGGAAAACTAACACCCCATGTATTGAGGCATAACTTTGCCACCGGTTTACTTGAAAGAGGGGCTGATTTGGTTTCTATTCAACGATTACTGGGTCATTCCAGTATAGCAACTACTAGAAATTACTTAGATATTTCAGACCAAACACTGCGCGAAGTCTACCATCGCGCTCAAGCAACTCGTAAAACAATTGAAGCTGAAGCTGCACTACAGCAACATAATGTTGAGGAATTGATTGAAACAACGCCTTCTACCAGTTCACTAGGCATTTGATTCAATTACTCTTTTGTTTGCGTTTAGAAATAGATTTAGGACCAAACCATTCTCTATGTGGGCGGATTTCTTGTCCGACGTGTCCTACTATTGGGCAATATTTTCCCGATCGGCATCGAGAGCAATTTTCTTTGCCAGGTAATTCTACCGTTTTGCGAAGTCTTCCGTACTTACGCCTCGGCATGAATAGACAACTAAGCCAAACGGCTTTTGTTTATTGCGATTGATAAGAGGTGGTTTCAACGTTTCTTCAAACGCTTCATCCAATCGAACTGGTCAACTGTCTTTGGGACTTTGATAGTTCCACCTTTTCTTCCGGCTTCCTTAGCAGCCTTCTTCACTTTGCTAACAGATGCTTTGGCAACCTTACTGATTTTCTTAGGTGTTGCTTTGGCGGCTTTCTTAGCCTTGGTAGTGGTTTTCTTTGCAGATGATTTGGCCGCTGTTGCTGCCTTCTTAGCCTTAGCAGGAGCTTTCTTTGCAGCCGCCTTAGCCTTGGTAGTGGTTTTCTTTGCAGATGATTTGGCCGCTGTTGCTGCCTTCTTAGCCTTAGCAGGAGCTTTCTTTGCAGCCGCCTTAGCCTTGGTAGTGGTTTTCTTTGCTGAAGATTTGGCTGCTGTTGCTGCCTTCTTAGCCTTAGCAGGAGCTTTCTTTGCAGCCGCCTTAGCCTTGGTAGTGGTTTTCTTTGCTGAAGATTTGGCTGCTGTTGCTGCCTTCTTAGCCTTAGCAGGAGCTTTCTTTGCAGCCGCCTTAGCCTTGGTAGTGGTTTTCTTTGCTACTGATTTCACCTTAGTTGCGGCTTTTGCGGCAGCGATGGCTTTACTCGAAATCGCTTCACTCAAGCCTGCCTTTTGCAAAGATGCGGTAGAAGATTTGGCCAATTTAGCAACGCTATCAATCTTTGCAGCGACTAATTTTTTTGCAGATGCTGCACTTACATTCGGAAGTGCAGATAAATTACCAGATTTTGAATCAGTTCCCTTAGCAGCCATAGTCTCACCTATGTTAAAGGAAAACGGCGCTCACACTTCAATACTTTGATTCAATTAAAACACACAACCGTTGAATTGATTGCCTATAAGCCAACACATGGAACATATGAGGGCGGTTCTTGGGGTTGATTCGAGTGTGCTCTTCGCCCAGGTCAAAAAGGCCACCTCCGACCACAAAGTAGAACCTGAAAGTAATTTATTGCGCAGTAAACATTTCCATATGGGTAAGCCTGTATATCTTGGCGATGTTGCGATTCGCCTACTTTCACAATTATCTCAATCAGATACTCCATTTTTTATCCAACCACCTTCTTTTAACGAACAAATATGGCGATTTACATGCAAAAGTAGTTCCTTGTCCGTTTCAGTTGAATCCATTTCATATTGGGGTTTGGGGCTATTCAATTCTGGATATCTAAACAGAATTGAAGTTACTGGCCCTCTACAGGAGCGGGCAAAGGTTTTCTTTGATTTAGTGGCCACATTATCCCATAATCCTTGGGAATTTTCACATCGGCTCAGTGCCAGAAGAGTGATGAAAAAGGAATCGAACTCACTTGAGGAAAATGAAAAATCTTGGCGCCATCTAATACAAGTTGCATCTTCTGATATGGAGGAGCAAATCTCGATTATGGCCGAGCGGGCAAGTATGGTTGAGAAACGGATGGCATTGAATAAAGATGTCAAAAACTGGGATCAACAAAATGCCAATGCTTCACTACAAAGCGCATTGCATGATTTGGATGCTTCTAGAGCCGCTCATGCAGATGATAACTCCCCTGCAGTCGGCCGTGCATTGGCTAGAGTTGAAGCCTCTTTGATCAGTGCAGACCCAGCGACACAACTTGAAAATAGTGATGATATCCAAGAGGAGCTGCAAGTCAATGGGCAGATTTTGCAGTTCGGAGAGGCTGTAATTGATGAAAATGTGGAACTTGTAGACCTGTCCGAAAATGCTGACGAAGATGTTGAATTAACCGCTAAAGACGCCATTATTGCAGATTTATCACAAAAATATGAAGAACAATAATTACTTTTTTCCTCAATTCACTTGCGGGTCGCGTTGATAAGGGGGTGGCCACTCGCCCACATCGGTTACAATGGCTGCAAAGAAGAAGAAGTCCGATGGCAGTGGTATCCAGCAAGCCGCTGGTTTGATTCGTTATTTCGATGAAGAATCAGAGCAT
>Ga0308025_1001686_pt1 | contig 10334 bp, 8 predicted proteins | sample Neamet422_FD_201298 | JGI IMG/M metagenome (GOLD analysis project Ga0308025, IMG submission 201298) | Marine microbial communities from water near the shore, Antarctic Ocean - #422 | ecosystem: Environmental > Aquatic > Marine > Unclassified | place: Southern Ocean | collected 2014-10-03
TTAACTAGTAATTCTGAAAAATAGTAAGAATCAATTAAAGGCTCTACAAATAGGGTGAAGAAGACACTTGATACTGGAATATCAACCAAAACAAAAACAAATATTAAATAAGCAGATAGAGCAGTAAGCGTTAGCGCCAGTAAAGGCGATAACAGAACCATCACTGTAGAATTTTCAACTCTTGGAATAAGTTTAATCACTAGACTTTTCCTCCAACCATTAGCTGGGAAATCTTCTCTAAGCCTTTACTCTTCATATCTACCGCATCAGAAAGCTGCCCTTCTGAGAGGACATGGATTTGTTCACACAGACTTAATATTTCATCTAAATCTTGAGAGATGATTAATATAGCTGAGCCTTTATCAGCCAATTCTATCAAAGCCTGGTGGATATTATTAGCAGAGCCGGCATCAACTCCCCAAGTAGGCTGAGCGACGATTAGCAATTCTGGGTTTTGAATAAGCTCTCTTCCAACCATAAACTTTTGTAGGTTTCCTCCAGAAAGGGATTTAGCTAACATTCTGCTCGAAGGTGTTTGAACATCAAAAGTATCAATCACTGTTTTTGAATGAACTGCAACTTTTTCCCAGTCAATAACATCACGGCTCGTCATTTCAGTTGAGTCTGGCCTACTTAATAACATGTTTTCATCTAAAGACATATCTGGCACGGCCCCATGTCCAAGTCGCTCTTCAGGGACAAAGAACATAGAAATTTGTCTTCTTTCATGCGAATTAAGTAAGCCAATATCTTGGCCATTAAAATTTAAGGTAGCTTTTGGAGAGGAAATTTCACCAATAAGTAATTCCATTAACTCATCTTGGCCGTTTCCAGCAACACCTGCTATACCAACAATACTTCCTTTGCTCATCTTCAAAGCTATATTTTTAAGATTAACACCGTATATATCATCACTCTTTCGACTTAAATTATCTATTGAAAAAATAGTTTCACCAATAGTTATATTGGTTCTAGCGAGTTCGGTTAGTTTTTTCCCAATCATCATTTCCGCTAGTTCTTTTTGGCTGTGCTCCTGAGGTATGCAGCTTTGTACTAATTTACCGCCCCTTAAAATTGTTGCTTCACTGCATATTTCACGAACCTCTTCCAGCTTATGAGAAATATATAAGATAGCGCAGCCATCTGCTGCTAGCTTTTTAAGGGTTACAAATAGATCAGCCACCTCTTGAGGAGTTAATACTGAAGTCGGCTCATCCATAATAAGTAGCTTTGGATTTTGCATTAAGCAACGAATAATTTCAACGCGTTGACGCGCTCCAACTGACAGGTCACCAACAACTTGTTGCGGGTTAATATCTAATCCATATTGTTTTGAATACTTAATTATTTGTTCAGAAAAATTTTCATTAAGACCTACCCCATCAAGCCCAAGAATTATATTATCTTCAACAGTTAACGATTCAAATAATGAAAAGTGCTGAAAGACCATTGCTATACCGTTTTCTCTAGCTTGAAAAGGACTTTTAGGGCTATATTTATTATTAGCCCATTTCATTTCACCACTATCTGGGGTTAATGAGCCATAAATGATTTTCACCAGAGTTGACTTACCAGCTCCATTCTCTCCAAGCAAAGCATGGATACTTGAATCCTTTATGCTCAGTGAAACATTATCATTAGCCTTTAAATCTCCATAAGATTTAGTAATATTGGATACTTCTAATTGATATTTCATACAGATTCAGGTTGTCTTTTATGTTCTATAAAGTTAATTAAATCCATTGCAATAGTCACAGCAATTGCAGCAGGTGATTTTAAGAATTTTTGTTTATCGCCTATTGGACAGATAAATTTATCAATCACTTCCTCAGAATAATTCTTTTGATGGAAACGATCTCTAAATTTTTTCCCCTTAATTTCTGAACCAATCATACCCAAATAACTGAAGTTATTTTGAGTAATCATTTTTTCACAAATCTCAAAGTCAATTTGGTGGCTGTATGTAATTACTAGACAATAACTACTATCTGGCAAGTCTGGAATACTTTGAACAAAGTCATCACAAATAATATCTATTTGAGATGTATCTCCTTGATATTTATCAAATTGTTCTGCTCTATCATCAACCCAATAAATCTTAATAGGTAGGTTAATTAAAATTGGCATCAGAGCTCTTGAAATATGTCCGGCTCCAAAAACGACTACTGGCTGAACTTCGCTAGTCAAGACTTTTTCAAAGCAGACTTCAGTTAAAGCGCCTGACTGATTTTCAAATTGCACTATAGTAGGACTATCAGAGAGCAACAAAAGATCTTTAGCACTTTTTGTTATCAAGCTAGAGATTTTTTTGTCATCAATGATTGGGGATAAATTACCATCTAGGTAGACAAATTTTTTACTGTTAAATTCGATTTCAGGATTACTATCTACAATTGTAGCAACTATAAAATCTTCATTATCTTGAAGTAAGTTTGATACTGTTTCGATCCATGAATTTGTTGCGTCAGACTGAATAAAACTTTCAAACATGACATTCACATAACCTCCACAACACTGTCCAAGTGAGGCCCCAAGTGGATATTTTTTTAAATAAGTGCCATTAGAATTAAGACTTAATAATTCTTCTGCAAAAGATAAGGCTTTAAATTCTAAATTACCACCACCAATACTGCCAAAAACTGACTCAGCTCCAGAGAAGACAATCTTATCTCCATTGGAGCAAGGGGTTGAGCCCTTAGTTGAAATAATTGTTAACAATACAAAGCCATTATTTAAAGCAATTGCCGTCTTAACTGGCTTCAGCCAACTATTCATAACCTATTACTTAAGACTCTTATTGAGATTAAAGAATACTTGCTCAAAAGTTGCAGGAGCATTTAGGCCAGTTTGCATTTCATTATCTGCATTATAAATAGCATTTTTTATCGCAAGCCAAGTTGATATTGCAAGCATCAAAGGAGGCTCTCCAACTGCTTTAGATTTATGAATTGTATTTTCATGATTAGAAATATTAGGCTTAATTTTGACTTCAAAGTGCTCAGGTGTATCGCCGATTGCAGGAATCTTATAGGTCGATGCGCCCATCGTTAAAAGTGCCCCAGAATCATTCCATTTGAGCTCCTCAGAACAAAGCCAGCCCATACCTTGAATATATCCTCCAACTATTTGCCCCATATCAATTGCTGGGTTAAGTGAGGCGCCAACATCATGCAAAATATCAACCGCTAATAACTTATACTCACCAGTCAAACAATCAACTATCACTTCACTAACACAAGCGCCATATGAGTAATAGTAAAAAGGATGGCCTTTTTGTTTAACAGCATCAAAGAAAATTTTTGGTGTTTTATAAAAACCATTACTAAAAAGCTCTACTCGATTTAAATACGCTGTTGACACAAATTCATCAAACGCTATCTTTTTCTTACCAATAATAACAAAAGAGTCTTTAAACTCGATCTCACTATTACCTTCACCATAGAAATCTTTAGCAAAAGTAGTTAAATTTCTCTTAATTCTTAAGCATGCTTCTCTAGCAGCCATTCCATTTAAATCTGAGCCCGAAGAGGCTGCAGTTGGCGATGTATTTGGAACTTTAGCGGTAGAAGTTGCAGAGACCTTTACACGCTCTAAATTAACACCAAACTCATTAGCAACAACCTGCGCAACCTTAATAAATAGGCCTTGGCCCATTTCAGTCCCTCCATGATTAATATATATACTTCCATCTTTATAGACATTTACCAATGCGCCGGCTTGATTTAATAACTGAGTGGTAAAAGAAATGCCAAATTTCACAGGAGAAAAAGCCAATCCTTTTTTAAGATATTTACTTGTTTTATTAAACTTTTTAATACTTTCTCTTCTAACTAAATAATTACTATCATCGATAAGTTCACTAGAGAGCTCATTAATAATATTATCTTCAACAACTTGATCGTAAGGCGTTACGTTATTTGTATCCTTTTGATAATAATTTAATTTTCTAATTTCAAGAGCATCAACACCAATATTCATGGCTATTTCTTCAATAATATTTTCTATAGCAAGCATCCCTTGAGGTCCACCAAACCCTCTAAACGCTGTGTTTGAAGCGGTGTTTGTTTTGCATAAAAACCCCCTAAAGGTAGCATTCGGCAAGAAATATGTATTATCAGCATGGAATAAAGCTCTAGAAACTATTGCTTTAGACAAGTCAAGTGAGTAGCCACATCTTGCAGCAAGATCTATCTCAATTCCCAAAATTTTGCCATCATCACTATAGCCAACTTTATAATCTGCCTTGAAATCATGCCTCTTTCCAGTCATCAGCATGTCGTCTTTTCTAGAGAGCCGAGCCTTTATAGGAAGTTTACTTTGCTTTGCAAATATAGCGCAAACACACGCTAGCTGAGATGAGTCTGTCTCCTTGCCACCAAAGCCGCCACCCATTCTTCGAGTAATTACTTCAATTGCATTTTGAGGAACATCTAAAACATGCGCAACTAAATGCTGCACTTCCGTAGGGTTTTGAGTAGAAGAATGAACTACCATCTCGTTGTCCTCTGTTGGAATTGCTAGAGCAACCTGTCCCTCAAGATAATAATGCTCTTGACCACCAATAGATATAGATCCATTTAGTTTATTTTTTGATGAATCTATAGCTTTATTTGAATCTCCTATAGAGACTATTATTGGCTCGTCAAGAAAGCTTTTTTTAGCCATTGCCTGGTCAATAGTTACAATAGCCTCAAGCTCTGATACATTTGAGGTGATTAAGAGCGCAGCTGTTCTTGCATTCTCATGACTATCTGCTAAGACAGCAGCAATTGCTTGGCCGTAGAATAAAACCTCTTTATCAGCCAAAATAGGTTCGTCATGTTTAATCGCTCCTATATATAGATTTTCTATATCTTTTGCCAGGAGAACACTATGAACGCCATCAGCTTTTAGAGCATCTGTAATATCAATCTTATTTATTTTTCCACGGGCAACATTACTTAACGCAAATGCAACATGTTGAGTACCTTTTGGGACTGGCATATCATCAATATAAGTTGCGCTGCCCTGGACATGCATATGAGCACTGTCATGGGCAATAGAGTCGCCAATTATTGAACCCTTAAGTTGAGCAGAATTTTTTGTATTTTTATTAATTTTTGCTTACTCCCTGAATTAACTTAATTGTGAATATTCTGCAAGATTTTCAACTGGCTGATCTTGATACATCAATATAGTTTTTTTAATTAAGTTTGCTGATACTTGTAATCGGTATTCTGAAGTTGCTCTTACATCAGTAAATGGAGAAAATTCTTCTTTCAAAACCTTATAAGATAATGCAGCTATATTATCTTCTTGCCAATTCTTTAATAAAAAATTTTCAAGTATATTTGATCTTTGAGGGATTCCTGACATACCTCCAAAGGCGATCTTAAATGATTCTGGTTTATTATTTGAAGACGTAATATTTATTGCCATGCATACAGCTGAAATATCATCCTCGTATCTTTTAGACATTTTATGAGTAATAAGACGCTGATTTTCATTAGGCTTTGGAATGACAATACTTTCAATAAATTCGCCTTGTTGAAGAACAGTTTTTTTATAGGTAATAAAAAAATCTTCTAAATTGATAGTTCTACTAACTGGGCCTTTTCTGAGCTTTAATTTTGCATCTAAAGCAATTAAGACTGGAGGCATATCTCCTATTGGTGAAGCATTAGCAATGTTGCCTCCAATAGTTGCCCAATTCTTTATAGGTAAAGAGGCAAAGCGTTGCAAAAAAGGACCTAAGTCAGGCCAGTTACTTATGAGACTAGATGCGGCGTCCTCATAACTTACTGCAGCTCCAATCTCTAATTCTGTAGCGTTATCTTTAATCTCCTTTAATTCAATAACTTGGTTAACGCTAACGATATGTGAAAACTCTTTCATTGACTGAGTAATCTCTAGGCTGAGATCAGTTCCAGCGGCAATAATATTAGCTGAAGCGCTATTAATTAGAACATTAGAGAGCTCATTTATCGTTGAAGGAGCGTCATATTTGATTGTTTTATTACTCTTTTTGTAACTTAAACTTATATGCTTAGGATTATTTAATTCTCCTAAAATCTTAGAAATATTCTTCTGATTTTTTTTATAGTAGTCTAAGGGCTCGTCACTTTTCTCATTAAACATTAAAAATGCTGCTGCAATTATTGGCTTATAGCCTGTACATCTGCACAAATTACCTGATAGAGCTTCATTTATTTGATGCAGATCTACTGAGTTTTTATTTTGATATAAGGCAAATAACGACATAACAAAACCAGGAGTACAAAAGCCACACTGTGAACCGTTTTCTAGCACCATTGCTTTTTGAGATGGATGAAGCCTGCCCTCCTCAGCCAACCCCTCAACAGTAACTAAATGTTTGCCAACTAGCCCATAAGCCAATGCCATGCATGTGTTTATACTTTTATACTCAATCTTACTCGACTTATTATTAGTAACAATCTCACCAATAACTGCAGTACAAGCGCCGCAATCTCCAGAAGCGCAGCCCTCCTTAGTTCCGACAAGCTGATTATTTCTTAACCACTCTAGGACAGTAGTATTTGGATTTATTGCGCCAAGATCTGTTGGCGTAGAATTTTGATTCAGCAAAAAATACACTAGCTTCCTCGATAGGTTGAATAACTATAAGGGGAAATTAAAAGAGGCACATGGTAGTTTTCACTTCTTTCACTAATATAGAAACGAATAATGACATCTTTTAAAAAAGGGCACTTAATATTTTTAGCTTCATAATAATCATCCACTATGAATTCCAGCTCATAACAACCCTCATCAAATTCTTCTTCTGACAATAAAGGTTTATCACAACGGCCATCTAAATTCGTTTTTATTGATTTAAGATGTATTGAATTTGTGCCATCTCTTCGATATAAATTTATCGCTACACCACTTGCAGGAACTCCTGCAGAGGTATCTAATATATGTGTTGTAAGTTGTCCCATTATGCCTTCCTTATTTTTGGTAAATATTTTGACCTAAAATATAAACCTCTTTAATTAGTCTATCGTCACCTAAAGTCATTAAATTAAATAATATATCGTTAATATCATCTGAGGTTTCGAGTTTATTTTTTATTAATTCTGTTGCCTTTAAATCAATAACAATAAAGTCTGCCTCCTTATTAGGCTCAAAGTTACCGATACGATTATCCATATTAAGTACTTTCGCTGCAGCTAGAGTTGTCAGATAAAAAGCTTTAACAGGATCTAAATTATAATTATTTAGTCGACATATTTTGTAAGCTTCATTCATTACCTGAAACATTGAAAAGCTGTCACCACCGCCAACATCTGATGCAAGTGCAGTGCCTATTCCAAAAGTCTCTAATTTATCAAGCTCAAATAGACCACTACCAAGAAATAAATTGGATCTTGGACATAGTGCTACCTTAGAACCTGAATCGGCGATACGTTTATATTCTTCATCAGTATTATAAATGCAATGGCCAAAAACTGAATTAGGTCCTGATAGATTAAAATTATCATAGACATCAAAGTAGTTTTTTGAGTCTGGAAAAAGCTCCTTTACCCAGCCAATTTCATCAATATTTTCATTAAGATGAGTTTGTAGAAGAACACCTTCATTTCCATTATTATCTGAATATTCTTCTAATAATTTAGCAGCCTGTACTAATTGCTCAGAAGATGATGTAGGAGCAAATCTAGGAGTAACTGCATAACTCATTCGCCCTCTATTGTGCCATTTTTCAATAAGCTCTTTTGAATCAAAATAACTAGCATCCACACTATCACAAAGAGCCTCTGGTGCATTTCTATCCATCATAACTTTACCGGCCACCATTCTAAGCTTCAACTTTTCTGCTGCCGTAAAAAAAATATCTACAGATTGTTTATGTGAGGTGCAAAAAGTCATTGCTGTTGTTGTGCCATTTTTAATAAGCTCATCAAGAAATAAATCTGCAACTTTAGAAGCATAAGCCTCATCTGAAAACTTTTGCTCTTCAATAAAAGTGTACTTATTAAGCCAGTCTATAAGACTTGCTCCATAAGAAGCTATAACTTTATATTGAGGATAATGAACATGAGTATCAATGAAGCCTGGCATTATCAAGCTATCCTTAAAATGAGTAGATGATTTAGCATTTGGCCATTTTGAAAAAATTTGATTGAAGTTTCCAACCTCGATAATGCTTCCAGAACCATTATCAACAACCATAAGCCCATCTACAAAATAGTTTGGCTCTAAAACCCCATTACTCTCTGTACAGTGGTAGATTGCTCCTCGATAATGGTTATATTCACTCATTAATTTGCCTCAATCCAAACCCCTAATTTCGCTCTCTCTTCATCAGTCATATTTGTATTATTAATTAAAGGCATTGCTTTAGATAAAACGGACTGCTGATATATTTGATTCTTATGGGCAATAATTTTTTCTTTAGTATCTAACATAATTCCATTTGGCGCTATAGCAAATGCTTTATTTGATGGCTCTGCAGCGTGGCAACTGACACAATGCTTTTCAATAATGACTTGAGCCTCAGCAATAGTTACGATTTGTTGGTTTTGATCTTGCGTCTTAATTGGAGATGGCGCTAGAGCGTAAATCAAGGCAAAAGTTGAAATAACTATAATTGCAATTAGACTATTTTTAGCTTTACCAACTCCTCTTAGATTAAAGTAATGGCGAACCATTACCAAAATTCCAATAACAGCCATTAAAATCAACCAGCCATAATCTCCACTATAAATTGTAGGGTAATGGCCACTTATCATCATAAATAAAACTGGCAGGGTAAAGTAATTATTATGACGAGAGCGAAGATAGCCGATTTGTCCAAGCTCTAAACTAACCTCAGTAGAGTTTTCACATGCATCGACTAATTTTTTTTGAACTGGAATAATCACAAAGAAAACATTAGCAACCATTACTGTTCCAATCATTGAGCCAATTTGCATATAAACTGCTCTAGGATTAAAAATATTGCTATAAAAATATGCAAAAAACGCAATTACTATAAAAATAATAGCTATAAAAATTGCTGATTTAGTAACCAATTTAGACTTACACAAAAGATCATAGATAAGCCAAAAAAGTAATAGTCCTAAGAGGCTTAAACCAACGCCATATAATGCAGATATTGAGCTATTAGCAGCCAATAAATAGGTGCTAGCATTAAAATAATAGATAACTGAAAGTAGTGAAATTCCAGAAAGCCATGTGACATAAGCTTCCCACTTAAACCAATGCAAAGGTTCTGGAAGTGTTTGGGGATATTTCTTATATTTTTCTAAATGATAAAAGCCACCGCCGTGAACTGCCCATAAGTTGCCAGCTATCTCGTCTCTATTATTTAATCGGTCAAGTTTATTTTCTAGCCAATTAAAATAAAAGGAAGCCCCAATCCAGGCAATACCTGCAATTATATGGAGTAATTTTAAAACTAGACTTAGCCAGTCCATTAGATATATTTGCATCATAAGCTTAACTCAATATTAATTTTCACATCTTCAATTTTTCTAACAGTGCACTGCTTTATGCTGTCAAGGTCAATATTATGTTTCCTATCTATCACAACGAATTGAGCATTATCTTTTAAACTAATCAAAGGAAAGTGCCAAACTCCTCTTGAATAACTTATGCCTTGATCACCATCTGTAATAAAAGCTTTAATATTTTCAATTACAGGCTCTTCAGATGGAGGCGCAACAACAACTATAAATGGTGTGTTATTTTTTGGAATAAATGTCTGACTAAAAAAAGGATGATTTTCGAGCATGGTAATTTGAAGAGGAAACTGCCTCTTCTTAGCAACAAAAATATGAACACTTGTTTCACCGCTATCTTCCTTAGTGTCTAATTTTACAATATCAGGAAACTTAGATGCAAAACCATCATTAATTGTAATAGATTCTTTATTATCAGTACTAAGCACTTCACCAAACAGTTGAAAACTTTCTGGAGTTAACGCCTCAGGAGTAAGTTTTAGAGTATTCATATTTAGATAAATTTACCAATAAGTTTTAATCTAGCAATACCGCCATCTGGATATATGTCAATTCTGATATGTGTAAACGCATCATTATGCAGTATGTCCGAACCCTTAAAAACATGCATTTGGTTAATCCTTAGTTTTTTTCCTTCAATAAGTTTGTTCCAAGTTTTACTATTTTCTTTCAAGGTTTTGTCATCTACACCCGGTGAATTGGAAGTTGATATTGAAAAAGTATCTGGAAAATTGCCTTTAAAAAATTTCGTATCAACGACAATTTCCTCTGCAGTAGCAGGCTTAGAAAGTGCAATAATTCCCCAATCATTCCCAGGCTTTCTTCGTCGCCTTGTTTCCCAACCATCAGCCATACTCAAAGGCTCATGCT
>Ga0308025_1001691_pt1 | contig 10319 bp, 10 predicted proteins | sample Neamet422_FD_201298 | JGI IMG/M metagenome (GOLD analysis project Ga0308025, IMG submission 201298) | Marine microbial communities from water near the shore, Antarctic Ocean - #422 | ecosystem: Environmental > Aquatic > Marine > Unclassified | place: Southern Ocean | collected 2014-10-03
AAGAGAGTTCGAATTGGGCCAATTTTTTTACCTTCCACCCTCCGAGAGGGCGCTTGTGCAAATTTAACAGAATCTCAAATAAAAGAGCTTCAAGAGTATGGAAAGTAAAAAAGCTTATGAGCAGCTATTAAAGATTTCTAAAAATAAAAAATTCGAGATCCTTTCTGATTACCTCAAAAACTCCAAACCTGTCAAAATTAATACCACCTCACTAAACTTTGTGCCTTATTTGGTATCAGTTGTAGTCAGCCAGCAACTCTCTACCAAAGCAGCAAAAACTATTTGGAGCAGAGTGATGCCATTAATTTCTAAGTCCACTCAATCTAAAAATTTTAGGGAGAATCTTCGCATTGCTGGCTTATCTGGTTCTAAGGCAGCTTATGTGATCGGTTTGCTTGAAAATAAAGAGCTGAAGAAAATGCAGAAAGAGCATTTAATTAACATGCCATCTGATGAGTTCCAAAAGCTCCTATTGGCCAATAAAGGCATAGGACCATGGTCCGTGCAGATGGTAAGAATGTTTTTTTTAGGAGATCCTGATATTTTGCCGATTAACGACTTAGGCATTAAGCATGCGCATGAACGCTTGTTTAGCGACCATGCAATGGATGAAAATTTTTATCAACAGTTCAGTCCCTGGAGAACTTATCTGAGTTTAATCATGTGGAATTCAATTGATTAGAAAGCTCTGAAAATTCGAAATAGCTTTGTGATGAGTTAGAGCTTTCTTTTTGGAAAAACCACAAATAACAATCTATTAATTCTTTTGGAGATTTCAAGGTATTGGGATCCTCTGCTGGATAGGCTGACGCCCTCATATTAGTTCTTGTTTTTCCTGGATCAAAATTAAATACTTTTATATTGGTGGTTGTTTCAAGCTCGTCTTTAAAAATTTCTGCTAAGCCTTTAATGCCAAACTTTGAGACTGAATATGCCCCCCAAAAACTTCTCCCTTTATTAGCAACTCCGGATGAGGTAAAAATTAGTCTTGGTAAAGATGCGCTTTCTAACATTACTTTTAATGTCTTTGTGAGGATAAAGGGAGCGCGCAAATTTACTTTCATCACCTCGTCCCAGCTTGTTAGGTCATAGTCTTCAAGGGACGACATAGTTCCAAGGATTGCAGCGTTATGGATGATGCCATCCAGCACTTTAAACTCCTGATTGATGGCAATTAATATTTCTTGGGCCACTTCATTGCTCAACAAAGCCAAGTCAGCCTCTAAAATGAGATGCTTTTGCGCGGCATGAGAATGATCTAAAAGGTCATAAACCTCATCCAGTTTTTCAGAATTTCTACCAAGCAAAATAATATTGGCTCCAAGCTTTGAAAATTCTATTGCCAAGCTTTTGCCTATACCATCTGAAGATCCAGTAATTAATATCGATTTATTTAAAATGCTCATTTTTGACTATGCTTTAATTAGCTCAATTAAATCTATTGGATGATTGGCTCCCAGGATATTTTTATCATGATCGCCAAACTTTAGAGAGTAGCCAAAATAACAAGTTATTACTTTTGTTCCCGCATTCATGCCGGCTTCTATGTCTTTCTGGTGATCACCTATATATATGCAATCACTAGGACTGATGCCCAAATCTTCGCACCCCTTTAAAATTCCCTCCGGGTCAGGCTTTATTTTATTTACATGGTCTGGACATACCAAAGTTTGACAATTTATGAATGTTGGCTCATTTTTAAGAATTGGATCAGCAAACCTCAGCGGCTTATTGGTTACAACTCCATAGGGAATTTCGTGCTCTAAAAGAAAATCCAGAACATCTGAAATACCAGCAAATGCGCTCCCATATACCAGAGAATTCTTTTCATATTCAATCAATAACTCTTCTCTTAATTGAGCGCAGTCATCATGCGATTCCTCTATACCAAAACCCAGACTAACTAATTTCCAACTTCCATCGGAAACATGGCTTCTAATAATTTCAGGCTCGAGTTTTGGTTGGTTATATTTTTCCAGCAAGTTGTTTAGGCTCACAATAAAGTCTGGCGCAGAATCAAGAAGAGTTCCATCAAGATCAAATAAAACCCCTTTAGCCATTCTTTGAACCATGCATCATGTAGTTGACTCCAAGGTCATTATTTAATTGAGCTGAATGAAAAATTGGATTGTAGAACATGCCTTTACTTTCTTTGAGCTTAATCCCAGCAGCTCGCATATATTTTTCTAGCTCAGAGGGTTTGATAAATTTACTCCATTCATGAGTTCCTTTAGGAAGAATATTAAAAATATATTCTGCTCCCAAAATTGCCGTTACGAAAGAACGAGGATTTCTGTTTAGCGTTGATAAAAACATCTCACCTTTAGGCTTTAATAGTTTTGCGCAAGCATCAATAAGCTGCCCAGGATCTGGTACATGTTCAATCACCTCTAGACACGCTACCACATCGAAAGACTCTGGCTCTTTGATAGCTAGATCTTCAGCACGCGTCATCATGTAAGAAATAGTTTTTCCTGTTTTTTTTGCATGCAGCTTTGCAACTTCTATGTTTGCTTCCGTTACATCAATTGCTGTAACAGATGCTCCCAAAGATTCAAAGGCTTCGGCCAACAAACCACCTCCGCAACCAACATCAAGAACCTTTAAGCCATTAAGAGAAATTGTCTGATTAATATAGTTTGCTCTTAAGGGATTAATTACATGCAGCGGTTTAAAGTCTCCAGCGGGATCCCACCAACTGTCCGCAATTGCTGCAAACTTATCTACCTCATTTTGATCAATATTCTGATTCATAACTTAATTTTTTTTCAAAGTGGAAGATTACATCATTGCATGCAAAAATAGAAAATATTTATTTTTTTGTTGGAGCCTTTAAATGTTAAAAAATCCTGTCGCAATTGTTACTGGTGGAAGTAGAGGTGTTGGAGCTGCAACTGCAAAAATTCTCTCTTCTAATGGTTGGAATGTCTTAATTACCTGCTCTTCTTCGATTGAGGCAGCGGAAATTGTGGCAGCAGAATGTACAAACAAGACAGCAGAAGTCATAGCTATTAAGGCAGACGTTGCCAATGATGGGGATTGCATCCTTACAGTTGAAGAGGCTATAAATAAATGGGGAAGAGTTGATGCGCTTGTAAATAATGCAGGAACAACAAAGTTTGTATGGGATCACGGAAATCTTGGGGGCATTGATGCTGTAGATTTTCAAAACATCTATTCGGTTAATGTAATTGGACCATTTCAGATGGTTAGAGCATCAAAGACACATTTGCTAAATAGCGACAATCCAAGTGTTATTAATATTTCTTCCATAGCAGGCATCAAAGGAATTGGAAGCTCAATAGCCTATGCTGCATCAAAAGGTGCTCTCAATTCTATGACTTTATCCATGGCAAGAAATCTTGGTCCCATAAGAGTAAATGCTTTGTGTCCTGGGTTTATTGAAGGAGAATGGTTGAAAAAAGGCATGGGCGAAGAAAGATTTGAAGCAACAAAACAACATATTAAAAATACTTCTCCATTAGGCAAAACCTGTTCACCTGAATCTATAGCTGAGATTATTTATAATTTAATCATTGCAAGCGAGCTTGTTACTGGCCAGTTAATTACTGTAGATGGTGGCGTTAGCCTGAATTTATAAAAGGTCCTATTGTTGAGAGAATTATCAAAAATACAATTGGATTTCTGTAGTTCAACTACATTTAATTTGCTCTAACAGCATTAGAATTAAAGCTTTCTTAGAAATTGTTGACAAGACCCAGTAAATCAACTGAAATGAACTACAAAGAATTAAGCCTTGATAAATTTATGATTATAGCTGCATTAAAATCTCCAGACGCGACAGATCTTCGTTCTGTCATTCATCCTGAAACATTATCTAAGTTAATTGAATTAGAAGGCACCTCGATGATGTTTGAGTCAGGTATCGGTAAAGGCATTAATGTTTCTGACAAAGCTCTAACAACTCTTGGTCTGACATGCAGTTCTAGAGATGAATGTCTTAGCAAAGGCAATGTAATTATTACTCCATCTCCTCTTACTTCTTCTGAGACAAACCAAATTCAGCCAGGCGCATCCGTCATTGGTATGCTAAATCCCTTTTACGCTCAGGATGAACTCAAGGCGATGGCAGCTGCAAAATTGAATGCTGTGAGCATGGAATTTATTCCAAGGATCACCAGAGCTCAAAAAATGGATGTTTTAAGCTCGCAAGCAAATCTTGCTGGTTACGCTGCCGTGCTTGAAGCAGCTCAACACCTCAATTCTGCCTTGCCAATGATGATGACCGCAGCAGGAACGCTGAAGCCTGCCAGAGTATTTGTAATAGGTGTAGGAGTGGCTGGACTTCAAGCTATCGCAACTGCAAAAAGACTGGGAGCTAGAGTTGAAGCATTTGATACAAGAGATGTCGTTGAGGAGCAAGTGAAATCTTTAGGTGCTAAATTCGTAAAAATAGATTTAGGTGAAACTGGTCAAACTGACCAAGGCTATGCAAAAGAATTAACCGAAGAGCAGATTGCAAAACAAAAGGAATTACAAAGCTTAGTTTGCGCAAGATCTGATATTGTTATTACTACCGCTCAGATCTTTGGGAGACCAGCCCCACGGATCATTGATGAAGCAACTATTAATCAAATGAAACCAGGTAGCGTTATTCTTGATATGGCGGTTGAGACTGGTGGGAATGTTGAGGGATCTGCTGTTGATGAGGTAATAGATATTAATGGTGTAAAAGTTGTTGGAGTTTCTAATCTTTCCTCAAGGGTTTCTAATCACGCTTCATTTGCGCTATCAAACAATATTATCAATTGGATTACAGATTTTTATGATCCAGAATCTGGCGCACTAAATTTTAATTTTGAGGATGAGGTGATACAGAGTAGCGTATTAGTTTTTGGTGGCGAAATTAAGAATGAGAGGTTTGCATAATGGAAATGTATATTTTATTAGGGTTTGTTTTATTGTTATCTATATTTCTGGGATTGGAGCTTATAGCTAAAGTTCCCAGCACTCTGCATACACCTTTAATGTCTGGAGCTAATGCTATTTCTGGCATTGCTTTGGTTGGAGCTCTGATGCTCTCAGGTGATGGGCAAACTCAGGATATTTTAGCTTTTGGAGCGATTTTATTTGCTTCAATAAATGTTTTTGGTGGTTATCTTGTAACCAACAGAATGCTTAGCATGTTTAAAAAGAAATAATCTCATGGAATCTATAACTAATATCTCGGCAATTCAAAATCTTGTTTATATAGGATCCTCCGTTCTATTTATCCTTGGCATCAAAATGCTAGGAAAAGAGGCTACCGCTGTAAAAGGTAATTATTTATCAGCTTTAGCAATGTTTTCTGCTGTTGCTATTACCTGCCTAAGCCTAGAAATAGATTACAAAATTATTGTTGCCGGTGTCTTGCTTGGAGGATTTATTGGCTCTTTAATTGCGATTAAGGTCAAGATGACTGCCATCCCAGAAATGGTCGCCTTATTTAATGGTTTTGGAGGGTTGGCAACTTTTTTAATTGCATGGTCTCAGTTTAATGCTCCAGATAATTCGTTATTTCAGCATGCATTAATTATGCTGACAGTTTATATCGGCGGCATAACCTTCTCAGGGTCATTAGTAGCATATGGAAAATTATCAGAACGTTTAAAATTAGGCAAAGGATCATGGATTACGAATATATTAATTTCATTTTTTTATTTAAGCCTTCCAGCGTTGGTTTATGTAATATTTGAACCATCTATCTCAACAGTTCTTCCGTCAGTACCTTCTTACTTTTTATTCTTTTTAGGGCTAACTTTAATTGCTGGTTTGGGATTTGTTACACCAATAGGTGGTGGTGATATGCCGGTCGTTATTTCACTTTTGAACTCTCTCTCAGGAATTGCTGCTGCATTTGCCGGTCTCCTACTCTTAAATAATGTTTTGATTGTTGCCGGCTCTCTTGTTGGAGCCAGTGGATTAATCCTTACCGTTATTATGGCCAAGGCTATGAATAGAACAATCGGTAACATTTTATTTATTGGCTATGCCTCAGCAACTCAATCCTCAGGAAAAGTTGAGCAAGGAGAAGTAAAACCTATCAGTGCTGAAGATGCGTATTTAATTTTAGAGAATGCTTCTTCGGTACTAATTGTTCCAGGATATGGGATGGCTGTAGCTCAAGCTCAGCACGTTGTGAGAGAGATGGGTGAGCTGTTAGAAGAAAATGGGACTGAGGTTAAGTATGGAATCCACCCTGTGGCAGGAAGAATGCCTGGCCATATGAATGTATTGCTTGCAGAAGCAAATGTTTCCTATGACCTGCTAGCTGAGCCTGATGATGTGAATCCAGCAATGGACTCTGTCGATGTTGCTATTGTTATTGGGGCCAACGATGTTGTTAACCCATCAGCTACTGAAGAAGAAGGAAGTCCAATTTACGGAATGCCAATCATTGAAGTTCATAATGCTAAAACTGTTTTTGTGCTAAAAAGATCAATGTCTTCTGGTTTTGCAGGCGTTCAGAATCCACTATTTTTTCGAGAAAATACGAGAATGTTATTTGGTGATGCAAAGGAGTCAATTGGCTTGGTTGTATCCGAATTTAAAGACTAAAAAACTCTCTAAGTATGGTAAAATTTCACTAGAAATAGTGGAATTTTCACTATATAAAAACAAACGTTTCTAGGCTCTAAAAATGACTGATTTTGCAAAAGAAATCCTACCAATTAATATCGAAGATGAGCTTAAGCAATCGTTCCTAAGCTATGCCTATAGCGTTATCCATAGCAGAGCTTTACCAGATGTTAGAGATGGCCTTAAACCAGTCCACAGGCGCATTCTATTTGCGATGCATATCCTGAGAAATACCTACAGACAACCATACAAAAAATCTGCCAGAGTAGTTGGCGATGTAATTGGAAAATACCATCCTCACGGAGACTCTGCCGTATATGAGGCAATGGTCAGGATGGCCCAGGATTTTTCCATGAGATACATGTTAGTTGAGGGTCAGGGAAACTTTGGCTCAATAGATGGTGATTCACCGGCGGCCATGAGATACACCGAAGTCAGAATGGCTAAAATCACTGACATGATCCTAAATGATTTAGATAAAGATACTGTGAGTTTTTCTCCAAATTACGATGGCAGCGAACAAATCCCAGATGTTATGCCCACAAGAATTCCAGCTCTGCTGGTAAATGGTTCTTCTGGTATTGCTGTTGGAATGGCAACCAATGTCCCACCTCACAATTTAACTGAGGTGATAAATGCTTGTTTGCTTTTGCTTGATAATCCGAAAGCCAGTATAGATGACATCATTCAAATCATTACTGGTCCTGATTTTCCAACGGGCGGGACGATTGACGGCAGAGCAGGAATTTATCAAGGCTACAAAACGGGCCGAGGAATTGTGCATGTTCGTGCAAAAACCTCTGTCGAAACTGATGCCTCTGGCAAGAGCTCGCTAATTATTAATGAAGTTCCTTACATGGTTAACAAAGCCAGAATGCTTGAGAGAATTGCGGAAATGGTCAAGGAAAAGAAGATTGATGGCATTAGTGAAATTAGGGATGAATCAGATAAAGATGGTTTAAGGGTTGTAATAGAAGTGAAGCGTGGTGAGTCAGTCGAAGTTTTAGAGAATAATCTATTTACACAATCTCAATTAGAGTCTTCCTTTGGAATTAATATCACAGTTTTGGTAGATGGCCAGCCTCGAGTATTAAACATTAAAGAGGTTTTAGAAGAATTTATTAAGCATCGCCATGATGTTGTTATAAAAAGAACTAAGTTTGATCTTAGGAAAGCTAAAGAAAGAGGTCATATTGTAGAGGGGCTCATGGTCGCTATTGCAAATATTGATGCAATTATTACCATCATTAAAAAATCTAAAGATACTAAAATTGCAGCAGTCGAATTATGCAAAAAAACCTGGAAAGCTGGGCCTATAGAAGCAATCCTTAAAAAAGCTGGCACAGAGGCTTGTAGACCAAAGGGCTTATCAAAAGAATATGGAATTCAAGGCAAAAATTATAAGCTCTCGCCTGAGCAGGCCAAATCAATTCTTGAATTAAGGCTGGGTCGTCTAACTGGGTTAGAGCAAGATAATCTTTCAACTGAATTTAATGAAATTTTGGCAGTAATCTTAGAACTACAAAAAATACTTGATGACAAGGACACACTTTTAACGCTAATTAAAGATGAGTTGATTGAGGTCAGAGAAAATTTTGGGGATGAGAGAAAAACAAATATCAATGATACGCGACATGATATTTCAAATGAAGATTTGATTCCTGAGGAAACTCGAGTATTAACTCTCTCTAGAAGTGGATACGCTAAAACTCAACCTTTAGATGAGTACAGAGAACAAAGAAGAGGCGGAGTTGGAAAAGCAGCGGCTTCAGTAAAAGAAGAAGACCTTATTCAAAACTTATATGTCTTAAGCTCTCATAGTCAGCTACTTTGCTTTACCACAAAGGGAAAAGTATTTTGGCTTAAAGTTTATGAAATTCCTGTTGCCACAAGAACTTCTAAGGGCAGACCTTTAGTAAATATGTTGAAATTGGATGACGATGAAACGGTTACTCAAATTTTACCAGTTGATGAATTTTCAGAAGATAAATTTGTTTTTATGGCCACCAGAAATGGGGTTGTGAAAAAAACAAACTTACACCTCTTTCACAAAAAATATAAATCAGGCATCAAAGCAATTCGATTAGATGATGATGATAAATTGGTTGGAACTGTTATTACAGGCGGCAATGACGATATCTTATTATCCTCATCATCGGGTAAGTTAATTAGATTTCATGAATCAAAAGTTAGGCCAATGGGAAGAACAGCAAGAGGAGTTAAGGGCGTATCTCTAAAGGAAGATATGAAAGTTATTTCATTGATGATCGGCGATGCGAATAAGAAAATTCTTTGCTTATCAGAAAATGGCTATGGCAAACAAACAAGGCTTGAAGACTTTCCTTCTTATAATCGTGGTGGCCAAGGTGTTATTGCTTTAAAAACAAGCGATAGGAATGGAAAGATGGTTTCCGCAGTGGCGGTAGATGAGAATGATGGAATTATGCTCATCAGTGATAAAGGTACCTTAATTAGAACAGCAATTAGCCAGATTCCTACTCTTGGAAGAAATACTCAAGGCGTAAAAGTTATCACTCCCAAGGATGGCGAAAAGTTAATCGAGGGAGTGCGAATTCCTCCCGAAGAAGACGACGAAGAAACTGCTGACGCAGAAGAATAATGCGTAAGTGGAATTTTTCTGCGGGGCCAGCTGCTATCCCTGAAGAGGTTTTAAAAGAAACTCAATCCGAACTTCTGGAATGGAATCAGTCTGGCATGTCGGTAATGGAAGTTAGTCATAGATCTCCTGAATATATTGAAGTTGCCTCTGCAGCACGACAAGACCTAATTGACTTACTAGGCATTCCTGATAATTATCAAGTTCTATTTTTACAGGGTGGAGCAACTCTTCAGTTTTCTATGATTCCAATGAATTTTGCTGCAGATAAAACAGCAGATTATTTGCTTACCGGAAGTTGGTCAAAAAAAGCTATTGCAGAGGCTTCAAAAATTACCATGGTAAATACTGTTGCATCATCAGAGATATCAAATTTTCAAAATGTTCCGGATGCTGCTGAGTGGAATCACACAAATGATGCTGCTTACTTTCATTATGTTGCGAATGAAACGATTCAAGGCAATGCTTTACATCAACCTCCCGAGACAAAATCACCATTAATTGTAGATATGTCCTCTGTTATTCTCAGTGAACCTATAGATGTTTCTAAATTTTCAATGATATATGCTGGAGCGCAAAAAAATATAGGTCCAGCGGGCTTAACCATATGCATTATTAAAGATGAGTTTTTAGCAACAGCATCAAATGAACTGCCGGGAATGCTTCAATATTCAAAGCATGCAGAATCCGATTCAATGTTTAATACTCCGCCTACTTTTGCATGGTATCTAGCGGGAAAAGTTTTTTCATGGCTTAAAACTAATGGTGGGTTGGAAGCTATTGCAAAAATTAACCATACTAAGGCAAAGACTTTGTATCAATTTATAGATACATCAGATTTTTATTCTAACCCAGTTGCTGTTGCCAATCGGTCAATAATGAATGTTCCATTTATTTTGAAGGATTCTAATTTAGACGCTCAGTTCTTGCATGATTCTAAGAATGCAGGTTTACTAAACCTAAAAGGGCATAGATCTATTGGTGGAATGCGAGCAAGTATATATAACGCCACACCTCAAGATGCTATAGATGCTTTAATAGAATTTATGAGAGAGTTTGAGAGAAAACACGGATAACACTGTGAGCAAAGATAAATTACAACCTATTCGCGACAAGATCGATG
>Ga0308025_1001692_pt1 | contig 10319 bp, 10 predicted proteins | sample Neamet422_FD_201298 | JGI IMG/M metagenome (GOLD analysis project Ga0308025, IMG submission 201298) | Marine microbial communities from water near the shore, Antarctic Ocean - #422 | ecosystem: Environmental > Aquatic > Marine > Unclassified | place: Southern Ocean | collected 2014-10-03
AATAGTTTTTATCCTCTTTGTATAGGTAAAGCCTATTACTTTTAATAGATATTTGATAGACATTAGTTTTAGTAATTAAATGAATGTTATTCCTAAAATCAGTAGTTAGCTCAACACATTCATCTAATACTATGTAAGAATCCAATTCCGTCATTAAACTATCAATCAACTTAATTTTACTTCCTTTTTTTAATGTTTTCTCATAACTTAACAATACCATATTCCCATTAGGTAAGGCTTGAAAATCAGACACACTAAATATTTTGGATTCAAAAACAACAGCAGGTGTTTTAATACCCACTTCAATAATACCTAATTCAAAGTCATTTAACTTAACATTAAGAATAAGTGTGTCGTTTTTAATTTTTTTCTTTAAACGCTTAGAAACTGCAATTGATTTACCCTCAAATGCAATATGTTTAAAGGTTATGTTATCTAATTCCGTTAAGTACGTTTTAAAAATAAAACTACCATCAAATTTAGAAGTCGTATAATCTTCAGGTTGTTTCCCATAAATTATTTTTACTGACTTGATACTTTCTTTTTTGTAATCAATTATGTTACCAATTACTGTAATGTTTTGATTAAAAGCTAGTAAGGGTGATATTAGACTTAGTATTAATAGTAGTTTTCTCATATATAGAATAGATGCATCAATGGTAATAATTCCATAAAATTAATTTAAAATTGGTTTTCACCAACCATAATCGTAATAAAAACGTTATTTATTATGAATTTGATATTGTTAAAAATATTGTTATATTTGTTTAGACATGATTACAGCAGTTACATACGGAGTTAAAATTAGCGTTGAAAGTGTTTATCGTAAAGACCTTTCAAACCCTGAGAATTCTGTTTTCTTTTTTAACTATCGCGTTGAAGTAGAAAACACTAATTCTTTTGATGTGCAACTATTGAATAGACATTGGCTAATTTTTGATTCACTTAACCCATCAAGAGAGATTAAAGGAGATGGTGTAGTAGGAGCACAACCTGTTATTAAGGCAGGTGATAAATACGCTTACGTTAGTGGTTGTGACTTGTATAGTGAAATGGGTAGTATGAGAGGGTTTTATTCATTTATGAAATTAGATACTAATGAAATATTTAAAGTATCCATTCCAAAGTTTAACATGATTACTGCTCCAAAGTTAAACTAAAACCCAATTTTCTGTCTTTCATTTTCTTATGTTTTAGAGCATAAACTAAAACAATTTTACAAACTCTTTTTAACTCCATAAGTTTTAATTATATTTGTGGTAAAATTTTTAAAAAATTAGAATTATGCCACACGCAATTTTCACATCACCAATACCAGTAAACGAACCAGTTACTGCGTTTGGGAAAAATAGTCCAGAAAGAGCAAAATTAATTGCTGAATATAAAAATATGTATAACCAAGCACCAATTGATATACCAATGTATATTAACGGTGAAGAGGTTAGAACTGACAATAAAGTATCAATTCACCCACCACACGATCACAAAAAAGTGGTAGGTCATTTCAATATGGGAACTCAAAAACATGTTGAAGCTGCAATTGACACTGCATTAGCTGCACGTGAAGAGTGGGCTGCAACATCATGGGAACATAGAGCTGCAATCTTTTTAAGAGCTGCAGAATTATTAGCAGGACCGTTTAGAGACAGAATGAATGCATCAACAATGATTGCACAATCTAAAAACGTAATGCAAGCTGAAATTGATGCCTCATGTGAGTTAATTGATTTTCTTAAAATGAATGTGTCTTATATGGAGCAAATCTATAAAGCACAACCAGGATCTAACGCAGGAATGTGGAATAGATTAGAATATAGACCTTTAGAAGGATTTGTATTTGCTATTACACCATTTAACTTTACATCTATTTGTGCTAACCTTTGTGCAGCACCAGCAATGATGGGTAATGTTGTTGTATGGAAGCCGGCTGAATCTCAAGTATATTCAGCTAAAATTATAATGGATTTATTTAAAGAAGCAGGTGTGCCTGACGGTGTTATCAATATGATAACTGTTGATGGACCAGTTGCAGGAGATGTTATTTTTAAGCATAGAGACTTTGCAGGATTACATTTTACAGGTTCTACAGGTGTATTTAAGCACTTATGGAAAGAAATTGGAATGAATATCGATAAATACCGTTCGTACCCAAGAATTGTTGGAGAAACAGGTGGTAAAGATTTCATTATTGCACACAAATCTGCAAATGCTATTGAAGTAGCAACAGGAATTGCAAGGGGTGCTTTTGAATACCAAGGACAAAAATGTTCAGCAGCATCAAGAGCTTACATTCCTTCAAATATGTCTGAATCAGTTTTAGCAAGTGTTAAATCTCAGGTTGAATCATTTAAAATGGGATCACCAGAAGATACATCAAACTTCATAAATGCAGTAATTACAGAAGCTTCTTTTGATAAAATTGCAGGATACATTGACTTTATTAAAACACAAGATGATGCTACAATCCTTTGTGGTGGAAATTATGATAAGTCAAAAGGATACTTTGTTGAACCTACAGTAGTAGTAACAACAAACCCAATGTTTAGAACAATGTGTGAAGAAGTATTTGGTCCTTTAATGACTATTTATATTTATGATGAAAATAAATTTGAAGAAACATTAGAATTATTAGATCAAACTTCAGAATATGCTTTAACAGGTGCAATTTTCTCGGTTGACAGATATGCTATTACTTTAGCGTCTAAAAAATTAGAAAATGCAGCAGGAAACTTCTATATTAATGACAAGCCAACAGGAGCAGTTGTAGGTCAACAACCATTTGGTGGTGCTAGAGGGTCAGGAACAAATGACAAAGCAGGATCTTACCTAAATTTATTAAGATGGGTGTCTCCTAGAACTATTAAAGAAACATTTGTACCAGCAACGGATTACAAATATGAATTTTTAGATTAATTAACTGTACTTCTCAATTTGAGAATACACTTATAAAAGTATCTAAACCTATACCATTTATTTGGTATAGGTTTTTTTGTGGTTAATTTCTAATACAGTAAAATAAAGATTAAAAGGTTTTAGCTCATTTATTAAAAAAATAACTTAATACAATAGAATAAATTGTAAATTTGAAACAGTGCTTTTGATTTAGTTCTAAAATAAGCAATTAATAATAATCTTATGAAAAACATAATTAATGTATTCCGATTTACCTTACTGTTTCTAGTAATAACACAAATATTAGTCTCCTGTCGCAAAGATGATGAAATAAATGACGTATGTACTACGATACCATCTGGCGTAATAAGTTTAAATGATTCATTGTTGTATTGTAATGCTAATGATACTTTAAGGTATGAATTAGATATTGATGGAGATAATGTTGTTGATGTATTTATTAATCAAAAAACGTCCTTAAACGGAAGTTCTGCTAGTATATATTATACTTCAATTAATTTAGGTAATAACTATGAAGTTTTAACTAATGAATATACTATTCCGTATTGGGTTTTGAATATCAATAATGATCCATTGTATGGAGATACTATATTTTCAAATCGAACAAAAAGGATGCCTTTGAATGTTCTGACAGGAAATGAAGTCACTATTTCAGATATGGGATTTGAACATGATTCAATAGATATTGCATATTTACATACAAATGGGACATTAGGTACTCCTAGTAGTAATCAGATTTTTAACCAATTATTGCTAGAAGAAGATATTACTATTGTTCTAAAGAAAACAGAGAGTGGTCAAACGTATTTAGGTTGGATAAAAATAAAAGTGCTTGGTTATACTAATATTGAGTTAAAGAGTTACAAAGAAATGAAGCTGACCAATTCGTTGCTTATTGAGTAAAATTATCTGCTATTGATTTTGGATGTAATATATAACTTTCTATTATGACATAAGTATTACCCCTTGAAATGATTTCATAATCTTTAAGTTATGCCATGAATAATTAAGGAGGCAAACTTAAGTGTTAGATACTGAGTTTAGGATATGAATACAAAAAAAACACTCTCAATAAGGTGTGTAAAGCATAATAACCTGAGGGTATAAAAAAGGAAAATAGTACTAATTGATAAAAAATAAAATTGATGAAAAATGTATTACTACTTGGTCGTTTAGCGACTAATGTTCCAAATCTACAGACAGGTATTACAAACAAAAATATAAACCTTTTTAGTGGTACTAATTTAGCGGAAGTTAAAGCCGTATTTAGTCAAAATAACAATCAAATTGATAGTGTTATTATGGGTGCTGGAATCGATATAGAGGTAAGGTTAGAAGTTGTTAACTATATCTTTGAAATAAGTAAAGGAACAACTGTACATATGAAAGATTGGAATTCAGGACCAACAGGGATGTTACCTTTTGTAAACGGAATATTGAATAATTTTATTGATTAATAAAAAAGTATTATGACAAAAAAACAGAGTACATTTAGCAAGTCATATTAAAAATAAAGTAATCAGTAAGTAAAATCAGTCATAATTTGAATATTTAGTACTTAAAAACACTAAACACACCAAATTCAAACCGTAATACAATTAAGAATGAAAAAATTGATACAATCAGAGTTTGGAATAGTAGATTTTGACGTTAAAAAACTCAATGGTTATGAGAATGTAAACTATCTTATCAGTACAGCAACGGATAAATATATTTTTAAAACGTATAACTATTCAGAAGATATATACGATACAGTTGTCGCAGAAAATGAGATACTCTTTTTTTTGCAAGAATCAGTTCAAAATAATTATCCAACACCAATTCAGTTTAGTGATGGTTCATTCATTAAAACACTTACTATTGAAGGTGAAAAGCAAGTCTGTAGACTACTTACTTTTATTGATGGGGAATTTTTAGGGGATGTCACGCATACTCAACAGTTAATAGAAAGCTTTGGAACTACATTAGCTAAAATTGATTTAAACTTACAAGGTTTCAAAAATTATACGATTGCAGCAAAGCAACAAATGTGGGATATTCAATATTTAACTTTAAATGAAAAATATATTGATGATATTCCAAATGCTAAAGATAGAAATTTAGTGCGTTACTTTTTTCAACAATTTAAAGAAAACGTAGTACCAATAATACCTACGTTACGAAAACAAATTATTCATAATGATGCTAACGATTGGAATGTATTAGCCACAAATGGAGAAGTTTCCGGAATCATTGATTTTGGTGATTTGGCACATACATTTTTAATAAATGAATTGGCTGTAGCTATGCCTTATATTTGTTTTGATAAAGAAAACCCGCTAGAGTGGGCTGCTATCTTATTAAAGTCTTATCATTCTAAATTAGCTATTGAAGAGAAAGAGGTAAAAGTGCTTTACTATTTAATTGCAGCAAGGCTTTTAATCAGTGTATGTAATTCCGCACATTCAAAGCTAAGCGATCCTGAAAATTTATATGCCTCTATTAGTGAAATGTCTGCTTGGAAATTATTACGCCATTGGGTAACTATTAATCCTGTTCTTGCAGAGAATACGTTTAGACATGCGATTGATTTACCTGCTTTAAAATCAGAATTAACTGAAGACGTGCTTCAGAGACGTTACAAATATATTAGTCCTATTTTGTCGTTAAGTTATGACAAGCCCATTCATTTTATTGGGTCAGCTTTTCAATATATGTATGCAGCTGATGGGGCTACGTTTTTAGATGCTTACAATAATATCCCTCATGTTGGTCATGCACATCCAAAGGTAGTAGCTGCAGGACAGAAGCAAATGGCAAAACTAAACACTAATACAAGATACCTTTATGATGAGTTGGCTGATTATTCTGAAAAGATATTAGCTAAGTTTCCTAAAAGTCTGAATAAAATCTATTTTGTAAATTCAGGTAGTGCAGCTACTGATTTAGCGATTCGTATGGCTAAAAACCATACTAAACATGATGGTATTATGGTTATGGAACATGGCTATCACGGTCATACGCAAACGGCTATTGATATTAGTGACTATAAATTTAATAATACGAAAGGTCAAGGGCAAAAAGACTACATTTTAAAAACGGCTATACCTGATACATTTAGAGGGAAGTACACAAGTAATGATGGTAGTGCTGGGGAGTTATATGCCAAAGACGTCAGTCACCAATTAGGTAATTCAAAGTTACGTATAGCTGCTTTTATTACAGAGCCTATTGTTGGTTGTGGTGGGCAAGTACCATTGGCAAAAGGCTATCTACAAAACGTTTATCCTGCTGTTAGAAAACAAGGAGGACTTTGTATTAGTGATGAAGTGCAAACAGGATTTGGCCGTTTAGGAGATTACTTCTGGGGATTTGAAATGCAAGGTGTAGTGCCTGATATGGTAATTATTGGTAAACCAATGGCAAATGGACATCCTATGGGAGCTGTTGTTTGTACTGACGAAATTGCGGAATCATTTAGCAGAGGGGTTGAGTTTTTTAGCTCATTTGGAGGTAATCCTGTATCTTGTACTATAGCTTCATCAGTTTTAGAAGTTATTGAAGATGAAAAACTACAAGAAAATGCAAAAGTAGTAGGTGATTATTATAAAGCGTTATTTACTAAGCTTCAAACTAAATATAAATGTATTGGAGATGTGAGAGGGAGTGGATTGTTTTTAGGAATAGAAATAATTACAGAAAATGGTATTGAACCTAATACTGAGTTAGCACACTTGATTAAAAATAAATTGAGAGAACGAAACATATTAATAAGTACAGACGGGCCTTTTGATAGTGTTATTAAAACTAAACCGCCGTTATGCTTTACAAAAGAAAATGCGCTTTTAGTAGTCACTGAAATTGAAAACGTATTAGAAACATATTACAAGAATAATTAGATTAAATTTGCATTATAAAAAAATTACAAACCATGGAAAGTCTTTCAAATAGAGCTTTAATTAGCCGATTATATAGTTCAGCCGAGCAACAATTAGAAGATGCCAAATATGATGCTGAAAATTGGTCACAATGGTATGGTGTAGTTCAAGAGTTAACTGGACCTGAGAAAATGGTGTTTGTGATTGTGAAACTAAACCAAGCGGTAACAAATGGTGGTTTTGTTGAGTTTTATGAAACGACTTATGGTATTTTTGCACCAGAAATTATTCATGTGTTGAATGAAATTAAAGCCACATCATCTGCTGAAATTGTATCTAATTCATTACCAATTGTAAATCCAAACGGTTTATTGGATGACGAATACAAAGCATTTGTTTTCAATCTTAAACTAACAGAAGAACAACGTGCACAATTATATACATCTGATATTCGATATGACCAATTACACGATCAAGAAAATTTAGAAGATTTATTAGGTAATTATTTACAGGTAATTGCTAAGGATTTGGTTTAAATAATTGAATTAATAAAATTTTGTAAAACCATAAAACAAGTATTCTAATACGTTTTTGTTTAGTCATTTATAGCTTATTACTTAATTATAAGCAATAACTAAAAAATTACTATTACAATAATTAATACTATATTTATACCTTAAAAATAATTAGACATTATGAAAAGAATTATAGCCTTAACTATTTTTGCTTTTTTACTTCAATTTAGAGTAAATGCCCAATGCGATTCAATTTTTGTGACTAGTATTGAAATACCACAAATTGAGTCTTTAAATATAATTGTATCTATAAACAACACGAGTAGTTCGCATTATATTTATTTGAATTTAGTATTAACAGATGATTTGACAGGTCAGGTTATAGCAGAATCAACTGGAGGTTACTTACAGTTACCACCACATTATATTAGTGTATTTGAAGTTGATACTACGGTTGTATTTGGTCAATGGCATTTGTATTATGACCTTGATGATATTCCTAATTTTAGTAATGTTTCTGTAGGTATTCCTATTTTATGTGATACTATCTCTTGGGAGAATTCGCTCTCAATTACTGAGTCAAATGAATTCAATTCTGTTTTTTTATATCCAAATCCAACTAATGATTACTTATTTATAAATGGTGAGGCTAATAGATCTTTTACGGTATTCAATTCTTTAGGAAAGGTAATGATTAAAGGGACGACAGGGTTAGAAGAAATTAATATTCAAAGTTTATCTAAAGGTGTTTATTTCGTTCAAATAGAAGATAGTGCTAGCGCATATAAATTTATTAAGGAATAAATAGTTTTAGGATAAGAACGTAAGTAAAACGGCTTTTGATATTGACTAACAATATAGGCCTGGTAACAAATGGTTATTGAATTCAGTCTTAAATTAGATAGGCTTATAGCTTAAATTACTATTTCAAAAAATCAACTACAGAATTATAAAATAACTCTGGATTTTCAGCATGTACCCAATGTCCTGCATTTGGAACTGATATGATTTTTGAATTAGGGAATTTATGTTCAATTTCTTCAAAATCTGAATCTTCAATGTAATTTGATAATTCACCTCTTATAAAAAGAGTAGGTACATCAATCTCACTAAAATAGATCTCCTCAACAATTTGTTCTATCTCGTTACTTAAAACAGGGATGTTAATACGCCAACCTAATTGACCTTTACTTTCCCAATATAAGTTTTTCAATAAAAACTGCTTAATTGATGGATTTTCAATGTAATTACTTAATTGTTTGTCAGCCGCACCTCTTGATTTTATAACATCTAAATCTATTGACTTTAATCCTTTTATAATTTGATCGTGGTGAAGTGGGTATTGTTTATGAGAAATGTCAACAATTATTAATTTATTTAATAATTCAGGATATTCAGCTGCAAAACCTATGGCTGTTTTTCCACCCATTGAATGCCCCAGTAAGTTTATTTTTTCTAAACCTAAATCATCTATTAACTCTTCAAAGTCAGACACCATTAAATCATAGTTAAATTCAATAGAGTGGGGTGAATGTCCATGATTTCGTTGGTCAACTAAATAAACAGAAAAATGTTCAGCAAAACGTTTGGCTAAAGTTTGCCAATTGTCAGACGAACCAAAAAGTCCATGTAAAATGAAAAGGGGGTCACCATTTTCGCTAATTTTTCTATAATGTAATTTCATGCTGTGCGTTTGAAAGTGTAAAGATAAAAAAAGCCTATTCAAATTAATGAATAGGCTTATGTTTTATATTAAAAATTAGAAATTAACCTAATTCAGTAATAATTGTATCGTTATCTTCACCTCTGTTAATCAAAGCTACAATACTTTCTACATCAATATCTTCAATGTCCTTGTATCCAATTTGAATAGCGAACCTTTCTAACAAAACAGTTTCTTTTTCATCAATAACTGAATCAGCCATAACCATTCTGATTAAATCAATCATGTTTTCGTATCTATCATCTTTTGATACTGGAGGCATTACATTATAATCATTTGGATTATCTAAAATGTTACCAATTTGAGTATATGATAAACCTATTCTTTGACCAATTTTGTTTAATAAAAGTAATTCAGAATCATCAACAATTCCATCTACTTGAGCCAATAGAACTAAATTTCTAAAGTGACCCATGTCTTGTTTTCTTTCTCCTGTTTGATATAAATCTGCGAATGACATATTTTAATTATTTTTTTTAGCAAAACTAAGTATTTTTTTAAATTTTCAGCCACTATATTTTGTCTATCTTTGCAAAATATGATTAAAACAATTGATTTACGAGTTCCATACAAATATATTAATGACGAAGGGTTCATTAAAAATGCTGCATCTAAAGACTTAAAGGTCGAATTGAAGTCAATTAATCATGTAGAACGATTGAAGCAATCTTTAGATGCGAGAGGTAAAAATATTGTCTATAATTTAAAGTTAGAAATTTACATTGATGAGGACTTTGTTGAAAAAGAATGTTTATTCACGCCTCAGGACGTTTCAAACGCAAAAGAAATAGGGATTATTGGTGCAGGTCCTGCAGGATTGTTTGCAGCTTTAAACGCAATTGAAAAAGGTTTAAAACCAATTATTTTTGAACGTGGTAAAGATGTAAGAGAAAGAAGACGTGATTTAGCTAATATAAATAAAGAACATATCGTTAATGAAGATTCTAATTATTGCTTTGGAGAAGGTGGTGCAGGAACGTATTCAGACGGTAAATTATATACACGTTCTAAAAAAAGAGGAAATGTAAAAAAGGTATTAGAGTGGTTAGTTCATTTTGGTGCCAACAAAAATATTTTAGTAGAGGCACATCCACACATAGGAACTAATAAATTACCTCAAATTATTCAAACCATTCGTGAGTCTATTATTGCTAACGGTGGAGCCGTTCATTTTAATTCAAAAGTAACTGATTTTATTGTTGAAGATAACAAACTTAAAGGGTTTGTTATTAATGAGTTAGAAACTAAATTATTTGACGACACAATTTTAGCAACTGGACACTCTGCTAGAGATATATTTTACCTTTTAGA
>Ga0308025_1001698_pt1 | contig 10296 bp, 13 predicted proteins | sample Neamet422_FD_201298 | JGI IMG/M metagenome (GOLD analysis project Ga0308025, IMG submission 201298) | Marine microbial communities from water near the shore, Antarctic Ocean - #422 | ecosystem: Environmental > Aquatic > Marine > Unclassified | place: Southern Ocean | collected 2014-10-03
CTACATTTGATTTCAATAGGGCAGGTGCTATATCACCTCCAATAGTAACAACTGATCAGCTATTCCCTGCTTCTCAGAGGTGGAAGCCTGCAGACGAAACCGTTCCTGCAAATTTGGTAGGTGGTTATGTAACCACAAATGTTCCAGCAATGGTAATCATGAATATGAATGGGGATGCTGTGTGGACTGGAGGAGTGGCAGCAGAATTTGCCCTCACCGGGTCCACTCCAGAAAGCTTGAGGGCAGAGATTCGATTGGACGCTGATGGGTTTGCGCGTAGGAGAGATATCAGTAACACAGGGGCGGTGACCTGGACTGTGTGCTGATTTTAATATATATATATTTAATTTTAATCAATCACACTTCAAATTCTGGAATATCTTCGTCTTTCCCTCCTTTCACCTATACATACAATTATTTCAAATCCTATATTACAACCCCTATGAAAGTTCCTGCATATTGTGGTAACTGTGAGGATGTTTTTTCAAGTATCTTAATATTCTATTTCTTTTTTTCTTTTTTGACAACAATCCCCCCCTTGGCAGAAGATGCCAGTTTTTTTACCCTCTGTGTTTGAACATATAGTTCTTCATCGGTAAGGTGCCATTTATCATGAAATCTCCACAATTCTGGAGACCCGAATCTAAATTCCCTTCCAAGTTTAGCCTTATACCAGAAACAAACTTCCTGAACACTATTTGTGGGGCGCATGTTATCCAGAACTAGGCATTGGTAATTTGATGTGCAAGCTTCCAAAACTGTCTGAAAATGTCTTTTCTTTTCGAAACCACTGAAATAATTCTCGTATAAATTCTTTATGGACTGTGCATTGTTCTGTTTAAAAACATATATAAAATCAGCATTCGTTCTCAGATCAACGGATATATCCATACAGTACTGACACGACACTATCATGCTGATACCATAATGCCTCCCATTCATAAATATTTGACGTATAATTTGATTTTTCAATATAGTTCGTGCATAACCCAAATCATCTAATATAATTGTTATCCGTATATCAAGATCAGATCTTAATTTCCCCAATTTTTTCCTATTTGTCAGATCCCTTTGTGTATTTAATATAGATGTCAGCTGGTCCTCTACATTAGATCCGTCAAATATGAACGTCCCTGGTACGAATTGGTTGAAAAACCCGTTTGCTTCTTCTGTCCCACTGAATATACACGCCCTGGGTATCTTATTTTTCATAGAATAATACAGTATATCCTGTATGACTGTACTCTTACCAGTTTTTTTCTTACCTACTAGAATAGCATTGAATAGTTCGTTGCACGATGAGCGTATATTAAATGCAGATAACTTAAGGAGTGTACTATCCCCCATAGTTCCACTTATACTATGGTAATATATATTTTTTCTCGACGTTTTAATCCGTGGACCATTCCGCTTTGGGTAAATAAACAAGTAGAGTGTCGCTATACCCCTCAAGAGAAAGTCTTGATGGTTCTACACCATCTGTGACGATATATCTAAATCTAAACACCTTGTTCGCGGAAAGATACAGGCAAGCATCATCCTTGTCCCATGATATACTCCCATCAAGTGTTAAGTTGCATACAGAGGGGGTAGAATTATCTGTAGATGTTATTACGGTAGACAGTGGTGTGGACGTTATAACTGGTTGAATGGTCTGTTCAGATATAGAGTCTTCGTTTAATACACCCATGGAAATTGTGGACGTCGTTCCAGATATGTCCATTGTGACAACCTCTCTTGCGATTTCTGTGGATACATTCAAGTCGGTGTCGTGTACATATGTGGAGTTATTTATTTCAGATCCACTCGTGATCTGATTTTTGTTGCGATGAACAATAGTTCCTGCACATATCGGGGCAAGATTGCTCGATATAGAAACTATAGAAGAATGTGGGGGTTCCACAGGTGTAGACATGTTTTGTGTTTAAATATAATAAATAAATTAAAATAACTCCAGATCCCTATATACAAACGTATCTTGACCTTTTTTAACTCTCTTCCTCTTTTTGTTACATTCCTTTTCCTTCTTAATTTCTGTACCAGGTCCTGGTCTTACACCACATCCTCCATATTCTCCCCCCAAAAATGTAAACACTCGGGATGCCACCCTTGAATCATATTCAACCACGTCGTAGTCTCGGTGTATCCTCACTGGTTCGTCACCATCTTCTTCGTTTTCACTATATGTAGGATCTTCTACTTCATTATCAGATTCTGTACTCTCAACATCACTTAGGTCCTCCTGACACACACGTTCAAACCCTAGTATCTCCGATAATATACCGCATTTTTCAGTGTTTATATCCGATACAGTAGGGAATCGTATACACTGTGACGATCCCATGGACACAACATGAGTGACCATATGTGGGTTGAAATCTCACCTTTAATATCGAATATTAAATATCAAAATAATCTATTATGATTCTGAAATTTGTTTATTTATGTATATCCGCTTTCTTCTGACCACAGTAACATCTCATGGTCTCCTAATCTTACAAATTCTTCTATAACTCCAACATCTAATTTATGGCACATTTCACCTGATATAAATTTAAAACAGTCAATGTTTTCTACGGCATGAAATGCCATTGAAAATGACGTCTTATGTTCTTCTACGTACCAGTTTATATCGGTATGGGAGAAAAACCACCGGACATCATATATATATCCCCTATTTATTACAGATAACAATGCCATGAACCATTCTGTTGAAGTTATAGAGTGACTTTCTTTATCCATGTCAAACCACTTCTTTATCCAATACATTTTTCCATATTCTCCCAACCGGAACAATATATCTCCCATGTACCGTTGATCAACTGTTATATGGTCTATGTATTTTATATATAAAGTATACAACCATTCTATTTTCATTTTAGATTTTCCCAGTTCCATATTCAATATATAGTGAAACATGTGATCCCAAGAACCTGGGTCTGTTTTAATAGCCTCTTCCATACACTTATAATTGACACATACGTCCCTAAGAAACGTTACCGGACACATGTTATACTTCCTCCAACTCTTTGACAACATCCCTGTAAAGATAAGAGACATACCACAATATGACGACACATTCTCTATTACAAATTCATTTTCCATAGTTGAATGAGTGAATTGTGTGCTAGGTTACACAGTTACTTTTAATTTTTAATAATTACTTACATTTTTCTAAATAAACTTTCGTACAAGGCCTGATGCACATTGTTCCGAATATCTTTTTACTGACGTAGACCTTGACTTCCTTTTCACCACGTTCTTTGTGTTTTGTATCTTTATGGATTGCTTCAAGGCAGTTTTTGTGGTTTTTTGAAGCTGTTTTCCTCTTTACAACCTTTTTTCTCCTGGTGGGGGTTTTCTTCCTGGTGGGGGTTTTCTTCCTGGTGGTCTTCGTTTTCTTTTTTACAGTCTTGGTAGGAATTTTCTTCTTGACAGTCTTGGTAGAAGTCTTCTTCTTTGTAGTTTTGGAAGAGGTTTTCTTATTTGTATTTTTAGAAGACTTGTCCTTATTGATTTCACTGTTCTCTTCACTTTTTTCATGGTCTACTGGTATTTCTTCAACTTTCACGTTATTTTCAACTACAGGGTTTTCTTCTTCTTGAGCGATTGGAGAATCTTCCAATACAATGTTTTTCCTTTTAGACATCCTCTTCTTCTTTTCTGCACATCTTGCTTTTTTTACCTTCGAGGATAGATATCTATGGTATTCGTCTGAATCCGTTATACCCCCTCCACTACCGTCTAAAGTCGTCGAAAGTTTCTTACATTTTTTCTGTTTCTTTTTTTTCATATGGACATATTGTTTGTATGCAATCTTGTTTTTTTTAAGATCCTTGCACTTTTCCTCCTTTGTCATACCTAGACCCGAAACTCTTTTTTTCCATTCTTTAAATTCCTCCATACCCTTATTATATACAAATTACATTATTTTTTACATTACATGAAAGTTAAATATGCCAAAATATTTAATTTTAATAACTGACATGTATTAATTGGGAGTATGACTGTCGTGGTTGCAGATGTCACTAATCGCAGAAAGTGTGAACCCAAATTGGATATCATTCGTATTTTTGAAGACAGCATAATTCCTGTGGGATGGAAGACTGTTTTCAACCGTAACTGTAATAAAATAGTCATTATGGGAGGAAAAAGTCCCATCTCACTGGTGACAATACGGGGAGCCGTATATGAATCAGCAGGACACAATATCGATGAAGTACGTATCTCTGGGATTAGATGCCCTATACATACGATGAAACAAGTTTACAAGATGGGAAACAAAACTATAATAGATATAGTATTCGCTCTAGACCCCACCAATATAATAGAGGTGGACCAGGACAAATTCTGTATGGAAATAAAATTTCCACACGGTTTCAGTCCTATGTGTCTTACATCTAAAGACTGTGAGTTTCAGTACATCGCAGCTACATTTAAACCTCTTGGTTTAGTGGCAACAGATATCTCTCCAGTAGGGTTTAGTCTTTTATGGGGAATAGACGACAAATGCACTTTTATCCTTACAAAGGGAGACGAAGAGATCATAATACTCAAAGATCAAGTACACAAGATAGAAATTGAGAATATGGATCCTTCAACAACGTATAGTATTAAAATCATTGGATCATCTACATTTACTCTCGATGTAACAACAGAAGACCTAAACATATCAAACATGCGCCGATATATTTCTTCAAAGACAGATAGTTCTGGTACTGTAGATCTTTCTATATTGGATTCTAAATATACGAAATTTGTACGAAGTACAGGGATTTTGCAAACAGGCCAGGTTGTAAGAATCAAGGGTGAATTAGACAATGAGAAATACATATATACTTGTCGTATAGCATCTCCTGGAGAAACTCTTGATATTGACAACAGTTACGAGTCTAAAAACGTATATATTGTCCCAGATCTGAGTGAAAACGCCGATTCTGAACAATTCTTTTGTTTATCAAGCGAGGGTCTGAATCATATATTGAATTTCGACCGAACAGAACAGTTTGTAAAATATAACGACAAAGTTTACAATCATGGAGATAAATTTATGGTATCAAATAGGTTTGTACAGGTAGCAAGAGGGTCTATTATATTGGTGATAGGAGACGACACACCCGCAGATTTCCCATACCTAGACGCTACTGCTTCTCAGGTTTTAACATCTGGAGATCTGGTGGTAAAAGACTTAATTATGAGGAGTTCTAGCCAGGTTGTAGAAAAGATAGATGGGCAGACAACTTACGGTCTCTCAAGCTTTTATGTATACGATGGGGTGGCTGGGACAACCCTCGAGTGTGCAAGAATAAGTAGCGGTATTAATGATTTAAAAGATACTGGTACAGTTAAATTTAGTGTTCTGTACACAGACTCTTTGGGTGACCAATCTCTTATAGATACTATAGATACATCTCCGTCCGAGACAACTATAAGATCCAAGACAAACACTGCCGACACCACGGCCACATTTGACACAGAGGGTCTTTCCTTTGATACTTCCGAGGGAAGTATATACTTTGGAGGAGGTAAAGAGTTTAGAATCCAGTTCCAAGATGTTGACGGTTTATCCCCAGCCATGTTGACAATGCAGTCACTCGATGGGGGATCTTACACGACACGTTTTCTCATCACAAGTGATCCAGTTTAAAGTTTATTTCTATTTAATTAATTAATTTCCAATCCTTACACATCGGCTGTCCTATATATGACGTGCTGCCTGATGATCTTGAATTCATCATTATACACTACACTATCTGAATAATCCAGTATACCTGAAGAAAGACTCCTCCATGCAATAAACACCGTCTTATCTTCTTCAGAGATCTCCGATACTAGTCCCTCCAGGTCACTTCCATCTGTGACCAATTCGCACATGAATCTAGACATTTCACGAGCTCCTTTACGACCATTGTATTTTTTCATGATCCCGGTGGTCTGATTAAACGAAATGATCATACAATCATCACTATAGTCATCTACTATCCCGGAGATATCGCTTTCCCCTAATTTCTTGATGTGTGTGTTCCATGAGTTCTCAATGTTGTTTCCATCAGAAGTGAAAAACTTCATCACCCTCTTCACAACCTTGATAAATGCATCGGTAGTAGAGACCATTACTGTATATTAGTATTTTGTGAATGACTGTGTATAATTTTATAAATTTTTTTAATAATAAGAGTGATATTTAATATTTATCCTCGGAAAAGGTTTCTAAGAGATGAACCTACAGATCCCAGAGGTTCTGCTGGGATTTCCTGTGGTATAGGTTCAGCCACCAACACAGTGGGATCATTTTCTGGGGAAGTTTCCTGGGGAACACTTGGTCCTGGTCGAGATTCTTCTCCTGTCTTCTTGGCAACCATCATGTTCTTACGTTTCATGGCGAAAACAATAGTAAGGAATACAAGAACAATTGCTATAAGTAGGACAGACATTTTATGGTTATAATAATAGATTAGAAAATATTATTGATTATTCAATATAAAAGTATACCCTATACAACACACGTATACTATATGCAGATGCCATTGTGAAATATTAAAAATCAATCTAATTTTAATTATGGTCACATCAGTCACACCAATATATCAATTATGACGATCTGCTCTTTAAATGTGTTGACAAATTTTCAATTGGAAACTTTGATGAAAACCTCTAAAGTTCTCAAAAGAGAAAGACGAACCATTTTGACATTGTATAGATTACTGTTATCAGAATATAAGTATTTGTGTGAAAAATGTCAAAATAAAATAATCGGAAGCGATGTAGTAGAAATACTTACACTGGAAGTTATGGAAAAATTTGCAGACCATCTAGGGGAATGTATGTTGTTTATAGATAAATCACATGAGTTGAAAAATTGCCTCACTTTAATGTTATGTCATGTACAAAGGTGTAACAATATTTCCAGTTGGATACCACAGGGTCTCAATAGATGTTTTCTTAACTGGATGTCACACTGTGCATCAAATATGGGACACGCGTACTTAGGAATATTAGAGGGAGAATATTCGGGTATAAACCGTAGACATTTATCAAAAGAATGTGATATCATTATAAATAATTCTATCGCAAAAATGAAGGCAACTGAAACAGAGCAGGTGATATATGAAAGAATAAATTTGGCTATGAGATGTTATAAAGTAGATTATAATATAAGAAAGGATAGGTGTCCGGAAATAGAAGGGAATTCTTCAATATGTGGAGAGAAAAGAGATGCGTCTCATATAGATAGAAGAATTTTAGCTCAAGAATTCAATCTCAAACTGGAATTATATCTAACCCAGGGTTCATTGGAGAATAGGGAAGAAGACGAAGGCGACGACGACGACGAGAATTTAATTAATTGAAATAATTATTAATGTAAATTAAACACCATATATTCCAGGGAACCAGTTTGCGTATGTTAGATGAGGTCTGTTAACTTTATTTCTGAGTTTCCACGATAATCCAAACACAGTGTCTGCGATGAAGAATCCGACGATAGCAGAACTTCCGTAATATACTAGGTTTTTCATCTTTTTCTCTTTCTCGCTTTCCACACCGTCTCCGTCTATGTCAAGAGTTAATAAGTCCGTCTTTGTTAGCATGTGTCCAACGAGAATAGTGATGATGAACGCAATAGACGCGTGTATGTAACTGGGTCTTGGGGAAACGAATACTGGTAGGAAATCCTTCAGTTCAGAGAAGAAACTGGCGGACATTTTTCTGTATAAGTTTGTGATATATTAAAATCCAAATAATTGGTTATTCTTCGACGATAGTCTCTACAGTATCTTCTACAAAGTTCTGGATTTCTAGAACGAAGAATAGGGCTGTGGCGATTATACAAGCAGACTTGTTGGGAATCACACTAAAAGCGAACGTGAATAGGAACACAAGCTTAACCAGTGGCATCTGGGCGTATAGTCTAGTGGTTGTTGTGTCCAGATCCAAAAAAGCGGCCAACATGAATATATTGACAAAAGCAGCCACGATCTTAATAATTCCATCAGCAGAGAGTATCATTTTAACTGTAATATATAATAAACGAAACATAATATTGTACAATCTACAGTGTTTTGTCGGTGTATTTTTCACATGACAATGATTGTAGATTGGGGAAGATCTCTGCGGATAAAGGCAAAAGAACCTCTTAAGGTTTGTCCCACTGATAATTTATGGGTAGATGTAATGTCTCCGAAGAAAATACCTTCATTACAGGGTAACAACAAAGCCCTTTCTAGTATCCGTGAATGGTTCGTTAGTCGCCAATGCGATGAAGAGTCTGGGTTTCTTTTCATCCATGGGCCGTCTGGAGTGGGTAAATCGTCAGTAGTTAGGATAATATCAGAAGAGTATGGTTTTACTCTAATACATACGTTTGCCGATATACCAAGAACACCTCAGAAACTAGACGGTATTCTAAGTGAAGTTTCTATGGTAGAAGGTGGTATTCTAGTTCTTGACGATTTCGAGGCTTTTTTGAAGGAGACATCTTCTCTAAAGTATCTTTCCAAGTTGTTCAGATCTCGTAAAAAACGCCTAATGGTTATAATGATATGTAACGAAGTTGATAGTTCATTTATTCCTATGAAACGCGTATCTACGTGTGTTGAATTTGATAGGTTGTCGGTTTCGAATATTTCAAACCTTATTAATAGATTATCTGTGTGTACAAGGAGGTGTTGCTATATTCCTCCTATGGATATATATTTCATCGCGTCCAACTCTTCTGGGAACGCATGTCAGGTTATAAATCAGATTCAGTTCATGTATTCTTGGACAGAGTCTCCTCCCCCGTTTAACAAGAGGAGAAGATTATTAAAGAATTCCCCTAGATTACAAAATATAGATTCTGAAACCAAGAATGATAGTTCTACACGAATGTTTTTTACCGTGTACAAGTCGTCATCTGTGGATGGATTTTTACAGGATGAACAGCTTTTAGAGTCAATGGATAATATGAATAGGTATTTTTTAGATATGCTGGGAGAGAATTTGCATATAGAATATCCAAAGTATTTCCATAATGGTACTCTTGATTCTATGAAAACCATTTCAGAATGCATGGATAATATATCATTGGCCGATTCAAATCGTCCGGGTATACATGAGGATGATTTATATGAATCTGAGAATTCCCAGAAATGGGTGGAAGATGATATGAATTTTGTAGTTTGTATACACGAGTCCCTTTCTCTGTTAAAGACTAGGAGCTTGTCATTGGACTCAAAGAATTTTACGAATCCATACAAGAAAAAAAGAGTTGTTAGGTTTAAATATGATAGTTCGCCCTGAAGCATCAACACCAAGGTCTCCGAGGATTCCAGGGAGAGTCAGGATTTAAGATATTGGTTGTCGTTTAATTAAATTTATTTCTTTTTCCCGCCCTTCGTCTTCTTAGACTTAACAAGTGTGTACCATTTCGCGGAGACACACATACTTATGGTTTCTCTATACGAGTTCACACCGATGCTCTTAAGCCATTTCTCGAACTTATCGTATGCTCCATCGATCCCATCCTCTCCTTCGAACTCAAAGAACACGTCAACCAGGTCAGATACCGTGCTTATCCCCTCCCCAACAAGAGTCGCCTTGTTTACTTTCCCGATACCAGGGACCTTTTCTATGTTGTCACTAGACTTGCTTGATTCAACAAATCCTATGATGGTAGAGCTCTTGACGTTCTTCCTCTTCTCCAATAGTTCCTCGTAGATTGTGGTTTTGAATGTAACTTTTTTCGCTGTCTTCCTCTCCTCGAAGGCAGCTTTCGCCATAGCTCTTGTCATAGCTCCCGTTTTCTTCTTGTCGAAAGTCTTCTTCTCAAAAGCAGCTTTCATCGATCTGGTCATCATCATCTTTTGGAGTTTTTAGAGTAGTAGAAAAGCTTTGGTGTGTTGAGAAGGTGGAAGTAGGAATTGTGACCATGTGGGTGCGGGTATCCCTCCAACACCCCCAAGGAGATAAAGACGTTGACGGCTAAAACAACGCCTCCGTGTAAATATTAGGGTACACGGAAGAGAAATTTCTTCCCCTTAGAAAATTCTTTCTTATTCTTAATTTTTAATTACAAACAATGTGTAATTTTATAATAGGAAATTCTTTGACGTTATGATTTACGTTAATAAAGTAATAAAATAGATTAAAAATTACCTGATAGTATCAGCTGTTCCATAGAAGATTCAATGGATAATATAGAAGTATATGTATCAATATTACAATCTGTGTCACACTCTTCTCCAATCATCGAACAGCGTAAGTTGTTCGCAAATGGTGTCATATTTTCCGATAACTTTTGAAAAACTTGCATACATT
>Ga0308025_1001706_pt1 | contig 10276 bp, 10 predicted proteins | sample Neamet422_FD_201298 | JGI IMG/M metagenome (GOLD analysis project Ga0308025, IMG submission 201298) | Marine microbial communities from water near the shore, Antarctic Ocean - #422 | ecosystem: Environmental > Aquatic > Marine > Unclassified | place: Southern Ocean | collected 2014-10-03
AGCTCACATTAGTGTTCCTCATATATGGGACGCTTTAAAGAATATATTCATAAGGTTTCCCAACCTAGTATTGGACGGTGAACTATATAACCATGATTTGAAAGATGATTTCAACTCTATTGTATCAATGGTACGTAAGTCTAAACCCACACCAGAGGATATTGCTTTATCCGCTCAACGTGTTCAGTACCACGTATATGATACATATAATGATGAAGACTTTGCTGCTCGTAGGCTCTCTGTTGTTCGTATTTGTCGTATGGCTGATTCTTACGCGATACATCCAGTACCGAATCGCTGGGTTGAAAGTCTACAGGACTTAGACCTAACATACGGTGAGTACATAGGTGACGGGTATGAAGGTCAAATGATCCGCATTCCTACAAGCTTATATGAGAACAAACGTTCTAATAACCTTATGAAGCGTAAAGAGTTTATTACAGAAGAGTTTGATGTGTCTGGTGTAGAGGAAGGGCTTGGTAACTGGTCTGGCTGTGTTAAACGGTTTAACCTATACGGTGCTGATGGACTTAAGTTTAATGCTGGTGTTCGCGGTACTCAAGCCCAGTTAGGTGATCTATTAAAGAACAAGCCGTGTCCTACTTGGGCCACGTTACGGTACTTTGAGTTGACTCCTGATGGTGTTCCTCGTTTCCCAGTAGTTATTGACTACGGTTGGGGTGAGAGATTAGACTAAAATAAAAGTAAAATAAATGAAATAAAGTTCATTTTACTGTTGACTTTCGTATAGATATGAGGTACAATAGGTTATATTATGTTGAAGGAAGGACCTATATTATGAATGCTTTAAATATCGCTAAGACTGTAATCGCTAATGGTTATCTAGTTAGCCCTGAAAATCGCTATGGTGATGGTCAGATTAACTGGAACTTTATCTCTGCTGATTTACATATTGATTGCGCTGAAGACATTTCCCATATCGAGGAAGATTTAGCGTATGATTTATTGGAAGAGTGTATAGCTCTCTTAGTGACTAAAGTATTGCATTAAAAAGAATTAACTGTGTGTAGCTCAGTCTGGTCCAGAGTCCTCGCCTTGGAAGTGAGATGTCGTAGGTTCAAATCCTCCCACACAGACCAATTAAGCCGCTATGACCCAATCTTGGTAGAGGTGCTGGTCTTAGAAACCAGATGTTGTAGGTTCGACTCCTACTAGCGGCACCATTATTTTACTAGCTGGCTGCCGTCGTGTCCGCGCAAACCGACGTTAAACGAGGGGTTCGAATCCACCTGATCATGAGGATAGGTCTTATGATTGTACTGGCTGTACATAGGGTTCGACTCCCTAATAGTAAACCGTTTTTTTTTAAGGAAAGTAATATGTCTTTAATCATTACTGACGACTGCATCAACTGTGATGTATGTGAACCAGAATGCCCCAATAATGCTATTTCAGCGGGTGTAGAGATATATGAAATCGATATGGATAAGTGCACTGAGTGTGTGGGTCATTACGATGAACCTCAGTGTGTGGAAGTTTGCCCCGTGGATTGTATTCCATTGGACGTTGATAACTTCGAAACCCACGATGAGCTGATGGATAAGTATATACTGCTAACATCGGCTCTATAAAGCCCCTGTAGCCCAACCTCGGTAGAGGCACAAGACTTAAAATTTTGACAGTACTGGTTCGAATCCAGTCAGGGGTACCAAATTTAATTACTATATATACTTGACTTGTTGTTAAATATGTAGTATAATACGTGTAGTAAGTAAAGAGTTGTATTAGGTGGTATGTGCGCTATTTGGTAGGCGACCTCACTGTTAATGAGACGAATGCTGGTTCGAGCCCAGCCGTACCAGCCTAATACAATTCTTTCGGGTTCATAATGAAATGGCGATCATATCTGGCTTTTAACCAGACTTTCCGAGTTCGAGTCTCGGTGGACCCACCATAGTTTTACTCTCACCGATGGATTCGGTGGTCGGGTTTCGACCCCAGCTTACGAAGGTTCGATTCCTTCTGAGAGTGCCAAGTTTTGACCCTTGTGAGAGTAACCGAGACAACTCACTTAATATTAAGTTGCTGGTAGAACCGATAAACCATCTTCTCAGATGAAGCAACTGTTAAGGGTCGAATTAGTAAAGCTGATGTAGCTCAATTGGGAGAGCAGCGGATTGTCAATTCGCAGGTAGTGGGATCGAAACCCATCATTAGCGCCATTTTAAAGGAAGACCCATCCGATGGCTGGCGACGGATGCTGTTTTGAAAGCAGTTAGCTCTTACGGGCGTTAGGGTTCGATCCCCTAGTCTTCCTCCAAAAGGACGGCAGACCTTCTTATAACGCTCACCATCGGGTTATAAGAAAAACTGTCAAACCAGTATGGAGGACTGGACAAAACCTCCCCTAATTTGGGGATGTGGTGACAACGGTAACACATGGGCTTTGCAAGCCTTTGATCAGGGTTCGATTCCCTGCTTCTCCACCAAAGTTTAACTCGCATGACCACTTGGTTATGATTTATGAGGGTAAATGCATAGGGATGGGTAGATAAGTTAGGGTATTCGTTGGCTGTGGTGGCTGGTAGAACCTGATCCGAAATCGCCCGATAAGTATTGACATATGTTTTCTTAACCAGATAACTGTTAATACAAACCTAGTAAACCTGTCATAATCAAGTCGCTTTGAAATGGCGGTGCGGGGCCAAATAGTAGTAATAGTGTATTAGCATAGTGGTTGAATGCAGCACCTTCATACGGTGAAGACCGTTGGTTCAAATCCAACATACACTACCACAGTTCCTTAGCTTAGTTGGTAGAGCAGCTGCCTTACATGCAGAAGGTCATCCGTTCGACTCGGATAGGAACTACCATTTTATGCTCGGTTAGCTCAAAGGTAGAGCACTCGCTCGATAAGCGATAGAAGAAGGATCGTTACCTTCACTGAGTACCATTTTATCTCGTTGCTTAATTAAAGCAGTGGAATCCAACCTAGTATGGTTGATGGTGTTTCCATGCATGTAGGTGAGAATCCTACCGAGATATTGCAGAGTAGGTTCCACGGTGGGACAGCGGATTGTAAATCCGTCGCTAGCGCATAGTAGGTTCGACTCCTTCACTCTGCACCATTTTCATAGTATGCGCACAATATTTAACTAGTTTGATGAATTATGAATTATGAAATCTGAGACATTTGAAAAACTATATAGTAAAGATGAAGTGATGAATCCTACGTGTTTGATTCACTATATAAATAAAAAATATAGTATAAAACGACATGTGGTTTTTATTAATGATAACGATGAAGATATTTTAGAATTTGAATCGAATTCAGATTTTTTAACTTGGTTCGTTAAATCAGAATTTGATGGTTCAAAATTAGAATTTGATAAAACTCAAGATTCGATGTTTGCTATGTTGAGTACAGCAACAATAAATATTCCAGTAGTTACACAAGAACGAATAAAATCTGGAAGAGTATTGATGTGTCACCTTTAACGTGGGCTATCCTCTGGTGGGGTTTGTTCGAACGATTAGCGGTTCAATTCCGTACGCCCACGAGCTATTAGGATCTGTATGGAATTTACGAATGACGCGGCAGTAAAGGTAGCAACCCTACTTGAAGACGAGGATAATGATAACCTTTGTCTTAGGGTGTATGTTACTGGAGGTGGTTGTTCTGGGTTCTCTTATGGATTCAATTTTGATGATGTCATCGCAGAAGATGATACTCAAATAAATACTAACGAAGTAACAATGTTAGTAGATGCTATGTCTATCCAGTACCTTTATGGAAGTGTAGTTGATTATAAGGAAAGCTTACAAGGTTCACAATTTACCGTGACCAACCCAAACGCTACTACAACGTGCGGATGTGGTTCAAGTTTTTCTGTTTAAAGTTTAATGACCCATTCGTCTAGTAGGTTAGGACACCAGGTTTTCATCCTGACAACAGCGGTTCGAATCCGCTATGGGTTACCATACATCATAAGCTAATCTAGTGAAAGCATACGCCTGAAAAGCGTGAGAGCGAGGAGCGTAACCTCGATGATGTACCATATTAGGGATGTAGCATAATGGTAGTGCAACTGACTTTGACTCAGTTTGCGGTGGTTCGATTCCACCTATCCCTTCCAAGTTTGATGGTGAGCGTAGCATAACTGGCTAGTGCCCTAGATTGTGATTCTAGAAGATGCGGGTTCGACCCCCGTCGCTCACACCACCTATTTTATCTTTTCAGTTCTGGAAAGATCTCGAACAGCTCTCCATGATGCTTTGTTCCCCTATACACTTCGTCCGTCTTCTGTATATACTTGATGGCCTTAATATACTCCTCCTCGTCACGAGGTAAGCTCAACGCCTTAACTATACTTTCTTCACCTTCATGCCTTATCAATAGTTCTTCTTTCAACGCATCAGGTAGGTTTTTCATGTGTAATTCTGAAGGGATAGTTAATATATAAGGTTGTAGATTTAAACCCTCCTCCATCGCCCAATTCTGTAATTCATCAAACCTCAGTATACTTAATAGACTTACTGTCGAGAATATCTGCATTTTTATATTATTATACTTTCTTAACGTTCGTACGTTATCAACAATACCTTCCCAATCAGACCTCCTCCTTATATAATCATTATATATTCCATAACCATCTATAGAGGCGCTTATATATACAGTATGGAACTTCCTAACATAATTTAAAAAATTGTGTTTATTTGCAGCCTTTAACGTGACCAAGTTACTATTCATCTCTATATTGATGTGGTGAGCTTGTCCAGTCTCTATCACCTTATCCAGAAACTTATACTGCTCGGTCATCACTAGAGGTTCACCACCTTGCAATATGATAGACCTTACATAAGGGGATAATATAACGAGGTCTCTCATAGAGTAGTCACCAGCACTACCTTTGGATGTGGCGATCAAATTTGGTTCACCGAATGATATTAATTTTTCATAATTATGTTTCTTCGATACACTTGATCTTATGGACGAGTTGTCTGGGGTACACATATAACAATCTAAATTACATGTATTACCGAATATTCTCATCTGCATAATTAAGACCCGATTTTTGAATTCATATTTCCCTTTATCTATGAAGTCTTGTATTTGGTCTAATGATTCAGGGCTGTCGTATAAGTTCCTTTGTTCCATAATTCTATCAGAAACACCATGCTCTTTCTCTTGTTGTATGCAAGAACGGCAGTGATCCTGGATTAGCTCACTTTTATTATTATCCACCGATAACATATCCTTACGTATAGCATTCATCTTATCCGAAGTGAACCATTCTATAGGGGTTGTGTTCTTATAATTCACTAAAGGTTGTTTAGGGGGGTTAGCACCTACACAACAAACAAAATACTCCCCAGAAACGTTCGTGTATATGTTATTGAAAACCTTCGGACAGAACCAAATATCATCACTTAGTAACTTGTCTAGCAGTTCCTTCCTTTCCTTTCTCATATCAATTGTTCCGCTTCCCAAGCAGCACTCATCGCCTCTTGTTCCGCTTCCCAAGCAGCAAATAGATCTGCCTTTTTTGTACTACGCTTCGCAGTAGGGTCGTAGAATTCTTCTAGCTCTGGGAATACATCGAATAGATGTGTTTCCCACTTAGTGCCTTCGTAATGCTTATCCACCTTTAAAAGGTAATCGAATATGTTTTGTATATCAATATCAGGGTCTGCGTCCATTTCAAGACTAGCCACAATATCAGGCCATTCGGTATACTTGGGTATCAATGCGTCTTTTATTTTTCTAGGTAGGTTATTAGCTCTTAGGTGCTTAGGTGAATCAACATGAGCCCAATTTAATTGGTCAATAACTGGATTCTCTTTACACCAATCAACTACCTCGTAAAACCTCATCACACTGAGGAATGATATCAGACCATTAAAGTCTACAACAACATTAGAATATTTACCGCATTCATTGATATTGAATTCAAGGTCTTTCCATTCTGTTCTTCTACGCATATATTCTATAACAGGACCGATCCCGTCAACGGAAGCAACCATAGCTACGTTCCTGAAGTGTGGCAGATACTTGAATATGTTGTGCTTACCTTTCTTAGTTTTAGTAAGGTTTGTTTGGTATTTAAGATAGATGTCCTTAGCGTGGTCACCCTCTATTAACATATCCAACAACTCGTAGTGCTTCTTCATGATCAGTGGCTCACCACCGATGATCTTTATACTTCTTATATAAGGGGCTAGTTCGATTACTTGATCAAGTACTCCAGGCGTTTTGTCTGAGATAACTAACTTCCACTCCTCTTTGTTGCTGGGTAAGTGTCCGTGTATTTCATCATTCCACAGACCCTTATCCGCTCCCTTCATTCTGGTTGTTGAGTTCTGATGGGTACACATGTAACAATCTATATTACATTCCGAACCGAAGATCTTTAATTGGACTTCAATTATTCTTTCATCAAAACTAAACTTACCAGTATCCTTAATTCTCTCGATAGAAGATTCTATATCGTCCCACAATTCGAAATTGTTTGTGTGGATTTTAAGGCAGTTAGTTCTACGTGACCGACCGTATAGATTCTCATCACTCACGCACCGAGCACAATTCTTATTTACTGTCTTTAGATCCGATTCGGGGTCCAACATCTCAGTACGTAGATCATTCATGTAATCACTGTCTATCATCCATTCCTTTAACGAAGTATTTGTTATAGTATGGTTATCATCGCCAGCACCGAAACAGCAAGCCTGATACTTCCCGTCTATTTCAGAATATATCTGAGTGAACGGGCAAGTACAGAAGAAAACATCCTTATCTAGCACTTGGTTAATTAAAGCCTTTTCACCAGAAGCTTCTGTCAGTATTATATTATCCCTTGTTTTATTGGATAAATCCTGAAACCACTCTTCAGTGTTGACATTACCAGGAGCGGAATTGTCTCCAGGACCACCCTTAGTCATGTGCCCTGCTAATTTTTTATCATCCATCATATTAACCTTCAGATTGGTTGTGGTATTGTTCAAGTTCAGGGAACACATCAAATAGCTTTGATTCCCATTTAGTGTCTTTATATTGTTTGTCTTGCATCAATAGGTAGTCTATAGCGTCTTGATGCCCAACACCGTTATTAGATTCTTTTAATACATTTTGTATATCAGGGAATCCTTCGTATTTAGATATAAGCTCTTTCTTTAACTGATCAGGTAATACATTAGCGCATAACTTCTCGGGGCGTCTTATGTTAGACCAATTGATTTGATCGAACAACTCTATGTTATCGTCAAACCATTCTATAAGTTGGTAGAACCTCATAACGCTTAGGAAGGTGATAGTGCCATTCACACATACTGTGACTTTAGGGTATTTCTTAACTTCCTTGATGTTATTGACTATATTTTCCCAATTAGATCTTCTTCTGATGTAATCATTAGCTGAACCTATACCGTCCAGAGATACCGTGAATTCAAATCTCTGGAAGTGACTAAGGTAGTCTCTTATGTCATATTTACCTGATGTTAATACTGACATGTTCGTTTGATATTTGATTGATATTTCTGGACCGTGACCCGTGGCTATAACAGCTTCCATCAACTGGTAGTATTTAGCCATAACTAAAGGTTCACCACCGATCAATTTAAGGTGTCTTATATAAGGGGCTACTTTAACTATCTGTTCTATAATATCTTCAATAGGTTTATCTCTAACCCTTTCCACTTTATTCTTATCCGCACCCATTAAGGAGAAATCGTCCCACACGTTTTGACCGTCCATGATATCAGAATCCATTGATTTGATTCTTACAGTAGAGTCGAACGGGAAACACATATAGCAATCGAAGTTGCATTCATTACCAAAGGCTTTTATTTGTACTTCGAAGATTCTATCTTCTATATGACCTTTACCTGATACTTTAAAACGGTTCACCGCGTTATGCATATTTGGCCAAAATTCCTCATTATTAGATTGAATCTTTAAAGAAGCCTGTCTACGCGATCTCCCGTATATCTTCTCTTGTCGTAGGCAATCCTGACAGGATTCTTTAGCGAACGTCAAGTCAGAACCTGGAGTTAACATCTCTGTTCTGAGCTTGTTCATACCTTCGTTGTTTATGAAAAAGTCGTTAATGTCAGTATCCTGTATACTAACATTGAATTCCTCTCCACACGCCCAAGAACACGGTGCGAATCTACCACCAACGCTAGTGTACAGCATTTGAAATGGTGCACCGCAGAACCAGATCTCTTCGTCCTTTATTTGTTGTTCTAATTTATCAGAACCTTCAGGATACCAAGAAGCGTTGTCAACCTGAATCTGTTTTAGGTTTCGTTGTAGGGTTTTATTAACGAACCACTCTGACGTGTTTACTCTTCCTCCCCCTAAAAATTTATCTCCAGGACCACCCTTAGTAAGGTGATCTGGTAATTCGTCATTAGATGTTGCTATAATTTCGTTCATTTATATACTCCCTGTACGGGCTTGATGGTCTAGATCGAATGCCCATTTCTTTTCGTAACACCAGAAACAATCATGGCATTCCTTTTCGAAGAATTGAGTATATCGAGCCGAACCCACACACGACCTTGTTAGTGGGTATAACGTTTCCATTAAACCTTCCTGTCTGTAAATGTCAGCAACGAATTTCTTATCTACGTTACCGAATATTTGGTACATATTATTACATTTAAACTTAGATTTGAATAACGTTTGTCTGTGCCCGCAAGGGTCTCTACGTCTCTCAGCCATCCCATAAAACCTTAAACTAATCTTCTTCATTTCTTCTACTGGAGGGTTTAATGTCATACCGTCTATACGTAATGGCATATCATAATTATCTACCACCCCTTGTAGTATATTATCTATTTGAATTATCTTAGAGATTTGTACCCTATTTAATGTAGAGTAGTGTTCAGGATAATCCTCTTTCAATTGGTCACACTCATCCCAACTTACTATAGATTCGTCCTTATCGTTAAAGTCGAATATCTCTATATCACGTATATTCGCTGAAGGGAATTTATTCTTCATCCAACCGACAATATCTTCCGCAGCCTCGGCATCTAATTGTGCGTGTAAATCCCTCAGTGTTATAGGTATAATCTCTATATCTGGGAAGTGTTTACATGTAAGGTACATTGCTGCAGCTGAGTCTAACCCACCTGATAATGATACTATAACTTGTTTTGGTAGCTCGAAGTTATAGAACTCTATCGTTTTGTTATCGTATGTTATGTTCATAATTTATCCTTAATAAGTATAATTGTATTTATACCGCTAAATTATTTTACTTTATTTGTAAATAAGTCAAAATAAAGCTTTACTTTTATATAGATATGAGGTATAATAGTTGTATATTGAGTTGAAGGAGTTTATGTTATGAGTGATTATAAGTTTGAGATCGGTGCTAAGGTTTCCCCTAAGAATATGTATGGTGAACCAACCCCTAGTGCTGAGTTTGTTATCTCGGATCGTAAGGTCGTGACCTCTAATGATCTAAGTGTTACTCAACGTGAAACATACTCCTTACATAATGTGTACTATAAGCAAGGTGCAGGTTGGTATAGAGAAGAAAGACTATTAGCCTAGTTGCCAGAGTGGTCGAACGGAACGGATTGCAAACTCGTTAACATCGTCGGTTCGAATCCGACACTAGGCTCCACACATTATGGAAGGTTCGCATAACGGTATTGCACCTCCTTGCTAAGGAGACGTTCGAAAGGGCATATAGGTTCGAATCCTATACTTTCCGCCACATTAGCCCGATTAGTTAAATGGTATAATAATTGTTTTGTAATCAATAGTTGGCAGTTCGATTCTGTCATTGGGCACCACATTAAGGGGATTGTATGTTTATAGCACATTTGATAGTAGATGATAGACATATAAAGACTAAGGAATTTAGTACTGATCAACATCCTAGGCTTATAGCTAAAGAGTTGATTAAGTTCCAAGGCGACCCTAGTAAACGCGGAGAATTGATTCTCTGTGATGATGATAATTATCCTCTAGAGGATACTGAGTAAGTTTTGCGGGTGTAGTATAATGGTTATTATAGGAGGTTTCCAACCTTTTGATGTCGGTTCGATTCCGTCTATCCGCTCCAATAAAAGATTTCTATCGTTTAAACGGTAGAGATGCAGGGGGAAAGCGTCGCCTGAAGCCAAAAATACGACGCATATATTTGTCCCATTAGCATAATGGATAGTGCAGTGGATTTCTACTCCATAGATCAGGGTTCGACTCCTTGATGGGACGCCATTATTATTAAAGTGAGTATATTATGAATATTACATTAAGAAAAGCGAACACCCTACAGCATTCAATCAACAAAGCTTTACG
>Ga0308025_1001708_pt1 | contig 10272 bp, 9 predicted proteins | sample Neamet422_FD_201298 | JGI IMG/M metagenome (GOLD analysis project Ga0308025, IMG submission 201298) | Marine microbial communities from water near the shore, Antarctic Ocean - #422 | ecosystem: Environmental > Aquatic > Marine > Unclassified | place: Southern Ocean | collected 2014-10-03
CCAGGCAAGGTTGATGTGGGATAAGCAACAATGCCGTTTGAACGGAGTATAGCCTGCGTTTCATCGGGAATTGTTCCCATGCATTCACCTCAATTATGCATGAGCCCAAACTGACACATGCTGTTCTGCGACTGCTGCTGCTAATTCTTTGTCTTCCGATTTGACCAAAAGCGTGCCGCTTGGATAGAGCGTTAGGTCACAAGGCCCAGAAAATGTCCAACAGAGTCGGTTTCGGATGCCAACTTCATATCCTGCTTCTTGGATAAGTCGGCCGACGTTTTCGAGATTGATTGATGTGAGGTCTTCTGGAACAATTCGCCATGCTGCTTTATTGCCGCACAGTTCCATTGCGAATCCTTCACCCATGTTCTCACTTCACAAATCTTCAGGACGAGATGGGGGCTGTTCAGATGGAGGGCCAGATGGAGGGCCAGATGGGGGACCGGCAGGGGGACCGGATGGTGGGCCAGATGGGGGGCCAGCGGAAGGACCGGATGGTGGACCGGATGGGGGACCAGATGGAGGACCGGCAGGGGGACCAGATGGAGGCCCAGCGGAAGGACCGGATGGTGGACCAGATGGGGGCCCCGCGGAAGGACCGGAGGAGGGAGGACCGGATGGTGGACCAGATGGAGGACCGGAGGGAGAGGCAGGCGCTGGGGTCGCAGGTGGGGTCGCAGGTGGAGTCGCAGGTGGGGTCGCAGGTGGGGTCATGTTAGGAGATTCTACAGGAGGGTGTGCTGGTCCTGACGGAAGAGGTGGGGGTGTTGCTGCTGTAATGATTTCAACAGGCGTTGATTCAACAACCTCTGGTGCATCGGCAAGCAATATTTCTGCAGCAGAATCCGTTTTAGCGACATAGAGAAGGAGGTCGCCGGAAGGGGCTGGGGGAGTTGGGGTTTCAACAGGAGTTGGCTCAATCGATTTCTTTTGTTGCCAAGGAGGTACACGTGGTTCATCTTGGCTATCCGCAGTCTCAATCTTGGATTCACCAAGTGATATTTTGGTCGACCCGCCTGATGAGTTCTCTCCGCTGTATGAAGTCAAAACAACTGAAGAAGGGTCGATGATTTCACGTTCGGACGTTTTTCCAAAGATATCGAGATCCGAATCAAAAGCGCCGCTGAACAGATTTGAACCAATGGCGTTACCAAAAACTCTGCCTTTTTCTTCTTCGTATGTGAAATCCGCTTCGTATGGGCCCAGTGTAAGTGATTGTCCAGCACCTGAGACTGTAAACGACCAAGTTCCTTTTTCAAGAGGGAATTCGAACGAAAAATTTCGAGTTAAACCGGGTCCAAGCGAAGATATCCCGGACTCCGATTCAACTTTCTTTCCATCACTGGTCAGGATGTGAGCCTCCAGCCCTCCAAGGGGAATAGCAGCCTCATTTGTCATATCGATGGAGACCAAAATCACATCGTCATCATCGTCATCAATGTCCATCAAAACGGACGATAATCGGGCTTCAAGAGATGCCGCACGAACGGTATGGTCGTCACTCATGTTATCCACCGTAGAGGTTTCTCTACAAAACCCTACTTCATTTCAATGTCGAGTTTGGCACCGTTCAACGCAGTCGAAGTCGGGTCTCAGAAGGGAGTGACCAATCGACGGCAGCTACGGTATGATTCTTGACATCCAGGGAGGTTCGGTACTCTGCTTCTTTCGAACGCCCACGAAGAACATCTCGAAGACCAAACCACACAGCGCCAACGAATGGAAGAAGATAGAGTAGTTTGCCAAATGCCCTAGGACCCCAATGGTGTGCTTCGAGTAAAGTTCCGTTATCATGAACAATGGCGATTCGAAGACCACGTTGAGCAAACGTTCGGCCAAAGGTTCGCCCTGTGTATTTGAAGTAAAGGTAATGCGCAATGAAAAACACGACCCAATTGAGTAGTACTGCTGCAATAGACCGAGGGCCTTGGGTGAATAATCCGAAATCACTCAAATAATAAAGCAGTCTTTGGCCGGTCATTAAGTGCAAAACCAAGGACAACATTACAACATCGAGCAGGAAAGCAGCTACTCGTTTCCAGACCGGCGCGATGAGCATTCCCTCAGGTGCAGCAGAAAGCACAGCCTGAGCAAGTGTTCCACTTCCTTGGTGGATGCTGACTGCACTGTCTGCCATAGTGCTCGGTAGAGTCTGCCCTTTGTCAAGTGTTGGCTGAAAACTTTAGCCGTGGGTAATATGCCAAGCGAAGAGGTTTCTTTCCTCTGCCCAATCCAACCAAGCACGCCATGTGCCATCGTGTCGAAGCGTTTTGAGATTTCCAAGCACAATCAATCCTCGCTTCGCCCGGGTAAGGGCGACATTGAGGCGGCGGCGATCTTTCAAGAATCCAATCTCGCCAGCATCGTTTGCCCGGACTGCTGAGAAGACAATGATTTCTTTTTCACGCCCTTGGTAGCCATCTACGCTCTTGATTTCAAGGCCAGCATACGGTTCATTTTCCTCACGCCCACCCGCTTGGTCAAACAAATCAACCAACAGCCGTACTTGGCCGTTATACGGGGTGATGACACCGATGTCTGACGGTGTGAGGTCGCCAGCACTGAGCAAATCATTGACAATTGAGAGTACTTTGGCAGCCTCGTCCATATTCGATTTACTGCTGCTTTCTTCGTCGACGATTTCACAACCATCGATTGGAACAAACGCAACTGGGTGGTCCCAATCAGGCCACAAGAAGCCGGCAGCTGGTGGCCGGTCACTGGAACTGCAACCGTCTTCCAATCTGCCGTCGTAAAACCGTGCACCCGGATATTCGCGTATGGTGGGGTGCATACGATATTGGATGGTCAACATGTGTGCTTCAAGGCCGCATTCAATTAATCGCTCAAACAATGAACGGCCAAGGCCTCCTTGTTCTGCAACTTTACTGATGACGGTGGGCGGAAGTTGTTTGTGGTCACCTACCAAGACCAATTGACGGCAACCACGGGTGATGGGGACCAACGCACTTGGTTCACTCGCTTGGGTCGCCTCATCCATCAATACAACTGGGAATTTGCGGTCCCTGAGTAAATTATGCCCCACTCCGATTGTCGTAGCGCAGATCACTTCTGCATTATCGAGAACTGCAGAAATCATATTCCCTTCTATCTGTCGAATTTCCTTAAAATTATTATTGACATCTCGATGTGCCAAGCCTTTTTCTTTGCCTTTTAATCCAGAAAGGGTGCGGCGTAATTCGTCGTTCTGTTCTCGGATGAAGCGTAATTCCTCTTGCAGTGGATGTTTCTCAATTTGTGCATCAAGGGTCGCTTCTCGAAGATGCTCTCGAACTTTGACTGGACGGCCAATACGAACTGCTTTGATGTTCATTTCCAATAATCCTTCGAGCAAATTATCAACGGCGACATTGGATTCTGCAGTAGCAAGAATTGGTCCCCGGCCCATACGAACAAATGCTGTCAGCAGGCGAATGGCCGTATGTGTTTTTCCAGTCCCTGGAGGGCCTTGAATCAAAGTGAGGCGTTGAGTTATGGCCGCTTCAATGGCTGCTTGCTGGGATGGATTCAACTCCATTTTACCAATTCCAAGTGGACCGTGACGCTTCTGTCCACGAATTTCGGGCGGTCGTTGGGCAGAAGCGGACAGGTCGTGTAAAGCCCCAAGCAATACATCGCGTAGCACAGTCCCACTGTCCCCTTCGGTTGAATGGAAGGTTGTCAGAGCCTCATGCATTCGGTCATGTGCGACCCGGTTTGCGCCTCGGTCAAGGCGCCAAGTGCCTTTTTTCAAATCGCTGGGCTTGTCGGCGACGACAACACGAATTCGTGTCGGTCCTCTATCTAGGACAATGCCTTCTACGACTTTTTCGCCCCAAGGTCGAGCACGGGAGATGAGAACAATATCTCCGTGGCCAAAGCGATGGATCGGTAAGCGTGACCCCGCTTTATTTTCAAACACGATAATTGGTTCACCAAAAAACCGGCCTTGTACTCGGCCAGTCAAATCAAATAAAGTCAAACCTGCCGCTAACAAGCGTTGTTTGCTCCATTTTTTCCATCGCTCCTCGACCATCGCCGTTTCATCATCCAGTTCTCGGCGAATGAGTTTCGTGAAACGGGAAAAGTGGTCTTGGCCTCGCTGCCACTTGAGGGGCATTTCTTCTGCGAGTTCTCGGTCGATTTTCTTTTGAGCAGTACTGCTGTTCATCCGACGCACTTGACCTCGCTCCTCCATGCCCAATGCAAAACTGCGTACCCCATCAGCGTATGCCTTCAACAATGAAGTATTCGCGAGGCGAGAAACCCCATGTATTAAACCCAAAATATTGGACGACAGAATGGTGGGCAGTATGTTTCGGCGTCGCAAAGGTGGAAATTCAGCGGAGGGGGATGTGTGCCCTTACTGCGAATTTGTCAACAAAGGCGCTGTTGAAAGTTGCGCTCAATGCTACTATTCAATGAACCTTGCACCTCGGGACCAACCGATGGCAACACCCACGTCATCGGGTTCGGACTTATTGAATACCTTGATGGCAGAGGCTGAACTTGAAGAAGAGGAACATTCGGTAGAAGCTGTTCTTTCTCTAGAAGATGTTTCCGTTGAAATCGACCAATATGAAGAATCGAAACAAGAAGAAAAGGATTCTTTCCAATTCATCAGCGGAAGCAGTCCAACACTTTCCCAAACTGTTGAATTTGAATCACCAGAAGAAGTTGAATTGGATGTTTCCGATGCCCCGTCGGATGCTGTTGTTTTTGACATGGGTGATGAAGATCCGCTTGGAAAGGTTGTAGAACCGGTACATACCGGACTGGGTAAGTTGTACTCTCCTTCTATTCGAACTGAAAAAGATGATGATCTAATGGGAACCATCGGGCCGATAGCAGGACAAGGAATGGCTACACCTGAAATTCCTGATTTTGCCAATTTAATCCAACCTACGCCTCAACCGCTGACGAATGGTGAACGGGTACTTCCTCAGGCGGCCTTACCGTCAACTGCTGCTCTTTCACCCGACCTTGCAATTTCTGAAACAGGTGTTGGCCTTACAACTCCCGATATACCAGGCTTCAATCATTCAGCACCTGTCCAAGAGACCCCCGGAATTCCAATGATGGCTGAAACCGCCTCTCTGTCTTCAACTCCTGAAATCCCTGAAATTGATGATTCAACCTCTGTGGTAACAACACCTGGGGTGCCATCGGCTGAGGAGGTTGCGCAAGTGGCCGAAACGGTTGGGCAATCACCCACTCCTATTTCTCAAGATGGTAATCGGATTTGGCCATGGCCTGCCCAAGAGGCTTGGGATGAACATCAAGTCTACCGCGAAGTTGAGGCGCTGCTTGAATGCATCAAAGTAGGTCAATTGCCGAAGGCTGCAGAAACTCTGGATTCATTGGGCCCGCACCTTGAACACAATTTCGAAATGATGCTGCACATCGGATCTGCAATGCGCGCCTTGAATCGAGAAGAGCACTTGCAATGGACGCTTGCTATGGCCAAGCATGTCCATCCCAACAATGAACATGTGGCGGCGGCTGTTGCCCAATTGTCATAGAGGATTTACCATGACTCCTGAGCTTGAGTTTCGCCCTGATATGAGGCTCGTTCCAGTCAGTAAGGCAATTCTTCCTTTGCTTCTAGAGGCCTACAATGAGGACCCGGAGGCGGCACAAACCGCTTTACCGTGGCTTGATGCCGCCCACAACGTTCAAGGCCAGTTGAGTGATATGTTATTCGATGTCGAAAACCAATCAGAAGTCGATCGTTTGCATTTTTGGTGGATTCGTTCTGAAGAAAAAGGTGCCTTTGTTGGCTTAATTGGTTTTGGTGATGAATTACAACTGTTACAATCATCGTACAATTTAGGATACTGGGTTCGCTCTTCCTATCAACGTCAAGGCATTGCTCTTGAGGCAACTCGAACAGTGCTTCAGTGGTTAGAACACAAAACGATTGAGAGTGACGATTTCATCCGAATTGAAATCACAGTCCACCCTCATAATGAAGCAGGCCTTGCTACAGCAAGGCGTATTTGCGAAGAATGGAATGGAGAAACGGTTGAACAATTCATCGGAATTGAAATCGGACAACGTACGGTCCCTCATCGATTGCATATCCTCGATTTACCTCGGGGTGAAACGGCTTGAACGCCACGTGGTTAACCGTTGATTTCGACGATGTGCGGCATATTCCTCGTTTTTACGGTCATCCCACACGTAGTAAACACACCTACGCTGACATCCTCGAATCAGGAGTACAAGAAACGCTTTCGGAGCAATTTGTTCAAGGAATGCGCGGATTTACTTCGTGGCTTGAAAGCAATACTCATTCCGTCACCTTATTTGTCATCGGCGATTTATTTTTGAGTAAAGAGTTTGAACTGTGGTTTTCACAACTGTTGGAAAAATTCGCAGCACGCCTTACTGTTGGATGTCACGGTTGGAGTCACAAATCTTGGTCTGCCTGGCCCGAAGATGCGAAAGGGTTTTCGGCCGATTTGGCCAAAGCGAGCGAAGTGATCAGCAAGCATGCCGGTGATTCATTCAGGCCTTGGTTTCGTGCACCAGGTGGCTATATGTCTCCTTGGATGGCACCGATATTGGCTGAACACGGCTATGTTCTTGATAGCTCGATTAATCCATCTTGGCTTGTTAAAGGTAAAGCAGGAAAAGGAAATTCTTGGCACGATGTCGAAGATGCACTGAACGAAAGTGGCGTCGTATCTCGCCCTTGGAAAACGCACTGGGGCCTACCCGTAAATGGCCCTGCTCTGTCTTTATTTCCACTCTCTTTGATTGCGAAAAGAGGTTGGAGAAGCCTTCCTGCATCGTTCACTCAAGAGACCTTAGAACCGGCTTTAACATCTTCAGATTCGGACGTTACTACGCTCTATTGGCATCTTTTGGACCATGCTCGAAACAATGAGAAATGGGCGCCACCTTTGTAATTTTGATGGAGCAAAGACGAGTGCTAAGAAAGGATACGACAGAAAACAGTTTTGAGAGTTCTAATTTTTCTTACGATGATTGGCCAAAATTTAAACACTTTATCTCGGTCTTTTTCGGTATACAATAGGTTAATATTATGAGCAACTGTGGCTCAAATCAATAGCCAATGGTGATTTGAAATGGACAAAATAATCTCATATTTACTCGTTCTTTTGTGTTCTGTAGGTAGTCTAGCAGGTTGTATCGAACCTGATATGAAAATGGTTGATGATGAGATTGTAATTTGCAGTGAGGATAATATCCCCGAATGGAATGTTGGCTGCATATTCCCAAGTTTTGAGTTTGAAGATCAAAACGGGACGCATTGGAATGAATCTTCAGCAAATTCAAGTGGGCGTTGGGTTGCCTATTTTTCTGCATCTTGGTGCACACATTGCAAGCCAACAATAGATGCACTTGATCAATCTATTCTGTCGAATCATCTACTTATTTTCAACAAGCAAGCAGGTGATGATGCCTCGAATATGACTGAATGGGAACTCATGATTGAAGATGAACTTAACCGCTCAGTAAATCGCCCATTTTTACACGCTCCATTGTTGTCAGAAAATTTGTCCGTTTCTTCAATTCCACATGTATTGCTGATAGAGAACTATACCATTATTTCCGCTCGAATTGGATTGTGGGATAGTGCACACGAGATGAGTATGTGGTTCAATAGCACTTCTCCTCAATCAGGATATACTCAAACCATGGATTCAGGCATGTCTGACATGAACTGACCAATACATGCCCATACACAAGGAGTTATGCCTCAAATCCATGTGTTAAAAGTTAGTATTCACAAGGGTTTTCAGTGGAACATTACTAAGGCTAGCATTGTTGCCTGCGACAATATCTTATTCTTCAAACGGTTGTAGAACCCAAATGGAATTGGTTCATTCCCAATTCCCGATAGATTTCTGGCATTTCACCGTTCTTCGAATAGAGGTAAAGTGCGGTGACTGCTACTTGTTCAGCAGCATTCATCCATGCGAGGGCTATGGCGATTCCGAGTGCCCCGATTGCCAATCCGATAAACCAGAATGGGCCGAATACAACCATCATTCCAAACGTGAGTATTGCGATCACAGCCATGAAGAAGAATCCGATGATACCAATTCCGAGACCCGAAGTGATGTTTTCCCCCCACGACTTGTAGAACATTTGCTTACTTGATTTGAGGCTCTCACCAAGGCCCTTGCCTTCGATAATCATGTGCGGAATCATGAAGAAAGTCATCATCCACCAAATAGCTGCGCCAATTGCAGTAAGAATCATGGCAAAGACGGCTGCTCCACCTCTTTGCTCTCTTGCTGCTTGGTTCAAAACCTTCAACAACAGTCCAACAGTTCCTGCTATGATTCCCCAGAGAATAATGATGTGAATTTTACTCATTGCTGCAGATACTCCATCCATGAATTTAGGATCTCCACCGGTAAGTCGAATATGTGAATTTGCAACAATCGCACTGTTCCAAAAAGTTACAACAATCGAGATGGTCATATATCCTACAAAAACAAATCCCATGTATGCAGGCGTCATTTGTCCAGCAGAATCTATCGCCCATGATTGTTCAAGGTACTGAGGCATGCTCATTCCAATCATGGCTAAGAGGGTCAAAAATCCACAAATAAACATGTAAACAATAAGTTCTGGGTCTTTCTTAACGACCGACATACTCAACTTGCTCATTTTCCATCCACGGCTAATCGTTGCAAAGAATCCCATAGTTGCCGCAAGGGGGGGGGGGTTTTGGGCCTACCGGTAATCTTGAGCCCTTTATCGAAGGAACTCACCAATATTCAACGCGCGGCTTTTTGATTCTCAGATTGGTACTTTGGTAATGGAACATATCAGCCAAAAGTGTCTGGAATTCTAAATAACACGGGTGCTTATGCAAACCGAGCGTTTTTGATTCATTTGAAAGCCGAACCAAAACGAATTTTGGTCGATTACCATGAGACATTAACCATTCATGGACCACTTGAATGTAAGAAATACGCAATGCTTCACAAAAGGCTTCACCGACGGCTTGAGGTTCATGAGAAAGCAGGGATGGCCAATCATCAGGTACCCAATTGGAATTGAATTGTTTCCATGAAGGCTTGAAGACTGCTTCAGCATAGGACCTTTGGATCGGACGCAATTTATTTTCTAACTCTGCAACGAGATTCTTTCGCGAAAATACCTCAGAAAGTTTCTCGACGTATTCGGGGTATGCTGGCGGGTCGATAACCACCGAAGGTCGTGCCTTACTTGTTCCCAGATGCGGATATATTTCCCACTCTCTGGTCGGGTTATCATTGAAGTCGTATTCATTTCGTTCCCACTTTTCATCATCCAATTCAGGCGGCGGTGGTGGTGGAAGTTCTTCAGGATAAATGACCACCCTTGCACCCGAGTTCGAAAGCGTATCCAATAATGTCTCCGAGATATTCTCACCTCGAACAATGATGCGACGATTTTCAATGGGGACGTCTGAACTACGGATTTGAGAAAGGAAAGTGAAGAGGTTGTCGATTTTCGTACTTCCAATCAGCATGACATCTGCTGCAGAAAGAGCCCATGAATCGATTGGAATCCCAGGCGTCTCTGAAAACAGCGGGGTTGAACGCATTGAGACCCAGTTTTCATAGGCTTGGATGTTTTCAATTTTCTCATCGCCACGTATTCGCAGTAAGTCGTTTTGCCACTGAGAGAGTTGCTCAGGGTTTGTGTCTTCAATCGTGAGGTCGCCATAGGTATAACCGGTGTATGACGGCTGTGGCGGGGCAATTTCGGTAGTGATTTCAAGATCACCGTCTTGTCGCGATTCAAGGTATTCCTGTTGCCTTCTTTGCCGGCTTGCCATACGTGCAATCGGATTCAAAGATTCTTCTAACGCACCTCCAACTTCCTCGACTGCCTGTTCGACATCTTCTCCTGCTTCAACGATGTTGACAAATGAACCTCCGCTTGCTCCACTCACTTGACGGAATACATTGACTGAATCATCAGGTAGGCCAAGACCTATAATATGAAATTCGACATCGATACCGATTTGTTTGATCGCTTCAATACACGGTTGAAAACCATGAATTCCATTGAATGGTGGCGGGGAACTCATGTCCATTCCGTCGCTGATTAAGAAAAATAACCAATCGACACTGTCTTTGCTGAGTTCTTGGGCTTCCTCGACCAAAAATTTCCAGAGATAGGTTCCGCCACCGGGCTTTGGGAACTGAATCTTCAACAAGTCTTCCTCGCTTCGGAATTCAAGAGGTGCAAGAATTCTGGAGAGTCCTCTGCTGTTTATTGTCGATACTTTTGTTTGGC
>Ga0308025_1001726_pt1 | contig 10223 bp, 10 predicted proteins | sample Neamet422_FD_201298 | JGI IMG/M metagenome (GOLD analysis project Ga0308025, IMG submission 201298) | Marine microbial communities from water near the shore, Antarctic Ocean - #422 | ecosystem: Environmental > Aquatic > Marine > Unclassified | place: Southern Ocean | collected 2014-10-03
AGTATGTTGGTTCGAAAGTGACCAAATTTATTCAGGTAATGTGTCAATTCCTGTTTTAGGTTCGACCAATGTTTCGGTTTCGATGATTTCTAAACCTGGCCAATTGGATTGTACATCCGATGGTGCCAGAACCTCTTCTACGACAAATGCAAGTGATTTGGTATCTATGAGTTCAGCTATTTTCCTAGGTGCTGGCCACAATTCACCGTCTTTACTTGGTGGACCATGGCATACAGGAGATGAAGTGACACTTTCTATGCTACTTCGGAATGAAGGGGATGCAATTGGAAGCGCTAGTATGCGAGTCGAAATCGACGGAGATTTGCAAAACGGTTCAACAACAACATTGGAAGGCGGCAAAGCAGGTGAGGTAAGCCATGATTTCACATTTTCTTCAGCAGGTGATCATTTGGTAAATTGGAGTGTAACCAGTACTGATGGTGCAGTAGATTCCAATCTTTCTGGGAGCATGATTATTCCAGTACTTGCTGCTCAGGTAATCATAATGGATATTGAATCTATTGTAATCGCCGAAGATGGAATTATAATTTCTTGGGCCATCGATTTGTCTGAAGGTCGAGATAGGACAGTTATTCTCGATTTTGGTACTATTACTGACGGCCTCAAAAGTGATTCAATAATGGAGGAGAGAGATTTGATGTCTGGACGAACTTTTGGTTCAATGAATATCGGCTATCAGGATGGGAAGCAAGCCTTTGCTAGCATCTCTACAACTGGCTGGACGATTGGTTTTGGTTCGTTTATAGATGCTGAATACGAGATCCCATCCCACTCAATTACACCTCAGGTGACAGTAAATCCATCTACCCAACCGAAAGTTCCAATCGCAGATTCCCAAGTTACTTTGTACTATACAGTGAGCAATTTGGGTGATGGTTCCACTCCCCAAGGACAAATCGTAATCACCGATGATGATGGAACTATTTTGAATTCGGTTACAAGCCCGTCCATGGATTCTTCTTCCAATGATCTAAACGCTGTAGTAAAATGGCCACAAGGTGACAATGTCAAGATTATTGTAACCTGGCATGTAGCTGGTCAAAGTGTTAGTGACCAAGTCATGGTGATATCTGAACCCGTTGATGGGGATAGCGATGAGTTTACGATTCCTTGGGGTGGCATACTTGGTGGCTTAGTAGTTGGAATGGCATTGATTTTTGTCATAAGAATGAAGAACTCACCAAAGAAAGAAAAGAAAGAGAAGAAAGAAAAGAAAAGCGATACAAAGGCCTCAGTTTCTAAAGATGATAAGATTGAGGTCGCTTGTCCTACATGCGACCGAAGACTGCGTGTTCCTAGTACGTATAGTGGTGGAGTTAGGTGCCCAGAGTGTGAGAATCGATTCGATATTGAAGCCAAAGTAGAGGCGTCGGAAGTAACTCCTGACGAAACGCCTCAAGAAACCACACAAGATGACCTTTGGTCTGCATCTGATAACGATATTCTGGACTGTCCAAAATGTACTCGTAAACTGAAGGTTCCGTTCGACCGCAGACCTGCTAAAGCGCGTTGTCCTGCCTGTGAGACTATTTTTGAAGCAAGGGCGGAATGACATACATTCAATTGTAATGAATCAGGTGGCATCTACAATGGGGACAGGTCACTTTCAAGAATTCGAGGATGAGTATCTGGAAACCTTGTATGATTTCCATGAGAGATTACCGGGCCAAAGAGTTCGTAACGGTGATCTTGCAAAATATCTTGATGTATCTCCAGCATCTGCTACTGAAATGGTCCAGCGCTTGGCCAAAAATGGATTTGTAGATTATGTGCCTTACAAAGGAGTAAGTTTGACCGAGATTGGCCTTGAACATGGTATGATGATGAAAAGGCGACACCGATTAGCAGAGGTATTGTTGACACTCCTTCCTTTCAAAGGGGATATCCATGAGACTGCGTGCAGATTAGAACATGCATTTAATGATGATTTGGAAGTCTGTATTTCTCTTCTCTTAGGAAATCCTACAATTGATCCATCAGGAAGGGATATTCCTCCTGCGAATTCACGAATTGCCGGAAAATTAGACCACAGTACAGATTTATGTATTTTAGACAAGTTACCTGTGGCAAAATCAGGTGAGGTGATAATGATTATGACTACTTCGGATGCTAGGATGGTCTTAGCAGATGTTGGACTGGAAATTGGTAAAATAATCGAGAGAACCTCGAATGGTTTATTTTGTGATGGAGCAGAATTGGTATTCGATAATAAATTAGCAGAAAGAGTGGTTTTGAGGTGTTGATTTGACCAGCGATTTGGAATTATTACGGAGAAGGGAAGCGAAATTCCATGGGATTGATAGCCAATTTCTAACCGAAGGGTTCCGCCTAGTCTTACTATTACCTGGGTTTTCATTACTGTTCTTTTTCGGAGCATGGGCTTACAGTGGGGAAAGTCCAGAGTGGTGGTTAGCCAATATCGAACCATCTGTTAAATTTGATTTCGCCACTTGCTTAACATTAATTGCAACAACAATTCTATTGGGTTTTTGTGCCGGCTTACATTTACACCGTCATCGAGTAAGACTGACCAGAATGGTATTTCGTTCTGAAGTTGCTGCTGCTGCTGAAGCTCATCGGCCCGTAACCAGTATGCATGGGTACTCATCTGTTGACGGTTTTATTTCTCGTACTATGACTAGCCATAATACTGCGTTTTGGATGAGTGTTTTGGCCACCTTAATCGCAATAGTTGTAGCATATCTAGATTCAGAATCTGCGTTGGGTAAGAGAGGGTTACTCGCTAGTGCTTCCTTGGTTACAATGGCCTTAGGACAGCATCTCTCTACTAGAAATCGTAAATTCAATATGGTCACACGTGATGGTTTGTTAACTGCCTACATTCCACCTTTGCATCCTTCGACTCTTGAAATGGTGTTTAATGATATGTTACGGACTCAAATGGATCCTCTACTACGAAGTAAATTTGATGATTTTTTACTAGAATTCGAATCACATGTGCGGGAAGATGTAGATAGAGAGTTCGCAAGAGAGAAATTCCTAATGCTGATGCACAGGCGATTCAAAGGTAGTCTGGACCGTAATACAACCAATCTTGAGTTATGTGAAATTTTATCTGACAAAGGAGTTCATGAAATGCTAGGGCATGATGTGTTTAATGAAGGTCTATGGGACTCATTATTCCATAGGTCAGTGGACTCTTATCCTGCGTTCTATAGGCTAATTGATAGATTGGACCAAGACCTTTCAATCGGTCGAAAACCGGATATGGATGAGCTATTATTTGATGTCGATTTAGAGAATGTTGTCTCAGAAAGAGCGAATTTATTCTGTTACTTCCATAATCTATCGGATAAAGAAAGACAGGTTGTATTGCGGGTGAACTCTCCGGATTTCCGGCCGTATGATCTTTCGTTAAGATACAATTTGAAACCAGGCCAAAAATCATGGTGGCCTGAAGAGGTGGTTCCATTGTCAGGCGAGGGTGATGATGACCAACTAGGGCGAATGTCGGGATTACTGCAAGATGGTACGCTAGCATGGCAAACCCTGCTGCCGGAAAAAACAGGTGAAGCGAGTGTTTCTATTCGTTTGGAAAACGTTGAGGGAGATTTACTGGTAGGGCGTCAAATCAATGTTAGAGTACGACCGGAGTTTGTCAATTGGTTCCGGAATACAAGTTCCTTAACTTCGTATGTCATAGGTGGAATCGGCCTTACTGGGGCGATTTTATTCCAATTAATGGCAGTTTTAGCAGCGGCTTAGACCCAATTCTACTAATCGTAGCATTGAAGTCCAAGATGTCGTCGCAGAAGTCATGACCGAACAGGCTACCGAGGAGACTCGCCCTGATGAAGACTTACGAGACCACCTTCACCAGATGGAAGCGAAAGTGCGTAAATTACGTGACGGTCGTAATAATCATAATGACCAAGCAAAGCGTTTTGCCGAGCAGCGAAATGCGATTCAGGCTCAGTATAAAGAGCACAGAGAAAAGGTGGATTTAGCAGTGGCTGAAGTCAAAGCAATCCGTGCTGAACAAAATATTCACAAGGAACGCCGTAATGCTATCCAAGCTCAAATCAGAGATTTAATTGGTCAAGCTAAAGCGCAACGTGGTGACAAAGATGAAAAGAAGTCAGCATCATTTGAATTCAACAAACTTTCAAGTGAAGTCGACAATATGGAAAAGATATTCGAGACTCGTGGCGGAATGTCTTCCAAGAAAGAAAAAGAAACAATGGAGACTATCAAACTCATGCGACGCCGCATGAAAGAACTTGAGCCAGAGGTTTCTAAATTACAACTTATCAAAGTAGATTTATCGAACCGTGATGAAGCAATTACCATGCTTAAGGCTGAAGCAGATGATTCCCACAAGAGATTCGTCGAATGTTTAGAGCGTGTAAAAGGCATGAGCAAAGAGTTAGACGAATTATTCTCCCACCGGGATTTCTTGAAAGGCGAAGGGGATAGATTTCACAAGGAATTCGTCGCTTGTAAAGAAAAGGCCGATGAAGTCCATGCAAAAATTACTGAATTGATGAAGGAAGTAAATAATGCAAGAGACAAACTCCAAATGGCTCGAGCAGAGAGAGAATTATGGATTACAGATCATAATGCAGCGGTTTCTAAAGAAATGAAAACAGGTGCTGAAGATTCTAAGGTTGCAGATTCGATGGTCGAACACTTACTAAATGCCGGAAATCTCTCTTTTGGCGGAACTATGTCTGGTGATCGAGACGGATTAAGTGTCAAGAAAGGTCGCTCAGGAAAGAAAAAGAGCATGCGACGTGTTGACCTTAGTATCTCTCGTGGAAGGAAGTGAGATTCTGTTTGGCATCATTATGGCCGGGGGCCGTGGCACCCGTCTGATGCCATTAACGGCAAAAAGGCCCAAACCAATGGTGCCAGTTTTAGGTCGGCCAGTAATTGATTACGTGAAGGATGCAATGGTTGCAGCTGGTTTGTCACAAATTATTGTAACCACTGGATACCAAGGAGAGCAATTGATAGAGCATGTCTCAACTTGGGATATTTCTAGTCGTGTTAACCAAGAGGATTCACCGATGGGCACCGCAGGTAGCGTAAGATTGCTATCCGATGAATTAAAAGAGACATTCGTGGTAGGTTCTGGCGACTCAGTGGCCTCCTTTGACATCTCAGACCTTTTGGATTCTCATCGTAAATCTGGAGCCAAAGTCACTATGGCTTTATGGCGTGTAGAAGACCCAGGTGAATTTGGAATTGTAGGTCTTGCAAATGAAAATCAGGGTGAGGTAGATTCGGAACTAACCGAAGGATACATCTCGAGGTTCAAGGAGAAACCTACAGCCGATGAAGCGTTTTCAAATTTGATAAATGCTGGATTGTATATTATTGAGCCCGAAGTGATGGAATTAATACCACCTGGTGAGAAATATGATTTCTCAAAGCAATTATTCCCGGATGTTCTTTCGCGTGGTTGGCCAATGTATGCTAAGACCGTAAATGGAATCTGGTTTGATGTGGGGCATCCGTTTGAATTACACAATGCCCAAATGGCATTGGTTGCAGGTAGGGATTACCTACCGTTCCCTATGCCAGAAGGAGAGGTGTTGCCCGATGGCTCATTCATCAGTAAATCTGCATCGGTGAGTGGTCACATCGAGAAATCAATTATTCTTGAAGGGGCTTCAGTTAATGGTGCGGCCGTAAATACAGTCGTGATGTCTAATTCTAGGGTTAACGGAATATCTGAATCTTCAATTATTGGTGAAAATTCAATCATCGATTCACGAATTCAGAATTGCGTAATAGGTGATGGTGTTCACATTACAATCGATCTAGAGAATGAGCGACGAGGATGATTATTTTCAGCGCTTGTTGGCGTCTCTTTCTTATACCGCAGGTTTACGGCGGTGTATATGGGCGCAGGAGATGTTTCGGAACCGGTTCGTAGTTACGATCGCTCTTGGGGTGAAATCGAGGAAATGCTTGAGAAAGCCATTGGCCGTCGCGAACAGTGGAAACAATGGTTCGAACAATGTCGCAGAGATGGTGACAGAGACGGTATGAAAGAAGCCGCTAGGAATCACAAAGCCTTAGATGGTGTAATCAAAACTCTACAATGGACACTCGGTGAAGAGGGTGTAGAGCACCCGCTTGATTGACAACGCTCATCATCTATCGCCATACAGCGGTGTATATGGGAGTCCACCATGTGTCTTGGCTATCGACAGTCAGCGGACTTGAAGATGAGTATATCCATGCTGCAGCTTTGGCTTGGTTAGTAGGGGATGAAGAAGTGGTTGAGATTGAAAGGATGGACTCATACCACGGTTCTCCAATTCATTTGATTAAGGCGGAATTGAAACGCCGTGGCCCTGCTACAAAATCACTTTCGTATTTGGGAGCGGAGGTATTAGAATCACTCAAACAGGAACTAGACACCAGAATGGATGAGAATAATGTCATCCATATTCGTTTGGATTTACTCGACCTTCTTGCAGGTAAAGTAAGCCTAACCAATCCCGGCGACCGGCCGACAGTCAAAGGTAAAGCAAAGTTAGAAGTTTATCCAGGTAACAATCCACTAGATGTGGCAAACACCACTTTAGATAAAGCGATAAAAGGGGCAACTGTTAGGGTCCCCTAAAATTCTGATACTGAGGAAGGGATTATATTCTCAGTCGGGATAGAATGGCTTGAGGAGATATTATGACTTACGTAGTAACATCGACATGTGTTGACCACAAATACCAGGAATGTGTTGCAGTTTGCCCTGTAGATGCATTCAGAGAAGCAGCAACTTACCTAGTCATTGATCCCGATGAATGCATAGATTGTGGTGCATGTGTGCCAGAATGTCCAGTCGATGCAATCTTTGCAGATACCGATGTCCCAGATGAAGAAGAGGCATGGGTTGACAGGAATGAGGAAGAGTCTCAAGATGCGGAAGTGGCAACCGGAGACAGTCCAGTTCTTGCTGAATAATTTCATACGCTGAACTACATATGTTCATGAGAGGAATGCTCCCCCCTAGGTTTGATTACGATGAATACTTCTAACGATATCAGTTCGCTTCGTCATACAGATGATTTACTTAAGCGTGGATTTGCTTCAATGCTACAGGGTGGCGTAATTATGGATGTTGTCACCCCTGACCACGCTGCAGTAGCAGAGGCAGCAGGGGCCGTTTCGGTTATGGCGCTAGAACGAGTTCCCGCAGATATTAGAAAAATGGGCGGTGTTGCTAGAACATCTCACCCTGATATGATAAAGGGAATTATTGAATGTACTTCGATTCCAGTTATGGCAAAATCTAGAATCGGTCATGAAGCCGAATCACAGGTATTGCAGGCCTTGGGCGTGGACATGGTTGATGAATCTGAAGTGTTAACTCCAGCAGACCCATATTTCCATATTAACAAAAATGCCCATGACATTCCGTTCGTTTGCGGAGCAACTGGCTTGGGCGAAGCAGTCCGTCGAATTTACGAAGGTGCTGCAATGATTCGAACCAAAGGAGAAGCAGGGACTGGAAATGTTGTTGCAGCAGTAACTCATGCTCGATTAATCGATCAAGAAATTCGACAAATTCAGACTCTTGGCGATGAAGGACTAGATACGGCTGCCAGTCATATTATGAGTCGCTACAAGGTACTTGCCGATTCGAGTGAATTACCTGGTGTGTCAAATATAACTCCATTTGGTCCAATCGATGATGAAATGCATGGAAGTATTCGTGACATTCTAATCGAGGTTTCAGAGTTGGGCCGCTTGCCGGTGGTTACTTTCTGTGCAGGTGGAATAGCAACACCTGCCGATGCATCTTTGATGATGCAAATGGGCGTTGACGGAATATTCGTGGGCTCGGGGATTTTCAAGTCTGAAGACCCTGAAACTATGGCTGATGCTATTGTAATGGCCACAGCTCACTTTGATGACCCAGATAAGGTCGCTGAAGCAATGGGTATGATGGCTGGAGCGCCTATGCGTGGGGATGAATTAGAGACACTTGAAGTCCGCTTAGACCAACGTGGTTGGTGAGATTACCCCGTAGGGGTGTATTGCGTCTATCTATTGCCTTCATATATTCCATGTTGGTCCGATGCTTGCAAGTGGGGTAGCCCCCGCAATCTGAGAGTTGATTCGAATGGCAGCAAAGAAGTTGAGTGCAAAGGCACGTGTAGCAGCACGTAAACAGCGTGATAAGTGGAAGAATAAGCGATGGTTCACAATTCGTGCACCACGTCATCCATGGAACTTCAAGCGAATCGGAGAAACTCTCGGAGAGACTGATGAACATATCATGAGTCGTATTTACGAAATGACCCAACAGGAATTTAGTGGGGATTTCACAAAGATGCACGTTCTTCTACGCTTCCGTGTTACGGAAGTTGTAGGGCAAGATGCATTGACTACATTCGTAGGACATGCTCACCAATCCGACCACACCCGCCGTCAAATTCGTCGTTACCGTGGTAAGATCGATGACGTAGTAGATGTAGTTACAACAGATGGATATCTAGTTCGTCTGAAACCACTAATGATTACTGAGCGCCGTTGCCAGACTTCGGTCAAGCAAGCAATGCGTGCAAAGTGTGCAGAAGTTATTCGTGCACATGCTGCTAAGTCTAACTATTCTAAGTTACAAGAAGCAATGCTTGGAGGAGATTTGGAAACAGATATCCGAAATGCAATCAAGGCTATCTATCCATGCCGAAATATAGTTATCCGCAAGAGCCAGTTGTTGCAAATTGGTGTTATTACCGAAAAGGGACCAACACTTGATGAAATTCATTCTGAAGAATCTCGCAAGGAAGCAGAACTCAACGCTAAGAGAGCAGCAGCACTTGCAGAAGCAGGAGTTGTTTCTGAGGATGAGCCAGTTGAAGGTGATCTTCTAGCTGCAGCAGAAGCAATGGAATCTATCTCTGAGAAAGAAGAAGTTGCACCTGCCGCTGAAAAGGCAGACAAGCCAGCAAAGGCAGCAGCCAAGCCAGCAAAGGCAGCAAAGGCAGCAGCCAAGCCAGCAAAGGCAGCAAAGGCAGCCGCTAAGCCAGCAAAAGCAGCAGAATCTGAGGCTGATTTGATGAAGCTGAAGAAAGATGAGTTGGTCGAGAAGGCAAAGGCAGCAGGAGTAGCAACTTCTGGTACCAAAGCCGATATCGTCGCTCGTCTACTCGAGTGAGTTGAGCCATGATGCGCCTAGGTCTCATCGGCGGTACGGCGATGACTAGCCTTGCCGCAGATGCGATTGAGATAACCCGCATAGACCAAATTGTAGCACAAACCAGTTACGGTGAAGTGCCATTGACTTGTGTTCAAAGTGGAACTAATGAATTGATTTTCTTAGAACGCCATCACGGCGAGGGAACAACACCTCCCCATAATATCAATCATCGAGCTAATCTTGAGGCAATGGCGGGAGCCGGAGTCGATGCAATACTTGCAGTCTGCTCAGTTGGAACAATTCCTGCTGATTTCCCACCAGGGTCTGTAGGTTATGCCACACAATACCTAGATTTCACAGGGGTTACAATGTCATTTTATGATGATGATGCTCAATTTACTTCGATGACAAAACCATTTGATTTGCAGATGAATGAAACACTAGCATCGGTATTATCATCTATACAACCAGGTCTTTCTCTGGAGAGAACCTACTGGTTGGCACAGGGTCCACAATTCGAAACCGCAGCCGAAATTGACGCCATTGAAATATTGGGTGGAGAAGTTGTTGGGATGACTATGCCACGCGAATGTAAATTGGCTGCTGAAATCGGTATCCCTTATGCCGCTATTCTCGTGGCTAGTAATTGGGCTGCAGGGCGAGAACCGGGCGACTCAGACAAAGATTTAGATCACCAAGAAGTATCTTCAACAGCAGAATCAAGACTCGGACCTGTAATGGAATGCATCAAAGCTTTCACGCAATGACTAACCCTTGTACGCTAAACCCATGGTCATGGGCCGAAGTGTTGCGGACTGGTTAGCCAGTACTGATGATGATGAATGGAGCAAAATGATGCGTAAAGTCGCAGCATTCCACCACAAGCATGATTTTGAAGGAAATAACGGTCATGACATGGGGTATCGAATCGCTCTGACTGTTGAAGAATTAGGTGAATTATCAGCAGCGGTTACCAAAGGAAAACCGATTGAAGAGTGTGCAGAAGAAATGGCAGACATAATGCTTCTTCTAATGGGGCATTCCTTAGCAATGAAAATCGATCTAAAAGCAGCGTTTGAAACCA
>Ga0308025_1001736_pt1 | contig 10204 bp, 4 predicted proteins | sample Neamet422_FD_201298 | JGI IMG/M metagenome (GOLD analysis project Ga0308025, IMG submission 201298) | Marine microbial communities from water near the shore, Antarctic Ocean - #422 | ecosystem: Environmental > Aquatic > Marine > Unclassified | place: Southern Ocean | collected 2014-10-03
ACAATATATTGTACTCTGCCATTTACGATGTTTCTTTCAATGGGATATTTCCCGTAATCTCTGTATATGCGATCAATTAAAACATTTCTAGTTTTATCTGCTTTAATTATTTCATCTTCATATATTTTGTCCGCTGTTTTATTAGTAGATATTTTTCCATTAGCTTCTTCATATAAATATATTTGGCTTATTCTGGCTTCATAATTCTTTTTTACTTCTACTAAAACTAATTCCCCATTTAGTTCAAATTGTATATCAACTTTCTGAGAATCTTCATTTAATGTTATATTTTTTAATTTTAGATTAGGATTATTTTCACTAACAAATGCAAGCGTATCTCTAACTTTTTCTTCCGCCCATGGCCATTTTTGTTTTTGCGCAAATTTTCTAAATTCAATATAAGGTTCAAAATATTTTTTATAATACTCATCATAAGCATCAGGAGCTAAGTCTTCTTGTATTCTATCAAGTACTTTATTAATTGCTTTTTGAGTAGGTTTTACATTTAATAACATTCCATATTTTAAAACTTCTTCTGGAGCATTTTTAAATATTTTATTAAAATTATTTTTATCTTTTACGCTAAACAGTACTTGACTTCCTTTACCGATTTCAATATTAGTGGCCTGTTGGGCAGTTAGATTTTTTTGCAATCTCACTTCTTGATTAGTGGCAAACTTAGCAAGCATGTTTATTAGCCCTTTAGCTGTTTGAGCAGCTTTATCTCTAGGGCTAGCCATTCTTCTACCATCAACATTACCAATAGCTTTAAGTATAGAACTATTATCTATACCTTTATTTTTTATATATGCTATTAAACCTGATAATCTAGTTCCTCTGTCTTGTCTTGTATATAAGTTAGAATCTTTTAAAAGATTGGTGGGTACACCAGTTGCAGTTCCTATAAGGTTTTCACTTACAGGTGATCCCTCTGCAATTGCAGCTTCAGGCAATGCCTGCCTGATTATATCAATATTTTCTTCAATAAAGTTTATTACTTTATCAAGTTCATCTCTTGTAAAATTAGCTTTGCCATCAAACTTTTTAGCAGGTATACCAATGGCTTTTGCAAATACTTCGATGGCCGCGTTTGGTAATTTTTTAAAATTAAGTTGTTCTTCGGTAAGATTTAAATTAGCAACAGCATCTTTAAGCTCTTGCTTACCTTCATTATTAAGAATATCTCTAACTAGCTTTCTGCCTTGCGCGGGAGCAGCAGGAGCGGATTCAACTTCGGTTTCTGCGGCAGCTTCAAATCCATCCTCGCGATCTTCTATTCTGCTTTCGCTTTTAGTTTTTTCACTTTCTTGAAATAATTCTTTTTTAGAACCTAATTTTGCAAATTGTACATCAGCAAAAACTCTTTCCCCAAATGCTTCAATACCCACCGCTGTGCCATCTGCTCGCTTTGCTTCAGGATTAAATTTTAATATTCTATTTGTTAAATTTTCAATTGTTTTTTCTGTTTCTGCTTTTGAAGTTGATATAGATCGAATGTAATTATTAATAACCCCACCTTGGTTATTTATAGCATTATATAGCTTTGGAAAAGCTCTACGATCATTTTTAAAAGTTTCAAATTCTGCTTTTGTAGTAATATTTTGTGGAACAAGTTTATTAATATCTTCTAATACACTTGCTTTTTTAACAGAAAAGGTTGCTTCATTTGATGTTAATTCAGTAGGTATAACAGCTTTTACATCTTCAGATAATTTACCTTCTTTAATATTACGTGAATATTCCCGCATAAAATTATATACATCTTTACCCGTATCAAATTTTATTTTTTTAAATCCAAATTTTCTAAGTAATGGAGTTATATAATCACCTAATTTAGTAAATATATTATCATTATATGTAATTTGTTCTTCTAAAATCATGTCTCCAAATTGAGTTATAAACTCATCTGGATTTGCCTCCATGTATTTATCTGTATAAATGTCAACGCTTGCAATTCTTGCGTCCACTGCTGCAGCATTATCTTTACCTATTACTTTTTTAAATTCATCTACTAGCTGTTGAGGGTTAGCTTTTAATGCCTTTTGTAATATAGGATGTAGTAGCTCATGAGAAGGTTCTGTAATTGTTTCAAATTGCCCGGCAATTTCTTTATTTATATAAAGTTTACCGCCTTCAAAAAACCCACCTGAAGCACTATATTTTTTATTTTTTACATCTTTTATTTTATATTTATTTTCAAGCTCTTTTGCATTTTCCACAACTATAATCTTTGATGAGTCAATGGCTTCCACTATAGTTTGCGCAGCTCTATCAACTCTTAAATCACCAAGTTCTTTATTAATTGCATCAACTCTTTCTTGCTCAGGTTTTGTTAAAGCTGTATCACCTACTTTTTTAATTTGGTTTTCAAGTTTATTTTTTTCTTTTAATAATTCAACAGATTTAGTTTCTTGTTCTGTATTAAAATTTAAATCTTTCACTTGGTTAACTGTACCTTGTGTTGCTCTAAAGTTATTTTTAATTGTATCTCCTTCTTCTTTTGTAAGCTTACCTGATTTTACTTTTTCATTTACTTCTCTATCTACTATTTTTGTTGACTTACTTTTTTTGCTTATATCAATAGCTGTTGTGCTATTGCTGTTTTTGTCAGAATAAACGTCTGATATACTTTTGTAATCGGAGTCTCTTACCGTTTTACCTATTTCCGATGTTTGAATAGCCGTTTGTAAATTTAAAGCGGCGGAGCCTAAACTTAATGGAGCACTACCTAATCCAGCAAATGCTTCAAATCCAATTTCTTTTGCGTCCATTTCTTGGCCTGCAACTGCTCTACCAGCAACTTCTCCTAATCCACCACCAACAATTTCAGTTGCACCACCAGCCAATAAACCAACTTTACCTGCTAATCGCCCAGCTACCCCTTTTGCAATACCTAATGTTGCAAGTTCTACACCCGCAATTACTGCACCTCGCATTCCAGCTTTACGGCGCAAGTCAGACATTTTTTCAGGATCATTTAATACAGCTCTTATTTTGTCTTTAACTTTAGGGTCATTTATGTCACCGCCAATTTCTTCCATTAGCAGCTCGTTGAATGTTAAACCAGCTTCCATCATAGCCATTGAACCTGTAGTTATACCTACAACAGTTCCTAATGGCCCAGCAAGAGACCCAGCTAAAGCCCCTGCGGTTGCGGCCATTGCGACTTCCTCTGAGTTTTTAATTGAACTTAATTGGGAAGCTACGGAGCTAGTGAGCATGGTTGTTAACAGGCTTGGATTATATGCAGCTCCTTTTAAAAATCCCCACATTCCTCCACCAGCTTCTTCAAATATTTTATCAAACTCCCGCATTTCAGCAGATTGAATAGTTTTTTGAGCTACTTCTTTTTGTCCATTTACAAAAGCATCAAGCTCTTCTTCATTTGCAGGATCACCAAAAAACCCGGCTAATTCAATTCCTCTGTCTGTTTGTTCACCTTGAAGCATACCATTGTTCCAGGCATTGCCTATGTCGCCTACAAAATCTACTATATTTTCATAAATATATTGCGGAGCAGATTCGTATTTTATTTCTTCATCTTCTTCTTTTTTTGTAGAATTTAATTTGTTATCAATTGCTTGTATAGAAGTTAGCTTCTCTTCATAAGGAACAGCATCTGGATATTTGCTTAAAAGTTCAGCAACTCTTTTTTGGTCAGGCAAAGTATAAGTGTCTTCACCAACTTTATATCTTAATGGTAATTCCAAAGAAGTATTGGCCGGCTGTGATTCCGTATTTTCGAGTGCTACATTTTCCTCCACAGTCACACTCTCTTCGGGTTGTGAAGGTACTGGCTTTTCCACAATTGCATCATCTTCTATTAAAACTGCATTTGGATACTTTTCTAAAAATTCTGCCACTCTATTTTCAGGAAGAGTATAACTGTCTTTATTAACCTTATATCTTGGCATATTTATTTATCTTTAAATGATTCAATTCCTTTAGCATCATTAGCTGCTAATTCATTTACTTTTTTTTCATCAAAATATCCTGTAAAATCTTTAGCATCTCTTTCATTTATACCTTTAGCCTCTTGTATTTTTCTTAAAAAAGTTGTCATATTTTCTCCCGGTATAATACTTATAGATGAATATTTTGATCCTTTTTGAGGACTTACTTTTATATCTTTTATATTTCCTTCATCATCTTTTAAAATTTTTTCTACTTTAAATCCAAGTTTATTAATATTTGTTTCAAAATTTGAACTTAGTTCACCATCATCGTCTACTGCTATTAATCTACCTTTAAATTGGCCTTGCGGAGTTTGTCCAAAGCCATTAAAATATCTTGCGGTTTCTAATAAATCTTCTTGTATTATTGCCCTTTTTTCAACGTAATCTTTATCTTTTTGAGAAGTAGATGAAACTGGCTTAGGAGTTTGAAAAGTTGCAACATTCCGTTCTCTTTGTACATAGTTATTAAGACCATAATCTATATATGCATCTGTAAACAATTTTTTAGTTTTATCATCCCATACAAAATTATCTGTTGGCAACGGTGTAAAAGGTATTTCTTTATCCGTTCTAGGATTTCTTCTTCCAGGGCCAATAACATTATTATACAATGCAGTGGCTTCCTCTATGCTTGTTCCAGAAAGAGCATCTGCGTTAGCCCTTAACATTGTGCCATTTTTTGCTAAAACTTTATCTATATCAATTTTATAATATTGTTCAGTTTTGCCATTCTTAAGGTCTTTAAAAAAAAGCTTAGGTCTTTCCCCGCCATCCGATTGAAAATAATAATCATCTACTTCCTGGGTTTCATTATTTATTAAATTAGCTCTTACATTTTCATATTGCTGCGTTTCATCAGGAATAACATTAATAGGTGAGCCACCTTTTTGTATCATTAAATCTAAATTAGCACAAGACTCAGACCACAATAATTTTCCGTCGCCATTATAAACTTCCCATCGTTGACTAGGCGGATTAGATTCTAAATCTGTAACTAATTTTTTTGTTCCTTTAGCATTACCATTTAAAACTTCCATAGCTTCTAAAGTATCTACGTTATTACCAGCAGTATCAATACCAGCCATTTTGCCTATATTTACTTTAGCTTCTTTAGCTATTCCAGCTATTAATGCAATATCAGATATGCTTCCTTTAGATGTATTTACCATTGCATCTAAGTCAGAAACTCTTTTTTTATCTTCAGGAGTTCCGTCTCCATTAACTATTCTTCTTTGTAGCTCTGCATATTCGGTTTTAGCTTCTCTCCATGTATCGTCCCAGTTAACTGATGGATTTGCAAATTCCTCTTGAGATTGACCCGCGGTAAAAGCACCCACCCGCTCATCAATTTTATCGTACATTTTTTTAATCTCTTTTTTATTTTCAATTGCTGCATCAATATATCCTGTAGTTGCGCCTACAATATCATCTTGTAACTTCTGATTTATTTTTTGATCAGATAAAATTATCTCACGGTTATCATATGTTAACCTGGATCCCGCTGCTGGTCCTGCCATAATTATATACTTTTAAATTTATTTTTTATCTTCTTTTTAATCCTGAAAAATCTCCTACAGGAACATTAGATGTACCTCGAGTTGGAGTAATTGAACTAACTGTTTTAACGCCACCAGCTAAGCGGTTTACTTTCCCACTTTAGTATCTAATCCTCCTTGCATCAGTGAACCACCTATTTTCCCCACTCCTCCAATAGCACCTGTAATAGCAGCTGTTCTATCTTGGTTTGCTTGGCGTTCTCTATTTCCAGCTCCTGTCATTTGATCAAAAGTTCTATCAATTTGATCTTGCTGACGTCTTTCCGTGCTGCTAAATTTAAATTGTTCTCCTTCTGCCATTATACCTTGAACTCTAGATCCCTCAGCAACTGTAGCCCCTTGAACTCTTTGCGATTCTGCTAATCTTTGATTTTGTAAGTTTTCATTGCCCCCGGCTTTCATTTTTTCATTTGCAGCCTCTTGTTGTTCTATGCTAGCAGATACACCTTTTTTACTTGCTAAAGCGGCTTGAGCCAAAGCTGTTGCACCCCCTGCACTAGCACCACTTGCTTGCAGTGTATCTAATGTATTAGCCAATGCTATATCTGCTTCCTCAGCTTGCATTCTTGCTCCTTGAGTAGCAACTCCTAAATTATTATATGAATTAGTTAGCTCTCCACCCATGTCTTGTATAATATCACTTTGATTTGATATAGAAGATGCATAGGGGTTTATAACTGCTTGTCTAGAACTTTCTAAGCTATCTAATTTTTTAGCTAACCTGGCTTTTTCTCGTGCTGCTGCTCTAGCACGCCCTTTAGCTTTACTAGCCCCGAAAATACCACTTACTATGGATGCGCCTGCGCCAATAATTGCACCTCCAACTATAAATCCCATAATTTATTTTTTTTGTTGTTCATATTCTTCTTTATTTAAAGATACTATTCTTTTTTCTAATTCTTCAATGTTTGTTGTATTATCTGGATTTTTATGAATATTAATAAAAATTGAGTCTTCATGTGCATATATAAATCTTTGAGTGCCTGGGGTAGAGACAGTATAACAAGGAGCTATATGCTCTACAACTTCATTATTACTTTTTATAGAAACTCTACCGGTCATTAAAAACCATATATGCTTGTGATTATGAAAAGCCCCCATAACAAATTGATCTTTAGACATATTCATTTGTCTTAAATAAATTTGATCCGCAAAATCATGCGTAATAGGTATTTCGTCACATTTAATTATATTTCCATTATCGTATAATATAGAAACATCGTCAGATATTTTTGTTAATTCCATTTAATTTTTATTTAATAACTTGATTCTACATAATCTGAAGATACAGCAAATAATTCTTTCATACCCCCTATATTAGTAACATTATCTGTAGACATAGTTACTGTAGCAAAATAACCTTTTATACCACTCATACTGTTGCCCCATATAATTTCTCCAGGTGCCACCTCACTATTGTTTGGTATAATCGCTTTATATTTATTTTCCATACGAGCAAAACCCGCATTGTTTATAGGCGGCGTTAAACGCGCTGGATATTGATTACCAAAATTATCATAAGAACCTTCATTATAACTCCATATAGCTGGCGTATTGGCTAAAACTGGATTTGTAACAGTTGCATTACCTCCGTCTTGTGTATACAATGTATTAAAATCTACTGTTGAAGTAACTAAATTAGGTCCTCCAGCCCCAGTTAAATCAGAAACAATACTATCTACTTGCCATCCATTATCTCCTTCGTAGTTTATAGTATTAAAATTTTTCTGCAAAGAAACATTAGGATTAAATATAAACTTAATGGATGCTTTGTAATTTACACCATAAAATTGAGCTCTAGGTACAGCTGCAGAATTATGCACATACATTGCACCTGAATTAAACGTATAATAAAAGTTTTTAAGGCTTGTGCTAAAATAAGGTTTATAAGTGTAAAAACTTGTCCAACCTTTTACATTTTCGTCAAAAGATAATGTTTTAAACGTTGCATTAGGATTTGCAATATTTTGTTGTAAAGAAACAACATATTGTTTTGTATATATATCAAAAGCGCCATAAGCTTTACCTTTGCCAAAAGATGTATTGTCTAAAACACCAAATTGATCTCTAAAGAAATCAACCATACCATAATTAGATATTTCTGTTAATCCATCTTGAGATAATCTTAATACAGAATTTCTATCTTTATCTGTAAAATATATTCTTCTACCATAAACCGCAAAGCTTTCTGGATTTTTACTTATTCCAAAGTTACCAGCATAGGCTTGGTTTTGTCCAATAACTAATCTACCAGAAGTAGTTATAGCTCCTCCTTCGGCAGAATATATTGCATCTTTATCTATTAAAGATTGACTTACTTTATTTTCTTGAAATATTATTAAGTTATTATCTTGAGCGTATAGTTTTTGTATAGAGCCATTAGATGGATCTATAGCTTTAGTTATATCTTCGCCCACAGAAAATACATTAGTATTGTTTATGCCCGTAGTAGAATTAAATATACCAGAATATATCATTGCATTAGACCTAATAGAAGCATTTGGTTCGTCTTCAACTAAATAAGCTCTTGCACCATAACCTACATCTGTATTATTGTACCCACCTCTAATTCTAGATTCTTCTATATACCAGTTCCTAGGGTACAAGCCATCGGCATTCACGACGGCCCCCTTGTTTTCTTCGGCTACAGGCATAGTGTTATCACCGTTGGAACCATTCCAAACGGGATTACCACTAGCGTCTACCGTTTTTCGAAGCACAAAGCTGTTAAAGTATTTTACTTCTATTATTGCAGCCATACATTGTTATTATTACTTATTTTTGTTTTAAATTACTTTATAGGTATTGGTTAGGAACTGTTGCTGGTACTGCTGTTGCCAAACCTAATCTTTTCTTACCAGTAGTATCAAATTGTGCAGTCCACTGTCTATATATATTGTCGGTATATTGACTTCTAAAATCGGTTACTCCACTTGCTGCATTTGAAGTTCCTGACTTTGCATTTATAGTGTTTTGGGATATAGCTCTATAGCCATACCAAGGATCAGCTTCTGTTATCCCATTGTTATTATTCCATAAAACCTGTAAAGATTCATCAAGGTAAAATTGACTAACATATTTCATATCCCATTCTCTTGCAAAAACTCTTGTGCCTATCACATCATTCGGGGGCGATTTAAGAGCTTTTTCTGCCTCATTAAAACCCGTATCACTAACAATATATTCATAAGAACTTGGTATTCCACCACCGCCTATAATTTTAAGATTATCTGGATAATAAAAATCTCCCCATTTAGCAGCGGCCCCAATAGTACCGCTAGCTCTACCTCCATCTCCTCCAGACCAATTTGAATCAGGCCATTGATTAGGACCTAAAATTATATAATCATCATATCCCGTTGGTTGAGTTGCCCCATATGGGTACCTAATTATTAATCTATAATCTCCAAAATAATCACCATTTTCATAAAATTGACTTTCGCCTACAGCAAAGGTTTTAACAGCTTTAGTTGTTAATGTATCGGTAGCTTGGAGTGATTTCATTCTAACAACTCCCTCTAAGGTTGTACTGTTCTCTGGTTCAGGAGTTCCTGAAGTTCGTATTTCTTGTATAAAATTACTAAAATCAAAAGATTCAGATGGTGAAGCCATAAAACCTGCTGCTTGCGCATCTCCTTCTGGTCGTGATTGTCTATAATATGCATAAGCATTTTTATTAGTTCCTCCAAATGTGCAAGGGTTCCCTTCAATATCTATTGCAGTTACCCAACCATTAGGATATTGAGCATTATTTCTATCTCTATATTGTAATTCTATAGGATAACCAAAGAAAGTAGATTCGCTGGATTGGAATCCAGATGAAGTTGAGTCTGGTATAATATCTGATTGTGTTATCTCAACCTCTACTCTTATAAAACCAGTGCCACTAGTAAGCCCGCAGTCAGCTTGGTCTTTAATAGAACACAGGCTGTTATTTAATGTATTATAACTTGTATTACTAAAAATGCCTTGGGTAATAGGAAATACATTTGTATTTTGTACTGTTAATTCTTTTCTTTCTTGTAAAGGCGGCAAAGTTGGCGATAAGTCAAGAGTTGTATCTCCAGGGAGAAATGGATTTGTATTAAAAGATGAGGGTGTGCTTGTAATAGCATTGGTTGCATCATTTGTCCAATAAACGCCTAATGATCCTGTAAAATCTACTCCGCTACCATTAGTATAACCTCCACGGCCAAAGCCACAATTAACAGGTTTTTCTCCAAATCTAGGGGATAAATCACAAATGTCTGTAGCGCCATCAGCATCAGCAACTTGAACACTAAGATCAAAAATACCAAAAGTATCTTGATTTACTGTTATTACACCTGTAGTAGAATTAATTTCAAAATTAGGACTTGACCCCGCTACTAGCGAAAATGTTAAATTAGATGTATTATTATCAGCACCGTCAGGCATGCCATTAGTAGCAGTCATTGTTTTAATTTCAGTATTAGCTAAAGCTTCTGTTAAAATTAAAGGATCACAATTGGTTATAATAGGGTCTGCGTTTTCTAAAACACCTTGTACATTAATTTCTGCGTTTTCATCGCTTATGTTATTAAAATTAAATTCATATTCCATTTGCCCAGCATCAATTTGATCCTCTGGGCCATAATAAAAATAACTTGTTGTTTTTAAAGCATAAGAATCATAAGCAAGAGTAGATCCATTAAAGTCTGAATTTGGAAAAGA
>Ga0308025_1001753_pt1 | contig 10151 bp, 10 predicted proteins | sample Neamet422_FD_201298 | JGI IMG/M metagenome (GOLD analysis project Ga0308025, IMG submission 201298) | Marine microbial communities from water near the shore, Antarctic Ocean - #422 | ecosystem: Environmental > Aquatic > Marine > Unclassified | place: Southern Ocean | collected 2014-10-03
TGATGGATACCAGAGATAGACTAGAAGAAGTAAGTGTTAATCTTGATAAAAATAATGGAGAATTTAAATCTGACGGAAAGCAATTGTTAGACAATTACATATCAAATGAAGAATTATGGGCTTGTACTTCATGTAATGCATGCGTAGAGGCCTGTCCTATTGGAATAGACCCCCTTTCAATTATAATAGATATGAGAAGGTATTTAGTAATGGAAAAGTCTGCTGCTCCATCTGAGTTAAATAACATGATGACAAATATTGAAAATAATGGGGCCCCATGGCCTTTTAATCAAATGGATAAGTTGAACTGGAAAAATGAATTTTAAATAATATATATTTTATGAAAAAAGAGGAGGTAGATAAGCTTTTAAGTGAGAAGATGGAAGGTGGCGAGCACATCAGTCCAATTTTACCGGAGGGAATAAAGAATTATCTAATAGATATTGACGGAACTATTTGTGATGATATCCCTAACGAAGAGCCTGAGAGAATGGTAACTGCTAACGTTTACCCTGATGCATTAATAACTTTAAACAAATGGTATGATCAAGGTCATATAATTTGTTTTTTTACTTCTAGAATTGAGCAACATAGAGAAGTTACTGAAGAATGGTTAAATAAACACGGTTTCAAATTTCATGGAATGGTAATGGGTAAGCCAAGAGGAGGAAACTACCACTGGGTAGATAATCACCTTGTTAAAGCAACTCGTTATAATGGAAAATTCACTGATTTAGTAGATAAAGAGGTGACTATCCAAGTCTTTGATGACGGACAATATGATTAATTATGAAAAAAATAGAAATTCATACTTTTTCGGAATTAATAGCACAAGGTAAAACCCCAGAAATTTTATTTTGGGTGGGTTGTGCAGGAAGTTTTGATGAAAGAGCAAAAAAGATAACTAAAGCTTTTGCTAATATTTTAAATCAAGCAAATGTTTCATTTGCAGTTTTAGGAAGTGAAGAAGGTTGTACTGGAGATCCCGCAAAAAGAGCAGGAAATGAATTTTTATTTCAAATGCAAGCTTTATCAAATATTGAAGTTTTAAATGGGTATAACGTAAAGAAAATTGTGACTACCTGTCCACATTGTTTTAATACATTAAAGAATGAATATCCTGAGTTAGGTGGTGATTATCAAGTTATGCACCATACACAGTTTTTAAAATCTCTTTTAAACGAAGGGAGATTGACAGTAAGTGGAGGAGCGTTTAAGGGTAAAAGAATTACTTTCCACGACCCTTGCTATTTAGGTAGAGCTAACAATGTATATGAAGCTCCAAGGCAAGTTCTTGAAAAGTTAGATGTAGAGCTATCAGAAATGAAAAGCTGTAAACAAAAAGGTTTATGCTGTGGGGCGGGAGGAGCTCAGATGTTCAAGGATGCAGAGCCTGGTGATAAAGAAATAAACATAAAACGGACAGAGGAAGCTTTGGATACAAAACCTGATATAATTGCATCTGGTTGTCCTTTTTGTAATACTATGCTTACAGACGGCATTAAAAACAAAAATGAAGAAGATAACGTGCAAGTCCTAGATATTGCAGAATTAATAAATCAAGCATCTGATTTATGATAACGTCTTTTTCAGAAATGTCGAAAGATTCACGAATCTGGATTTACCAATCTAACAGGAAGTTTATTGTTTCAGAATTAGAAGAATTAAACAGTAAAACAGTAGCTTTTTTAAATTCATGGGCTTCACACGGATCAGAAATGTTATGTAGTTATCAAATTAAATATGACCGATTCATTATTATTGCTTTGGATGAATCTAAAACTTCAGCAAGTGGATGTTCTATTGATTCATGTGTTCATTTTATCCAAGGGTTAGAAAAGACATTTGAAGTACTTCTTTTAGACAAGATGAATGTAGCTTTTAAGCAAGGGGAATATATAACCTATAAGTCTATCCAAGATTTTAAAAAGTTAGTATCAAACAAGTCTGTTTCGAAAAAGACAATAGTTTATAATAATTTAGTTGTCGATATTGATGATTTTAATTCAAATTGGGAAGTTCCGGCAAGCGACAGTTGGCATTCTAGGTTCTTTTAATAGTTTTAAAAAAGCGTTTAATCTAAAATCTTAAGAACTTGGCAAACTATTTAATAATTTAGACAAACAATTATTTGACTATGAGACACTATTTTACTCTATTTTTTGTCATGATTTTTTCATCGCTTTTGTTTTCTCAAAATCCACTTTTAACTAAAGATGTTGAGAATCAAAAAAAATGGGTAGATAGTATTTATAACAATTTATCAATAGACCAGAAAATTGGTCAATTATTTACTATTTGGGTAGCTACAAAACAAGGCCCTGAAAAAATGAAAGAGGTTTTGTCGATTATTGAAAAAAATCATCTAGGAGGATTGATTTTTTCGTTAGGAAATATTAGTGACCAAGCTAAAGCAACCAACAAATTTCAGGCTATTTCAAAAGTCCCTTTATTAATTGGAATGGATGCTGAATATGGCATAGGAATGAGACTTGATGATGGTTTTTCATTTCCATTTAATATGACTCTTGGGGCAATTGAAGATAATTCATTAATTTATAAAGTTGGTAAAAGAATAGGAGTACACGCTAAACGATTAGGTGTTCATATTAATTTTGCTCCTGTGACCGATATAAATACAAATCCTAATAATCCAATTATAGGTAGCAGATCTTTTGGAGAGGATAAAAAAAATGTCACTTTAAAATCTTTAGCCTATTTAAAGGGAATGCAATCTGAAGGTATTATGGGATCTGCCAAGCATTTTCCAGGACATGGAGATACTTCTACAGACTCACATAAAACTCTTCCTATTATTGATTTTTCTGCTAAAAGAATTAATAATATAGAATTGTATCCATATAAAGAATTAATAAAAAATCAATTGTCAGGGGTTATGGTTGCTCATATGGAAGTGCCTTCTCTTGAAAAAACTCCTAAACTTCCTTCGACTTTATCAAAAAATATTATCACCAATTTATTAAAAAGAAAATTAAAATTCGAAGGTCTAATAATAACAGACGCCATGGACATGAAAGGTGTTGTAGATTTTAATAAAGATGAATCAGCTGATGTGAATGCACTTTTAGCAGGAAATGACGTCTTGTTGATGCCTGACGATTTAGATGAGAGTACTAGAAGTATAAAAAAAGCATTAAAACAGGGAGTTATTAGCGAAAAGAGACTTAGCTATTCGGTAAAGAAAATATTATTGGCTAAATATAAAGCTGGATTACATAAAATAAATGAAATTTCTCTTGACAATATTTCCAAGGATTTAAATACACAAGAAGATAAGGCATTGTTTGAAGAGCTTACGGAAAAATCTATAACTCTTATAAAAAATAATAATGAAAATTTACCAATAAAAAAGTTGTCATCTAAAATTGCTTATTTAAAAATGGGTGATTCAGATTCTAATGAATTTTTTAAAATGCTAAACCATTATTCTAAAGTTGATAAAATAGATTACAACAATAATTCAGATGGTTTTAATAATAATGAATTATTAAAATTATTAAAACCTTATGACCATGTAGTTGTAGGTTTTCATAAGTCAGACAAGAGTCCTTTTGATTCCTATAAATTTTCATCAAGTGAGATAGAAACTTTGGAGATGATTTCAAAATCTAGCAATGTAATTTTAAATGTTTTCGCAAAGCCTTACGCTCTAATGGATGTTGACTTGAATAATATTTCTTCTATAATGATTTCTTATCAAAATAATATTACTGCTCAACAAAAATCAGCACAAATAATTTTTGGAGCGATCGCTTCCCAAGGTATATTACCAGTTAGCATTAATAAAGATTTTCCTTTACACACTTCTTTAAAAACTAAAGTTTTAAAGAGGCTTAGCTATGGTATTCCATTAAACCAGGGAGTTGATATTAATAAGTTAAATAAAATTGATTCAATTGTAAAATTTGCAATCAACATGAAAATGACACCAGGAGCTCAAGTTTTAGTTGCAAAAAATGGTCAGGTTATTTACAATAAATCTTTTGGAAAAAAAACCTATGATTCGTCCGAAAATTTGAAATGGAATGATTTGTATGATTTAGCCTCCTTGACAAAAATCTTGTCTACTTTACCATTATTAATGAATGAGTATGAGCTAAATAAAATCAATAATCAGACTACGCTGTCGGATTTGTTTCCTGAAGATGCATTAAAAGATAAAGGTAATTTGACGATACTGGATATGTTAACTCATAATTCAGGTTTACATCCATGGATACCTTTTTATAAACAAACTATAGACAGTGTGACTAGTTTGCCTTTAGATAGTTGGTATAGTAAAAAAAAAACTCAAATTTCAATACTCGTGTAGCTGAGAATCTTTATTTAAAAAACTCTTTTTTAGATACTATTAATCTTAAAATAATAGAAAGTGATCTCTCTGAAAAAAAGTCTTATTTGTACAGTGACCTCCCTTATTATTTTATTAAAGATTATTTAGAAAATCAGTATAATAAATCTTTAGATTTTCAAATTAAAAAAAAACTTTTATTTGATTTAGGAGCAAATCATACTACTTATAATCCACTTGATTACTATTCTAAAAAAAACATAGTGCCTTCAGAAATAGATCATTATTTCAGAAACGATACTCTAAGGGGTGTTGTTCATGATATGGGCGCTGCTATGCAAGGAGGGATCGGCGGACATGCTGGACTTTTTTCTAATTCTAACGATGTGGCAAAAATAATGCAGATGTACTTGCAAGGAGGTTATTATGGTGGTAAAAGATTTTTTTCTAGCTCAACTATCGATAACTTTAACACTTGTTATTATTGTGATAACGGAAATAGAAGAGGGCTTGGTTTTGACAAACCTCAATTAGATGATAGTTCACCCACTTGTGGATGTGTTCCAATGTCTAGTTTTGGGCATTCTGGATTTACTGGAACCTACGTGTGGGCTGACCCTGAAAATAAAATAGTTTATGTGTTTTTGTCAAACCGAACATTTCCAACAATGGAAAATAAGATGTTGTCAACATATAATATTAGAACAGAAATTCAAAGAGTGATTTATGAATCATTTAAATAAAAATATAGAATGAAAATTGCGATAGTTTGTTATCCTACTTTTGGTGGGAGTGGAGTTCTTGCTACTGAACTAGGAATCTCATTGGCAGAACATGGTCACGAGGTTCATTTTATAGCTTATAAAAAACCTGTTAGGTTAAACAATTTAAATAATGGATTGTTTTTTCATAAAGTGGAAGTCCCTGATTATCCTCTTTTTAATTTTGCACCATATGAATTAGCCCTTTCTACTAAATTAGTTGAAGTGGTGAAAAGTAATTCCATTGACTTAATGCATGTTCATTATGCTATTCCTCATGCCTATGCTGCTTATATGGCAAAGAAGATGCTGAAAGATCAATCTATTAACGTACCTATTGTAACCACACTGCATGGAACGGATATCACTTTAGTTGGAAACCACCCATCTTATAAGACGGCAGTAACCTTTAGTATTAATAAATCAGATATTGTGACTTGTGTTTCAGAAAGTCTTAAAAATGATACTTTAGATCAATTTGAAATTACTAGAGATATCCATGTGATTCCAAACTTCATTGATATAAATAAATACAACCTTCAACAGATAAAATGTCTCGAGGAAAACCCTAAGGTTTCAGATGAGTTTATAATAACTCATGTTAGTAATTTTAGACCGGTTAAAAATATTAAACATGTTATAAATGTGTTTAATAACATTCAAAAAGAAATCAATTCCAAGCTAGTGATGATAGGTGAGGGGCCAGAAAAAGAAATGGCGGAACAGCTTTGTGTGGAATTAGGAATTTCTGAAAAAGTAGAGTTTCTAGGAAACACAAATCAGGTAGAAAAAAAGTTATGTCATTCAGATCTTTTTTTATTACCCTCTAGAACAGAAAGTTTTGGTTTAGCTGCTCTTGAAGCAATGGCATCAAAAGTTCCGGTAATTTCTTCAAATGCTGGAGGATTGTCTGAAATTAATATCCACGGAGAAACTGGTTATTTAATAAATACAGATGATGTTGAATCTATGTCTGATCATGCGATATCGATATTAAAAGATTCAAAAACTTTGGAACAATTCAAAAAAAGAGCCTATAAGAAGGCTCAGGAGTTTGATATTAAAAAGATCGTTCCACTTTATGAAGAAGTATACTTAAAGGCTTTAGAGTCTCTTAAATAGGCTCAGTAGATGAGTCATAAACTTGAACTTTTTTCCAAAGGTGCTTAGCTTTATCAATAAAAATTAAATGACTTGGATGATCTTGATATACTCTTTGATTCCTTAAAGATGGAAAAGTAAAAATCATACAATAATCGTAAGAATTATCAACGACTCCTCTTTTAGTGGTACTTGCGGGTTTACCTAAATGCATTTTTACCGCTAAATCATTTGTAATCATTAGCTTTTTTATTTCTTTTTCAAATAAGGCTACTTCTTCTATGTTATCCGGATTATTTAGCCAAAAATATACTGTATGAACTATCTCACCTTCAATAATTTTAGAATTTTCTTTTTTAACAGTATTACAACTTGTTATAAAGAACAAAGAAATAGCAACTGAAAGTATCTTGGATTTCATAATTTATTTTGGATTATATATTTTTTTAGAATTTTTATAAATTTTCTCTTTATTAAAAGTCATTTTCTTTGTTTCAAATTTTGAATACATTTCCATTTGATCATTGTAATGTGGGGAATCTTCGTGATCACTACTTCCGTAAGAAATAACAGATTCAATTTCTACTTTTCCATCTACAAACTTCACTAGTTCTATATAGGATTCACCATGAGTAATTTTTATTTTACCATCCTTATAATCAACTCCTCTCATTGCTGTTATTACGTCTGGCATTCCAAAGATAGAAATTTCTTTATTTCCTCTTACTAATTTTTGATAGTCTCCTAATCTAACATTAATAGTTCCGAAGGATTTGATCATTTTCAATTTAACTTCTTTAAGACATTCTTCTAACATTTCTTTACTTACAATCTTATCTTCTTTAAGTTTAGGATAGTATTTCCCTAAATTATAGTAGACCATAGCATAGGCTCCAGCTCCAAATGATTCTACGTTTGCCTCTCTGTTCCAGTTTTGAATTACTTGAATTAAGTCTGAGATTTCAGGATAATCATTAGGATTCATTTCAAATAACTCATTAACATTAACGTAATTATAGTTTAATGGAGTGGGTAGGGTTCTATCATATTTTATTTTTTTAAAATCTTGGTAATCAATTTTATCATATGAGTTAATTAAGTTGTAAAGTCTAGTACTTCTGTTATTATCATACAATTCATAACCCATATTTTTAGCGAAATTTTCAGCAATTGGATTTTCTTCTTTTGAAGTAGATTTAAAAGGGCTGTGATTCGCATTGTATACATAACCAGATTTTGGATTTAGTACTTGAGGAAGTTCCTCAGTCTTATAGTAACTATCCCATAGCGTTTTTTTAGTGTTTCCTGGAACTACTTTCCTCCAATCATATTGGTCATTTCTTTTTGGAATAATTCCATTTGAAATATAAAAAATAGTATCGTTTTTATCTGCATAGCCAATATTATAACCAGGGAGATCATTCTTTTTTAAAATATTATAAAATTCAGTAAATGAGTTGGCTTTGTTCAATCTCCACCACTGTTCTAAGGACTTAATAGTGAATAAACTAGGTGTTCTAACTGAATAAAAACCACTTTTGTTTTTTAACGTAGGTCCGTATATACTAGTAAAGTATTTTTTATTAATCTTAATTCTAATCCCTAAAAATTTAACAAATAATTTAGCTTGTTTTTTTTCTAATTTATAAGTTTCTCCATCTACAAGGTAATGCCATTTCTTAGTTGGATGCATTTCTAATTCAAAAACATCTGCCTTATCAGGATAGTTAACAGTATGAGCCCATGCTAGATTTTGATTAGCTCCAATTAATAGAGTAGGAGCTCCTGCAAAAGTAGCCCCAATAATATTAGTTCCTTCTTCGCTAATTAAATGCGCTTCATACCAAGATGTAGGCCCGTCAAGAGGTTGGTGTGTATTTATGGCTAGATAAGTTTCTTTTTTACCAGTTTTAATAGAATTAAAAGCAAAGGTATTAGACCCATTCATTTCCGCCTTAATAGGGTTTGGTCTAGGGACATTATTTGAAACTATAGAGCTAACTAGACCACCAGCTTCATTTGAAATAAATAACTGTAAAAATGAGTAGCGTAGCATTTTTTTTACTGTGACAGGAAATAAAGATTTCTCTAAAATTTCTTTAGGGTGTAATTCAGCGTATTTATTGATTCCTTGAGCATATCCTTGTGCAACCTTTACAAAGTCTGGACTAAGAGTATTGAAAAGCTTGTCAACAGTTTCTTTAGATTCAATTAATTGAGTTAGAAAATCTGCTGCTGCTCCTTTAATTCCTATGTGTTTACTTAGTAGGCCATTCCCTGCAAGATATCCTTGTTGAATTGTTTTAAAATCATCTTCAGAGTGTGACCAGGCAAGGCCATAGGCTACCTCTGCATCAGTTTTACCATAAATATGAGGGACTCCGTAATTGTCACGGACAATTTCAATATTATTTGGATTAATTTGAGAAACATTAGAGTTTAAAAACAACAATAAAGTAATCAAGACTAGAGTCTGTTTTTTCATGTTATTTTATATTCAATAATCGTACCAATAAGTTTGTTTACTAGCTTTATTATTCTTCTGAGGTATTAAAATTAATTATATATTAGTAATAGATAATTAGATATGATAAAATTTATTTCAGGGAGAACAAAAGCTATTTATTATTCTGTAAAAGGAGCTTTCTATTTAATTAAAACTGAGCACTCTATTCAGGCCCAGCTATTTATAGCCTTTTTGTGTATTATAGCAGGTAGTTATCTTCATTTATCTAATACTGAATGGTTATTTGTTTTATTAGCAATTAGTTTAGTCCTAACTGCTGAATCTTTGAATTCTGCTATTGAAAAAGTAGCTGATTTTATTCATCCAGATTATAATAAAAAGATAGGCTTAATAAAAGATGTTTCTGCAGGTGCTGTTTTCTTTGCAGCTTTATTTGCTTTAGCGGTTTTGTGTCTAGTATATATCCCTAAGCTTTATTAAGCTCAATCATTTTTTGATCTATTCTCTTTGCTAGAATAAAATCTAAAGAAGTTATCGCTTGTTTATCATGGGTCCACAAGACTATTTCTAATTTATTATAGTTGTTTGTCCATTGGGGATGATGCTTTATTTCCTCACTGACTTTTGCTATTTCACTCATGAAATCAAAAGCCGTAATAAAATTAGAAAACTCAATTTTGATACGTAGTTTATTTTCAAAAATTTCCCAACTCTTGTTAATTAATTTCAGGTTAATGTCTATTTCTTTTTGATTCATTGTTTTTATATTATTTAAATAAAAAAAAACCCACAATTAAGCGGGTTTTTTTCATTATATATCTTGGTTAGTTTAAGATATTAGTATCCGTAGTTCTCAACCATATTTGGATTAGCATTCATTTCGCCTGTTCCAATTGGATAAGCAGTTCTATAACTTCCATATCCAGGAGGAGTTCCTGTTAGGTCATCATTTAACTGTTTTTTACCGTCAATAAGCGGCATACCTTGACCAGTTCTTAATAAGTCATCATAACGTAACCCTTCAAAATAAAATTCCTTTCTTCTTTCTAAAAGAATATTTTCAAGAGTAGCAGAAGCATAAGGTGCAGCTCCTCTAATAGCAGGGATGTTGTTAAGGTATGTTAATGCAGTTGCAGTGTCTCCAGCTCTTAGCATTGCTTCTGCATATATTAAGTGCATTTCTTCAACTCTTAATATTGTAATGTTGTCAGATCCGTTCATAGTAGGGTATTTACCTAATACAGTTGGGTATCCTTGTGCAGTACCAATCATGTTAGATCCAAACCTCACATCTGCAGCATCAAATATATCATACAAGTCAGGATTAGCTCCGTCACCTGTTAATATTCTAACATCACCATAAGAAGTTCCTCTTAAGATATAAGCACATCCGTTGATTCCTCTTGAATCAGTTCCTGAAAAAGCAAGTTCTAGTACTGAGTTACTTGCATTGTCAGTAGTGTATGATGCAGCAAAACCTGCAGCACTTACCGGACTTCTTCCTGAATTA
>Ga0308025_1001762_pt1 | contig 10113 bp, 13 predicted proteins | sample Neamet422_FD_201298 | JGI IMG/M metagenome (GOLD analysis project Ga0308025, IMG submission 201298) | Marine microbial communities from water near the shore, Antarctic Ocean - #422 | ecosystem: Environmental > Aquatic > Marine > Unclassified | place: Southern Ocean | collected 2014-10-03
ATCGATGGACATTCCTGTTCGTCTGTTTCGTAAGTGGCAATAATCATTGAGAACCCTCGGCTTCTTCTTGCCGGGGTGCAATAACTGTGTGCGTTCCAAAATCACCATCGGGTGATTCGTGGCGTATTAGCAGGGGGCTGTCGTTGCCTCCGTGCAAGTGGATTGTCCCATTTCCCGGCATAGCCTTGAGAGCATCCATAAGCCACTTTCCAAACCAATTTAGAGTAATGTCGTCTTCATCAGCGACACTGCTCTCTTGGGGTTCAAGTGTAGATTCCATGCGTATTTGATCACGCTTGACACTTAGTGTCAAACCAGCGACATTCGCTTCAAGGCAATAGAGCGCACCGCTTTGGATGGCCTTACCTGTATTGCGTAATTGCTGGAACTCCGATGAATCGAAGGCCATATGAAAACCAAAATTAGCCGAACCAAAAGCCATCCAATCGGATGCTTCACTTTCCTCAATCATGGCTACAACAGCCGAAACACCAGCCTGTGATGAAGCAGTGTTCACTGTTGGCATAGAGAACTTTGCATTAGAACCAATGACTTGGATCATGTTATCCTCACTTACCTGTAATTCCACTTCTTCGTTTCCTGCACCGCATTCGCTGATGAGGGATGTAAAGGTCTTCAATTGTCCCAGTGGTATTTCGCCTTCTACGAGGCATTCTTCGCCCTCACGGTAGTTTGTCCACCGTGTGATGAAGTAAGCCTTCTCAAGCGTTCCTGCCGCAACAAGACCCTCTTCCGTGACAGTGACGACTAAATCGTCCATGCCGTCGAAAGCCTTGAGGAAACCGAGCAGGTTGTGTTGAAGCATACGGAACCCACTCAAGAGTAATCCCTCCTTGAAGGGTTTAGTTCACTTGAATACTGTTGGGTCAATTGGTTCACCATCATTTCCTTTTGCATAGTAATATGATTCAATGCGTCTTCAACAGGGATCATGATAGCGTCGGGTAATTCGTCGCAAAGGATAGTAATAACCGTGTGTTCGCTCACGGAGAAAATACCTTCGTCGTTCTTGACTACCCAAAAGGATGAGAACGGGCCAGTGGCAATAACCCACTCGCCTGTCACCGTCTTGGTTTCCTTACCACCTATGGTATAGTTAATCGTCATTTGCACCATCATTCATCGCCTCCTGTCACTGTGAAGTCGCCTTCTTTAATACCCGGCCATCCGTGCCAAACGCCACCGTCGTCGTTTCGCTCAAAGAGCATAACACGACCCGACGATTGGAGAGAAGTTCGATCTGCAACGATGACAGCGTAGCCACGGACAACGCCCGTCATTTCGCCACTCTCGTTGCGTTCCTCTTCGAGTTCAGTATAGATAACTTGTTGAAGGTGTCCTTCGGTGTCCTTAAGCCACTTCGGTGTGTCCTGTCCTGCAAGTTCGTTTCCGTTCTTGTCATAACCCGGTTTCATGTGAGTAATGATGTAGCAGTGGACTCCACCACGACATAGTTCACGCATGGCAACCATAGCAGTTTGATAGCGAGTAGCACGGATGTTCCAATTGAAGCGACCAATTTGCGTGGTTGTCTTCTTACCGGAAACAGCGATACCATCGACACCCAGATCCAAGTCATCTACCTTCATACAGGTTTCAGTGATATGTAGCCAATGGTCTGCTCCATCGAACACCACAGTCTTTAGGTATGGTTTAGGCATTTTGCCATGTTCAGCGAAGTATTCAGCCTGTGCTTCCATTTGGGATTTAGCAGTTTTGAGAATATCAATGGTCTGTTGGAATGTAGCAGGGAAGTCATAAGGAACACGACTCTCACCGTAATTGAAGACCCAAGGGTTGAGGATAACCATGTTTTCGGCCTTATCCGAATGGTGAGCCGCCTTTGTTGTCTCTCCACCAAGATCGAAATCAATGTGCCAAATCTCGGCACCGGCTTTCACTTCTTGTGGGGTGAGGCTGTCAAGCACCATACCAGTCTTTCCTGTCTTTGGATGTCCAGCGATTCCGCACATGACGAATGCCTGTGGGGTATTCATCGGTTGGCGAGCATTAGCAATCATGGTAGCGATTGTTGGATTGACCCGTGATAGGTGACTCTCCGTATGGGCACGATTCACCTTGTTGTTGTTTGGCTTACTCTTCACCTTTGGTGGTGAAGGAGAAGGCTCATCGACAGGTGGTTCCTCGTCGAGCGATTGTTCGTGTTCAACGGAGGGGGTGTCGGGAGGAATGAATTGTTCTCTTTCCTCTTTCGTGGCAGGGCGTGGTGCCGCCGCCGCCTTCTTCGATCCAGCCGTCTTGGTTGGTGGTTCGTAGTTTCCTTTCTTTTCCTTAAAGCCGTCCAAAAATCCTGTTCCTGCCATCATTCATCACCTCCGACACCGAAGCCATTGAGGTTGCCAAGATCGTTACTTGACTCGCTCGGCTTGCGTGCTGGAATAGACTTGTGTGGAACTGCATAGATACCGTGTGCTTGAACCTTGACGACTTCATCGCCGTCTTGGTTGGTATAGGACTCGGTTCGACCGACGACCCAAACACGGGAACCCTTTGCGTATGGTAGCCATTCGCCGCCCTTGAGAACGGAGAGAGCATTATGAGCCTCCTTCACTTGTCCGGCAACGCCAATACCAATGCGAGCATTTGGATCTTCACGGCGAAGAACCTGTGTGCTGATGGATAGCCAGTAGTCACGGCCTGTGGTGTCCCACTGGGACTCACGGCCTTCATGGTTAATGTCCATGACACCACCAACAATACAGACCATAGGGCCATCATAGCGTTGAATACCGTTGCGGTCAGTGTATGACTCACGGCGGTTGTCGAGATGGTGAGAGAGCAAATCCTTCAAATTAACAGCACAGTCACCAGTAGTAGTGAGGTATTGTTCGGGATTGAACAGGCCAACACATGTGTCTCGCTTCTTACCTTCGGGAACCCAGTCAAGACCATAGGTGGACTTTGTGTTGCTCACCGATAGAGTAGGGCCAGCACCGTTGTAGCCTTCTGCATCGAACTTTCCTTTGATGGAAATTGGTTGCCAAAGGTTCCAGTCGTGTGTAGCACCTTCAAAAGCACCTTCAACAGTAATCATAATCGGGCCTTCGTCAAGGAACTTGTCCTTGGCGTTGCCGTGGAAAGCCCAAAGAGACTTCATAGCGGTAGCACGCTGTGGAGTGTTGTCACCCTTGAGCATACAGATCGATAGTTTCTCGTTGAGAGGAATAACCCAGTCGGGTGATGAGTCGGATGTGTCCTTTGACACAAATGTCCCACTACCGTGTTCGGCTCGCCATACGCCTTCGGAGGTGTAAGCACGGCCAATACCGACTTTGTTACCGTTGTAATTGAATCCGTTTTTGATAGCACCTGTAAGGTCGGAAGTAGCGAAGTCGATAGCCGACTCACGCTTGCGCTTCATCAAGTCAAAGCGTCGGTCGAAGCCGATGAACATACCAACCCACTCTTCGCCAGATCCGCCGCCGCCACCGCCACTTGGGCGATTAGCACATACATACATGTCAGCAAAGTCGTTAAAATCATCAGCATCCAAGCCCTGTGCTGAATTACCAGCCAGTTCCCACATGTCGGTGAAGGTTTCGTTCATCCACGCACCAAAAGAGGCTAATGCCTCTTCTACCCCTATTCCAAGTATTTTAGCCGCTTCGCTTATGCAATCATTTCCAATTTGTCTTTCGCTCATATATTTCACCCTCTTTGTTCATAATCCCCAATCATAGCATGGAGGAATAGGAGATCGCTCGCTGTCCAGTCGGGGCTTCTTGCCGCCCACTGTCCGAGGATCATGAGATGCTTACATGCAACCAAGTAAGTTATCTCATTGTCTTTGTAATTTTGAAGGATGGCTTCATGCAATCCTTCTATGCACTCGTCACGGTTTATGCCGAGAGTATTGATGAGTTCGGAGGCAACGGTAATTGTCGCCTCGGTAGTAAGCATATCCGTATAAAGTGCGAAAATAGGCGACATATCAACGGCTATGAGACGAAGTAGTGCGTCGGGGTCTTCGGGATTGCATGTTTGCATAGCCTTCAAACAAGCACGCATATCGCCTTTGTATTTTGCGACGAACTGCTGGACATTCTCACTCCACTGTGTAGGAAATCCTTCTTCCTCTATTATACGGACAATGAAACCAACGGCGTCATCATCCCCAAGAGGGCTGAATGAGTATGCTGGTAGTCTTGAACGGAGAGCAGGTATAATGCGACCAATACGGTTGCATGTGAGAATCCAAAGGACATGTGAACCAGTCTGTTCGATCAATTGGCGCATGGCGTCTTGAGCGTCCTTGGTGAGTCCGTCGGCTTCATCCAGCACTATCACTTTGAAATCGTGGCCTACTGCCTTCTGTTCAGCCAAAGGCTTGAGGCGGGTTCTTACGAACTGTATGCCTCTCTCGTCGGAGGCGTTGAACTCATGGAAATTGTTATCGAAACCAGATCCGAGCATATCCTTAGCAATAGCCCTTGCTCCACTGGTCTTACCAGTGCCCGGTTTCCCATAGAATATGACTCCCCCACACCTTAATTGATGCTTGTTCTGTGAATGGACTACCCATGAAGGCACATCGTCCTTCAATTGCTCAAGCCCAACCATTCCTTGTAGGGTGTCGGGGCGGTGGGTCATCCATAATTGAGTCATCATTACACTTCCGTGGGATTCATGCCAATAGGGGGTTGGGTATATAGGTTGGGGTGTCATCGACTCGACCCCCAATCTTCAATGGACAGGCTCTTAGTAGCCTGTTTAGGGGTCGGTTTTAGTAGCGTTGCTTTATCATGGATGATGAAATCCCAATCGCTGTCTAAAAGGTGTGGTAAGACCGCCCGAACATTCTCTTCACGGGCTACAATTCTCTCAAACCAATTCTGTTCACTTGGTCGCAATCCGAACACAGCAAGTAGGCGGTTCGGCACAGGCTTTGGGGCTTTGTTTGGAAAGGTAATGCGACGGCGACCGGAACCATCCTTTGAAAGTGCCAGCAGGGAATACATAATACCAAAACTCTCCTTCTGTAATAGTTCACGGGCGGCAAACATCACGGTTGGATCGTTGGGGCATGTGGCATTCATAACATCAAGCATGAATGCGTGGTGTGTGGAGGCGGTTTCCAAAGCATCTCTTACATGGAGGCGGTCGTAGTCGTTCAACCACTTTCGCATGGCATCAAACAGTGATACCTTCTTCTCATCGAAAATAATATCCTCGGCGTTTGGGCATACATCGAACCAGTCGTTCGTGTCAAGTGCCTCGTCTTCAAACAGATTCATTCAATCACCTCTAATTTATCTAATATCTCCAACACGCCAGCATGTGTAGTCGCTTCGGGAAGACTACCGACATGAGCCGAGACGGCTAAAAAACCTTCCGGATCCTTAGTGAAATGGATGAACGGCTTCATCAGCCTCAAAAGCCGTGTCAAATGATGGGCTTTAGTGTATCGCTGTTGAACGGGCAACCCGTTCTCGATCAGGAATGCGCTCACTTGCGCTGGAATAGTTCTACGGCCAAAGAGGTCGCATTCGGGTCTTATGTCATACCCAGTTTGGTTCTTCGTGGTGAGGCGTGAAGCAATACGGAACCTAATGTTGTGTGCTACCAGTAGTATAGTGATGTCCTCTTCTTCAAGCATCGTCTTCACCTACCAAATACTCTACATCCTCGACAGGGACTACATCGGACAACCCTGCGGTTGGTGCCAAATCAGTGATGACTCCTTGAATGTGTATGCCACGGTCGTCATAGTCAGCGAAGTGGATCTCAACCTCAACAAAGGTTGGTGCTTTCATATCCACCCGTGACCCTTCAACGGCCTTTGCTTCTCCTGTCATTCGTGCTAAACGCTTCTCTATGTGATGCTCGGCAGTAATAGTTCCTACCTCATAATAACCGTCAATGCCATCACGGGCGGCTACGCACCAGCCGTTCAACACCAAGCCACGGGCTGGTTCATGTTGCCATACCCCAGCAACCACACGGAATATCTCTCCGTTGTGCTTCGTGCTGAATAGCACCACCTCTTTGTTGTCGCTGGTGTAAGAGAGATTAGAAGCGGGGTTATGTATGAAACACACTCCGTTCTTTGGTGCAAGTTTCTTTACCTGCTTCATGTTGTCCACGCTTTGCGTTTCCTTGATGAGTAGATCTGATACTTCATCCTGTATGTATTGGCGGCGTTTCCGTCTGTCCCAGTCATGGGCTTCCTGTCCCTCCAATGTGAGTATGTCGCATACCTTGAGGGGGAAATCGTCTTGGGGTGTATGTTCGACCACATAGATGCCTTCTTCAAGACAGGATGCTAATTGAGTGCTGTCCACTTCCTCAACCTCAACACCATGTGGGTCATACAACATCGAACCAATCGACTCCCCAACATGGAGAGTCAGTCGTTCGCCACGAATAACCTCAAGTTCAGCATTGGCAGTGGTGAAAGGTAAATCCTCTCCCTTATGTCGGCGTGGTAGTGGTAGTATCATCGAATCGCCAATCCTCGGCACTCCGATCATATCAGCACCAGCCAACACCTTTTCCGCCACTGCCTTTAGTGAAGAGAACATAGATTCCTTCATCAAGCGTTGCACTGGAATGTTGTATTGTTTTGCCAGTGCCGTGAGTATATCCCGACGCTTGAAAGGATTAGCGGTTCGTGTCAAACGAAGGATGAACCAATAGGCATCACGGGGATGAGTTCGTTTCAACACGATACGCATAATCATAGCACGGACTTGGTTTGAATCAGCATTGAGTATATCCTGCATCCGTTGATAGGCGAAACCGAAAGTCATTTTGGTTTCATTTCCTGTCGTCACCAGTTTCGATAACAGTTCCACAGTGTCGGGTTCCGCTACCGCTTCTTCGGGGTAAAGGTCTGTGAGATGATAGAAAATCTCTCGCAGATCCTCGTCGGTCAATTTCCTGTCAAGTCGGCTGTCTTCGTAAAAGAAGTCTATGAGTTCGGGTATCTCCTTGGGAGTCATAGCAAATGCCGACTCCGCCACGATGTATGGCCTTCGCACACCATTGTATGCTTGTCTGCAACAAGCGGCAATATGTGTGAAGTTCACGCTCATATTCATTCCTCTTCGTCGTTTGTCTCAAGGCAGGTGAAGTGCAATTTGATACATTCCTCATCCATTCGGACTACATGGCTGAATTGATGAGTCAGTGCGTTTCTCATGTAGATCGAGTCGTCTTCATAGGTCAAGGTATAGACATGAACTCCGGTGCCTTTGCATTCGTCATTACTTTTGATAATAACAGTCTCACACCCAGTCATTCGTGCTACATCACCAGTGTGGTTGTTCACCCATCGGTCGCCTATTGTATATCCTTGCATAGAATCACCATGAGTCGGCCATATCCTGCTGGGTTGGCTTTCTTATCAATGTCAATCGGTGGGTTTTCAAGACCAGTATAGACTTCTAATTTATGCAACATGTGTTCATGGTTGTATGACTCATGTTTTACCATGCGAGCATAGGCGTCAATGAATCGAGCGAGATCTGCAAAGGGAACATAGGGTAGTATGTCTTGGATATGGCTAATTACCTTATCAGCGAACTCCCTGTCCTTTATCACAAATAGCCCCTTCTTGAAACGGCCAATGGTGCTACCATGTATGTGGAGCAAAGCACTGTAATTCAAAGTGGTTGTTTCTTGGGTTTCCTTCAATTCAACATAGGCTTCCTGTGTCGATTCTTCCGGCGACATTTCAGCGTAGAAGTCAGCAAAGTTCGTCAGCGACCACGACTTTTGAATAGTGTTCATGTCTTTGATTGCCTCAACATCACCATTTGAGATGACAATTGCTGGCATACTGTATTCCAGTTCTTTAGCGGCGGTGTAGCGGTGCTGACCGTCCACGATGTGAAAGTTCTTACGCTTCTTCATCACTGTAATGGCTGACAAAACACCGTGTTCAGTCATGCTGGCTTTCAGTTTTTTAACGATTTTTGGATCGACGCTTCTGTTCCCCCCTATAAATCGTATATTTTCATCATGCGGGCCTATTTCTATTATATTCCATGTTTTTGTTTGCATATTTATTCCTCCTTTGTTGTTATTAGTTCCTTATTCTTGATAGATTTGTTGTAAAACGAGAGACAGTTCGGGCACACCGTTGCTTCAAGCAATCGGTTCTGTGGAATCCATCTCAAGGGAGTGCCGGGCTTAACCCAATGGGCAACCCCCTTGTGCTGTCGTTGGTGATTAACGACTGTGGTTAATTCCAAGTCATCACGCCCACACGACAGGCACATTGGTGGTTCCTCGTCAAAATACGCTGGCTCGACTGTGTTGTCACGCCATGCGCTTACGAAGTCATCCCACGCCCGCTTATCGGGGTAGAGAGCGAGGATTTCTGCCTTGTATGTCCAAACCCAACGGCGCAGATCCCGTCGTCGGTCGAGAGGCAATACCTCTACTGATTTTCCATACAGGAACTTTGTTGCTCGTTTTACCGCCTTGATACCAACACGGTTGCCCGACAGTTTAGCACAAATGTAGAGGCAATCTACCATCAGTGGTTTCGGGGCACGGCTCACCTTGCCGACGACAGTTCGCCAAAGAACCAAGGTATTAGCCATGACCTCTTGAGTAGGATCGTCGGAAACAAAGTATGCTGGATGCCATCCTCTCTCGGATAGTTCGTCACAAAGGACTTGGAGTTCTTGCTCTTTGACGGAGAACCATTCCGGTGTGTATGCTTTCAGTTTAGTCATCATACACCACCTCGCTTAAGAGTCTCCGGCACATTTTGGTGTCCACCTTGTCGAATAGGGTTGAGATGTTATCCTCATGGAGTAGTTCATTGAGTTTGTCTCGCAGTTCCAGTGCTTCGCTCTCGGTCAAGTAGAACCCCTTCTTGGTGAAGCCAACATGACCGTTGCGTGATGGAGCCACTCTAAAGACACGGATGTTCATGATCCGTGTGTCTTGGGCATCCTGTGTCAAAATACGGACTTCTTCACCTATGGTGAATGTGGTCTGTATTACAGCGTGTTCCTTTTGGTTGTAGCGATTATCGGACATCTATTACACTGCTCCTATGCCGGAATTAAATATAACATCCTTCACGATCTTGTCTTGTATAGTGATGATGCCATTGTTGCGGAATATGTCTTGAAGTTCCTCTATGGCCTTTGCTATCTCGTATAAACGGTCATTGGGGTTCTCCCTTTTGTGTTCCTCAATGGCCTCTTCAAGAGTGGAAAATTGTTCTTCCCACTTATCCTTTAGAACACCGAGTTTTTGGAGTATATGGCTTTGGTTTTCTAATTGTTCAGCCATGCGAATGATTTCAGCATCATGTTCCTCGACTTGATCGATTAGTTTTGTCACCATGTTGGATAGGTGTTCGACCTTCTCAATCAAGAAAGGTTCCATGTTTGGCGACGAACCACTCATACAACCACCTCGTCAAAGGAGTCAATGAAAGTAGAGTTGCCCGATGCGACAACATCGGGACTTACAAGTTCCACATCTTGGTTGGGGGTTGGTGGTGAACCAACAGGCGACGGGAGGACTCCTGTTATGTCGGCGTTCATCATCAGTGGTGTGGAATGTGGATCTAGAGGTATTGGTATGACCTCCATGCTGGTGTGGGTAGCACCGTTGGTAGAGCCAACGAATGATGTCTTGAGTTCGGCCATCCATTCAGCAACCTCAACAGCGTGCTTCAACGGTGGTGCCGCCTTCTTATCGAATGTGAACTTACCATCAGTGACAGTCATACCGTCCTTGAGGGCATTCTTAACCTCGGTCAGTGCTTTGTCGGCAACCTTGCCGTTGAGCATACCAATGAGTTTGTCAAGTAGGATTTCAGCAACGAGCGTAGGTGGGACATTACCAGTCTTCACCTTGTCGGATAGCCCAACATCATTGGCGTAGCCGTGACCCCTTGTCTTGGTGTTCTCATCACATGTTTGGAGCATGATGCACATAACATTGGGGACTTCTATGTCTATTGTAGGACTGGCGACAGCGTTCGGCTTGCCGTCATTCTCCTTGCGTTGTTCGGCGGTCAGTAGTTTGCCACGACGAGCCAAGAACTCCGACTCAAGTGCTGTGCCAAAATCACGAACTGATGCACCGACCCCAGCGAGGTCA
>Ga0308025_1001763_pt1 | contig 10111 bp, 11 predicted proteins | sample Neamet422_FD_201298 | JGI IMG/M metagenome (GOLD analysis project Ga0308025, IMG submission 201298) | Marine microbial communities from water near the shore, Antarctic Ocean - #422 | ecosystem: Environmental > Aquatic > Marine > Unclassified | place: Southern Ocean | collected 2014-10-03
CTGTCAAGATTACAGATTTAAATGTTACTACTGTTAAACTAGCTTCTGATTCTGTAACGACTGTTAAAATTCTTGATGCCAATGTAACCGATGTAAAAATATCAGGAATGTCCGCAAGTAAATTAACTGGTGCATTACCCGCTATTAGTGGAGCTAATTTAACTGGTCTTGCTGCTGGTGTTGCATCAGGTATTATTGCATTATGGAGTGGTACTATTATAACCATACCTTCTGGATGGGTATTGTGTGATGGTACTAATGCTACACCTGATTTGAGGGATAGATTTGTTATTGGTGCTGGTAGTACTTATACACCTGATGATGTTGGTGGATCAACTTCGACTGGTGCATCCACCTTATCTATTGCTCAACTCGCTGCACATACTCATAGTTATTTTAATCTCCACACAGGAGGTTCAGCAGATACTTCTCAAACTGGAGGACTTGGTGGACAATCTAACCGTACAACTGGTTCAACTGGTAGCGGTTCATCTCATGCTCATACTGGAACTCTGCCTCCGTACTATGCACTTGCATATATTATGAAAACATAATCTCAATAACTAATGATTACTAATGCAGATTACCCTAGATATATGTTAACATTACATTGTATTTTAGAAAAGGAAATAAAATAATGAAACTAACAGTAATACCAGAAGATAATATGGTGGTGGTTGATGGAGAAGGTTTAATTCTAAACGTAACAGCTGATGCAAGCATTCATGCAATTCAATGGGATGGAGTTACGGAATCTGGAGAGATTGAATATAAAGATGGTCGTCCAAATGAATTAATTGGTACTGATAAAATTGCACAGTATTTACCTCTTGTTACTTCACATGCAGCTGCGAAGACTAAAATAAATAATGATAGACTTAAAGTAGAAGCTGACGATGCAATTTATCAAGCTTTGCCGAGAACTAAAAGACAAACAGCATTTGGTATTGAACTTCCTATTGGTGATCAGCTAGATGAGATTTTGAGATTCATTGATGCTCAACCAACTAAGCGTAGTGAAATGCAGGCTATAATAGATATATCTAAAGACATCAAAGATAGATTTCCAAAGGAGTAATATATGTCACTAGTAATTGTAGATTTAGTAGACACATTCGATGAGTGGAGAATTAAAACCAATAGTATTGGAAGCAATACAGGTGATCTAACTACGCTTACCACTGTAGATAAAACTAGTATTGTTGCCGCTGTTAATGAAATTTTTACTAATGATAGTGATGACCTAGAGAATATTGTAGAAGATTTGAGTCCACAATTGGGCGGAGATTTAGATTTAAATGGTAAGAATATTACTGATAGTATCGGAACCTCTGATATAACTATTTCTGGTACATTTACAGCTGGATTTATCTTAGGAGCGATAAATATCTCTACTGACCTAAGTCCACAATTAGGTGGTGATTTAGATTTATTTTCACAAGATATCATTGGTACGGGTAATATTAATATTACTGGTAGTCTAACAGCCACATCTATTGCCGGAACAGTTCTGGGTGTTACACAGTCTGCCAGTGATAACTCAACGAAACTTGCAACAACTGCTTATGTTGATGCACAGGTAGCAACAGAAAATACTTTAGATGAAATGGATGATACAACAATATCATCGCCTACTGACGGTCAAATATTAGTATATAATACAGCAACAACAAAATGGCTCAATGAAACATCTGCTGCTGCTACTACTGGATTTGCAGTAGCAATTGCAGTCGCATTGGGGTAGAATAAGTCTTATAAATAAATAAAAACATCATAGTTACCATGATTTTATGGTGAAATGGAGAGAGTTAGTATTATAAATATAGGTATATTAGAATGTTACCTCTGTCGTCAATAAAGGAACAAAACAATGGCAAATGATTTTACAAATGCACAAGAAGTTGGTGTAACAACCGTAAGGTCTATTTATACAGCACCAGCATTAAAAGCTAGTATCATACTTGAATTAGATATCTCAAATACAACAAATTCTGTCGTTACGGTTTCTGCTGAAGTAGTAGATGTATCTGCTAGTACGTCTGCTTATATTGTTAAAGATGCTCCAGTCTCAACGGGTGGTGCTCTACAAGTTGTTGCAGGTCAAAAAATTATCCTATTAGCGGGTGATAGTATTCGTGTAACTGCTTCAGGTGCTAGTGACGTTATTTGTTCGATTCTTGAAGATGTTAATTCCTGATAACCGATAACTATTGATAAATAATATAATAAAAAAGGTTAAATAGATGGCTTACATAGGTCGAGAGGTACAATACGGGGTATTTACAAAACAGACTATTACTGCTGATAGTGCTACAACTGACTTCACTTTAGGACACAGCGTTACATCTGCTAGTAGTTTGTTGGTTTCAGTTGGTGGTGTTATTCAAGAACCAGATATCGCATATTCAGCTACAGGAACATCGCTGGTTTTTATTACTGCACCTACTACGGGTGACATTGTATATATTATATATCTTGGAAGAGAATTGACAGTAGCTAATGCTCCTAGAGATAATATTACTTTTCAGACTGGTACTGGTGATGGAACAACGACACCAATTACATTGTCAACAGCTGTTCCTTCTGCTCAAAGTATTTTGGTTTCAATGGACGGTGTTACACAGGTGCCTGCTACGGATTATGGGGTCGTTGGAACAACACTGACTTTTACGACAGCACCAGCAGTTGGTGTAGTTATATTAATTTACCAATTAGGACTTACTTCTTATATCGGCACACCTAGTGACGGGACTGTTACTGATGTGAAGATAGCAGCAATGTCTGCATCGAAATTAACTGGAACAATTGCTGATTCTCAAATTGCGGCAATGGCGGCAACTAAACTAACTGGTACAATTGCTGATGCAAGAATATCCGAAAGCTCAGTCACTCAGCACGTTACAGCGACAGATTTAACCAACCTCGAATCAAGGTTGAAAACTTCTGAGTTAAGAATTGCGGGATTAAATGATGCTGGTATTAATAATTCTGAAGGTAGTTTCGCTGATGCGTATACGAATGAGACAGGGGTTGATACTGGTGCGAGTACTAATGAGAGCTATGATGCTGTTAATAATATTTATTCTATAGCTGCTAGCGCAAGTTTGGCGATTACATCCACGATGTCAAGTGCGACTGCACCTTCTGGAACCGTTAGCACGAATAGCGAACAGGCTCCTACATGGGCGGCTTGGAAGGTCTTTGATAAAGCAGCAGGGACTTGGTTCTCAAATGGAACTAACATTGTCTATATCCAATACGCTTTTAACAATGGGCTAACCACGAAAGTTATAGACAAGTACACCATAAAAGCTGGAACTGGTAGTGCTAACATACCTAAAGATTACTCCATTAAAGCCAGTAATACCGGATCGTTTTCAGGCGAGGAAATCACCCTTGACACACAGACAAGCCAAAGTTTTACCGCTTCCGAAACTAAAAGCTATAGTTTCGCTAATTCAACATCTTATATTTACTATCGTTTAGATATTACTGACAACGCTGGTGGAAGTGGCTCAACAGAAATTGATGAGCTTGAGTTTTTTGAAAAACAGTCCGTCTTGAATCTCACATTAATTTCAAACACCGTAACAGCGGAAACCGAACCTACAACAGTTGAAGTCCTACTGGTAAATCAACCTGTAGATACCGTTACTCTAAATACCGATCTGACTATGGAAGTCTCAATAGACGGAGGCGCAACTTACGATGCGGTGACTCTAGTCGATAAAGGTTTATTCGCTACAGGGCAAAACCTATTGAGAGGTAGTGCGGATGTGACGGCACGGACAGGGACATCAATTAAATACAGGTTGAAGACACTGAACACGAAAGAGCAAAACCAGATCGGGATTGTTTTAGCTTGGAGCTAATTACTAAAGGAGATATAGATGTCATATATAGGTAACGTACCAGCAGAAAAATATAATTCACTAACACAACAAACATTCAGTGCTCCGACAGGCACTAGCTTCGCACTGACTCAATCAGTGACAAATAGTGTAGACCTTGCATTATTCATTGACAATGTTCGTCAAGACCCTACTAGTTATACAGCATCAGGTACTACTTTAACAACTAGTACAATCAGCAGTCCAAGTACAATGTACTGTTTGTTTATTGGTAAATCAGTAGGGACTATATCTCCTCCTGTTGATAGTGTTGGAATTGCTCAATTAAGTGCGACTGGAACACCGAGTTCAGCATTGGCACTTAAAGGTGACAATACATGGGGAACAGCAGGTGGGCCAAGTCTTGGTTCAGATGCAATCATTCGTACTAATGGTAAGACTATCGCTAGTGATATAGTTTTTGCAGGCACAGAAAATGGTCTTACTATTGGGCCAGTAACAATTAATAGCGGAATAACAGTGACCGTTACAAGCGGTTCAACTTGGACTATCGTTTAAGAGGATAATATGGCTTCGACTATAAAAGTAGACACAATAACAACTCCAGATGGAAATGGAAATATTACGTTTAGTAGACCTATTGTAGGTGATGGTAGTAATTTAACTAACTTGCCTAGTGATATTACTAAGTCAGCATCTGACCCGACAATCTCAACTAATCCTTCTGGTGGTGTTGGTACAGTATTTCTAAACACAACGACAGGTGAGATGTTTTCATTAACGGATGCGACAGCCGGTGCAAATATTTGGACAAACACTGGTGATGGTACTGGACTGATATCAAACTTTACGGGGATGGTAGGAACTGGCGGCACAATTACTACTGATGGAAATTTCAAAGTTCATTCTTTTACATCGTCTGGTACTTTTGAAGTTACTACTCTTGGCAGTGAGGCAGTTGTCGAATATCTGGTTATCGCTGGAGGTGGTGGGGGAACTCGAAGGCCTACAGCTGGCGGCGATGGTGGTGCAGGAGCGGGTGGTTACTTAACAGCAACAGGATTTTCGGTGTTGGCTCAAACATATTCAATTACAGTTGGTGCAGGTGGTGTTGGTGCTTCAGGTGCTGTTGGTGGTACTGGGAATGACTCTGTTTTTAGTTCTATTACCTCTGATGGCGGTGGTGGTGGTGGTTACGGAGCAACTTCCTTGTTACTTTCGACAGGTGGTGCTGGAGGTTCTGGTGGCGGCAGTGGTTATCTAAATACAACCGCTGGTGGTGTAGGCACTGTAGGGCAGGGGAATAATGGTGGAGCAGGTTTGATGGTTGGTGGCGGGAGTTCGATCTCTGGCGGCGGAGGCGGCGGTGCTGGTGCTGTTGGTGCTGTTGGGGCAAGCCTTGCAAACGGAGGTGCTGGTGGTGCAGGATTGGCTTCCAGCATTACAGGCTCATCAATTTCGCGTGCAGGTGGCGGCGGAGGCGGTGCAGATAGTCGGAACGGTAATACAGGGGGAGTGGGTGGTACAGGAGGAGGCGGAGCTGGAAGTGGATCTGGTGGTGGTGCGGAGCCGGGAACAGTAAATACAGGTGGCGGGGCAGGAGCAGTTGGTTCTGGCGGAGAAGGCGCTCCTGAGAGTGGCGGGTCAGGCATAGTAATAATCAGATACCAATTTCAAGAATAACTAATAAATATAAAGAAGGATAAATTATGTCAGAACTTCTAACTAATAAAATTACACCAACAACTGGTACTGCTATAACGCTAGGTGACTCTGGTGATACTCTTACAGTACCAGTAGGTGCTACTTTAGCGGTAGCAGGTGCAGCTACTGTAGGAACCTCGTTAGCGGTAGCAGGAACATCTACGGTAGGAGGAGTATCTGTAGTTGCAACTGCTCCAGGCACATCAGGTAATGTTTTAACTAGCACTGGTTCTGCTTGGGCTAGTAGTGCAGTAGCTGCTGGGGGTAAGGTTTTGCAAGTTGTTCACACAGTAAAGACGGATACTTTTTCAACCTCCACTACTGGATCATGGGTAGATGTTACAGGGCTTACTGTCACTACTGGATCATTGGCAAGCACAGGGAGCAAAGTTCTGGTGCAGGTAACGATGAATGCAGGGTCAACTGCTGATTACGCCAATGCTAGAGTGGTTGATGGGTCTGGAAATTTTATTACAGGATTTGGTGGAGATGCGGCTGGGGGCAGACATAGAGCAAGTTTTGGCACATTTTATCGGGGGGCAGACGGTGGGGGGAATATCCAGCTTCGCATGGCTGTAAACTTATACGACAGCCCCGGCTCTACATCAGCCCAAACTTACAAAGTTCAGACTTATTCTAACGGAATTTTGTATATAAATCGTTCCGTCACTGATGCAGACAATACTTCCATTGGTCGCTCTGTTAGCACAATATCAGTTATGGAAATAGGAGTATAAACTATATTACAGCAATCGAAATCTCAGCTTAATTTTGAAAGGATAACAAATGACAGATATAATTTCAGCAATTTCGGCAATTAACCCAGACGCACAAGTGTCTGTTAACGGTGAAGACTATGAACAAATTACTTGGCATAACAACACAGCAGTAATAAGTAAGAGTGACATCGTAGCAAAACAAGCAGAACTCAAAACTGCTTATGATGCTCTAGATTACAGCAGAAAACGTAAGGTTGAGTATGATGCATTAAATCAATTAGAACTTATCTCTGACGATTCAGTTGCGGGTACAACAACACATAAAGATGCTGTTCTTGCGATCAAAGCTAAGTACCCAAAACCTGAATAACGATCTGAAAATAGTAAATAATAAAATATAAAGAAGGATAAATTATGTCAAGACTTCTAACAAATAAAATTTCAGCTGCATCTGGGACTACTATAACACTAGGTGATTCTGGAAATACCTTTGCAATACCAACAGGAGCTACTTTAACTATAGGTGGTGCATCACTAGCTACTAGTCCATTAAGTACAGCATTAGACGGACAAGATAATATTGTTTCAAAGATAAACTTAAAAGATTATGGTGAAGTTACAAATGCAATTGGTAGTACAGGTGGTGGTACTCAGGATATTGATTTAACTTTAGGGAATTCTGTCTCAGCCACTGTTGACACGAGCGCAAATACTTTCACATTCTCTAATCCGACAGTTTCAGATGAACTTTGTGGTTTTACATTGATGTTGACTAATGGTGGAGCGCAGACTGTAAACTGGCCTGCTACGGTAGACTGGGCGGCAGCAACGCCACCGACACTCACGGCAGCAGGTGTGGACTGTTTAGTTTTCTGGACAATCGATGGAGGCACTATTTGGAACGGTGCGCCCGTTGCTTTGACGTTATCATAATATGACTAATTTAAAACGAATGATGATGGGAGTAGCTAAAGGTGGGGGGGATCAGGTGATTGCTATGAGCAGTAATGACTGGGATTATACTTTTGCACAAAGTGAATGGCCTGCGGCTGGCAATGCGCTTGGCGATCATACATTAGGTGGATTTATTGATCCTACAGGGGGAGATTCTGCTCTATACTCCTTAATCACTTTTGATGGTGATTGCATTGTTAGTTTTATTGCAGCAGGCATAAACGATAATAATAATGGTGCTTGGGGATTCATGGCTATAGATGAAGACGATACAAGATCTGCATCTGACACTGGCAATATGAAGAACATGACCAACTCTTTTTGGTATGACGAGGCTAGCGCAAGCGGAAAAGATTTCTATATAGGAGGGTCAGCCGAAAGTGATGCCGAAACTTTTGCGGAAGGCGTTGAAGTTCGATGGGAAAGAGTTGCTGGAACAATAAAAGTTTACAAGGATGATGCACTTGTTCATACGTTTTCATCGACTTATTCAGGGACTATACGCTGGTGCTTTGCAGCACATGGTTCTCCTTTCGAACAAAACTATGACAATATCTTCTTCACCGACACTGATAAAATTCAGCGTGATGGATTCCTATATGGAGTAGATGTCTCTGGACAAGGCGTTGGTGATGGATGGGCAAACGGTAGAAACGTAGGGGCATTAATACCCTGCACAAGATCAGGCGAAGTTCAGACCATTCAGTTTATATCAGATAATATTACCGCTAATTGGACAGGGCATATAGAGGTTTGGACTTCCGATGGAACAAGTCCTGTAGCGCAGATTGGAGGAGATTCAGCCGGTGCAACGATAAGCACCACAGGCTTACAGTCAATTTCATGGGCATCTGATTTTCCTCCCGTTACTAAAGGTGCAAGCTATTGGTATATTTTTGTTGACACAGGCGGGTCAGGAAGGATTGCCATTGATGATATGAACCCTCTCGCAGGGATGGCCCAAGGAACAAACGACACGCTAACAAGCATGGCAGTTGGTGATGAGGCTAGAACGATGAGGCTTGACGTTGAAATAGATACTTCAGCCGGAGAACCAACACCTGACCACGACACTCTTTTGCTTATTCATTCTGATACTACTGATGCTAGTACTACTTTTGTTGACTCTAGTCAGACTGGGAGAACTATTACGGTAGCAGACAATGCTCAACATGATACTGCTCAAAAGAAGTTCGGGGCAAGTGCAATTTTATTTGACGGGACGGGTGATTATTTGACTTACCCTGATTCGCCCGATTGGAAGCCAGCAGCTATAACAATAGATTTGTGGATTAGATTAGACACTAATGGCATATCCCAGCCAATAATGGGCCAGTGGGGAGGGGGTGCTTCTTCTGCTCATGCTTGGTATCTTCATATCGGTGGGGGAAATACGATTGAATGGACTGTGAGTAATGGTAGTAGCTCTGTTACTTCCAGTAGCACGACTGCAATGAGTACAGGGACGTGGTATCACATTGCGGCTGTGTATAACTCTAATGGTGGAGGGTCTGGTATCTGGGTTAATGGAACCAGTGAGGCTACAAATTCATCGTTAGTGACAATTCAGGATTATGCGGAGGTTGTCAGGATCGGCACAGATTTCGCAAGTCGTTATTTTGACGGATGGATGGACGAAATAAGAATATCAAAAACGGCAAGATGGGAACCGGGCGTAGCCTTCACACCCCCTTCAGCACCTTACTCTTAGGAGACACAAATGGAATACTGTTTAGTAGAAGAGGGTCAGCTTATGCAAGGCCCACAACGATTACCAAAGAACTGGAAGAATGTTTCTGGTTTGAATTTAGGCACACAAGCAGAACTAAAAGAAAAAGGATGGCTTCCAGCTGTTCTAATACAGCCTACTTTTGATAAAGCTACACATAAAAGAGCAGCACGATCAGTAGTTATAGGTGCAGATGATGTCACGTTTACTTGGGCAACTGAAGCACTTAATGTATCTGACAAGTGGGAGAACTGGAAGAAGACTATGACCGAGAGTGATTTAGCGGGTGATGTAATGTCTAGAGAGTTTGAAGATCATCTTGAGTCTGACCATGGCGGACTAGCTACTAATGCGGCACAACAAGCTAAGTATGATGAGAAGAAAGCGAAACGAGCTTTGAAACCAGAAAAACCTGCTGACCCTGTATTACCCGAATAAATTAAGATAGATAATTACTAAGGATACCTAAATGGCAATATCAAAAATAACAATTAATTCATTAGAATCCCCTTTAAATTTACCTGCAAATAATTTAACTGGTACTATTGCAGATTCCCAAATTGCGACATTGGACGCCAGTAAACTAACTGGTACTTTGCCAGCTATTAGTGGTGCTTCTCTAACAGGCATTGAAACTTTTACTAAGTCAGCATCCGATCCGACAATCTCGACTAATCCTTCTGGTGGTGTTGGTACAACTTGGTTAAACACGACTACAGGTTCTATGTTTTCGTTAACAGACGCAACTGCTGGTGCGAATGTTTGGCTCAACACTGGAGATAGGACAGGTCAAATTCCTCCGATAGCTTGGTCAGTAGCCACTGGCGGAACAATTACTACAGACGGAAATTTCAAGGTTCACTCTTTTACTACATCAGGCACATTTGAGATCACCACCTTGGGGGATGATGCCATAGTGGAGTACCTGACAGTTGCTGGTGGGGCTGGTGGGTGTTATCAACATGGAGGTGGAGGTGGAGCAGGCGGTTATCGTACAGCCACAGGATTTTCAGTATCCGCATCAAGTTATACTATTACAGTTGGTGGTGGAGGAGCAGGTTCTGTTGCTATTGGTAATGGAGCAGGAAACCCCGGCGCAAGTGGGGGTGATAGTATTTTTAGTAGTATTACGTCCTCAGGTGGTGGTGGGGGAG
>Ga0308025_1001773_pt1 | contig 10072 bp, 13 predicted proteins | sample Neamet422_FD_201298 | JGI IMG/M metagenome (GOLD analysis project Ga0308025, IMG submission 201298) | Marine microbial communities from water near the shore, Antarctic Ocean - #422 | ecosystem: Environmental > Aquatic > Marine > Unclassified | place: Southern Ocean | collected 2014-10-03
TACCGCTAAGGATGGTTTCAATGTGATGGCAACTGCCAACACTAAAGGTAAAGGTTCAGAAGATGGACGTTTTATCGGAACCAACATTCTTAACGAAGCATTCCTTGAACGATTTGCAGTTACGATGGAACAGCCCTATGCAATTGCTTCTGTTGAAAAGAAGATCGTTATGGGTTCCATGAAAAAATACAATAAGGTTGATGCAGATTTTGCAACTAACTTGGTCACTTGGGCTGAAGTTATTCGCAAGACTTTCTTTGATGGCGGCGTAGATGAGGTTATATCTACTCGCCGACTTGACCACATTGTTAAAGCATATGCTATCTTTGGTGACAAGTTACAGTCTATCGAACTATGTGTTGCTCGTTTCGATGACGATACAAAGGCATCCTTTCTTGATCTCTATACTAAGATTGATGCTGGTATTAGTGTTGAAGAAGAAGAAGAAACTTCTAATCCATTACTTGATGGTATTGAAGAAGAACCTGCCTTCTAAAAAAAAAGTAAAGGAACTTGACAATTTCCACGAGTTCCTATACTATATAATAGTGGCCATGCCGTAAAGGGTGGCCACTATTAACATCTTGCTTATTAAGGAGATAAACAATGGTAAGAAATACACTTAGTCTAATCGACAACTTTAATCAACTAACCCCATACGCTGTAGGATTTGATCGAATGTTTGATCAACTCAATCGATACGCTGACAACAACGTAACGTCTACAGGGTTTCCACCATACAACATTCAAAAAGGCGGTGACTATAACTATACAATCGTTATGGCCCTTGCTGGATTCAGTAAGGACGATATCGAGGTGGAATTAGCCGATAGTACTTTATCGGTCAGATCAGACAAGAAAGATGATCCCAAAGATGAACATACTTTTCATCGTGGGATTTCTTATCGCAAGTTTAATCGAAAGTTTACTCTTGCAGAAGACATCGTAGTTAACGGTGCAAAACTAGAGAACGGTATGCTCACAATAGAACTAGAGCAGATTGTTCCAGAAGAAAAGAAACCTAAACTAATTGAAGTGAAATAGTTTCTTAAATAAAAGGGAAAAGGGACTTTACTTTTAGTCCCTTTTCCTATATTATGATAATATAATGAAGGAGATATTATGATACAAATATTTGATTTACCCCCTGGCGGTTTACAGGACGGAGCAGTGGCCCAAAAAGAAGATACAATTGAAAAAGATGAAGACCAAAATCGTTTTTCAACACCAACCCCAGAGGAACCAGCAGGAAGTAACGCTGGTGGTATGGCTATTAGTATGCGTCCTAAATTGGCAGTACATATTATGCGAGTTGAAATTCCATTAGATGTTATCGGTGAATTGAATTCCCATATCGATGATGAAATTATTCCTGCTCGCAAAGACCAATCTAACGAGTTAGTTGGTCAGATTAATCGTAATGAACGATCTGCACAATGGAATTTTCCTCACAACGATGATGGTGTGGGTGAGCAATTTTCAAGTGTTCTTTGTCGATTAGGTAAAGACTATGTTAAACACGCTATTGATATGAATGTAGAAACTGATATTCAAACTATGTGGACTATTCATAGTTATGAAGGTGACTATAACCCTATGCATGATCATGGTACAAGTACTCCTATGGGACTGTCCTGTATCCTCTATCTAAAGGTTCCACCACAGATTGAAGCACTTAACAATCCTGCTGAAAACTTTGCTGGACTTAATGGTGCAAATGGTGCAGTTGATGGATTCACATATTTGTGTTGGGGTTCAAATGGTATGCGAGATATTAATATGCTCCGTCCTATCACAGAAGAATATGTCAAACCAGAAGTTGGAACTTTAATTATGTTCCCTGCTTGGTTGCGACATGGTGTTATGCCTTTCTTTGGAGAAGGTGAACGTAGGACATTTTCTGCTAATCTAAATGTGACTCCTACTAAATGAAAAATTTGAAGATTGACTACAAGTACAATGAGGACATTGCTCTTAAAGAGTTATGCGATTATATCGACTCCACTTATGATGAACACTATAGTAAGAACAAGTTTCAAGCTACAGAGTTCATTATAGATGGTGGCCACGGTGAAGGGTTTTGTATCGGGAACATATTAAAGTATGCACAACGGTATGGAAAAAAGAATGGTAAGTCTAGAAGTGACTTGCTAAAAGTAATACATTATGGTATTATAGCACTACATATTAATTCTATGGAGAACAGTGAATATGAAACTAAGTAACGAAACTAAAGAGATTTTGAAAAACTTCTCAACCATCAATCAAAATTTGGTAATTAAAGAAGGTAGTAAAATTTCTACCATGTCTGCAATGAAAAACATTATTGCAAACGCCTCAGTAACAGAGAAATTTCCTCAAGAATTTGCGATCTATGATCTCAATGAATTTCTTGCTGTTATTTCTTTATTTGATAAACCAGAATTAGATTTCAAAGATGACTTTGTAATAATTACAGGAGAGGGTTCTAAAGATAAAGTGACCTATTGGTACTCTGATCCTTCAGTTGTAACGACTCCTCAAAAAGAAATTACAATGCCTTCTGTAGAAGTTTCTTATAAATTATCAAGTTCTACTCTTTCAGAAGTACAGAGAGCAGCTTCTGTTATTGGAGCTCCTGATATGTTACTTGAAAACGGCAATTTAAAAGTTACCGATAAGAAAAATGGTACTGCTAATGATTATGAGACACCTCTTGATATTGATAAAAATGATTCAAAGTATAAGTTTTGGTTTAAGGTTGAGAATCTTAAAATTATTTCTGGAACGTATGATGTAGAAATGTCAGAGAAAAAAATTAGTCGATTTAAGAATACATCTGTTGATGTTGAATACTTCATTGCTCTAGAACCTGAGTCTTCTTATACTGCTAATGTTTAATTGGAATTTATATTATGGAAACTTTTTTATGGGTCGAACAATATCGGCCTCAGGACATCGAGTCATGCGTACTTCCTAAAACTCTAAAAGACTCCTTGCAATCTTTTGTTGATGAGGAGATGTTACCCAATCTGATTTTCTCAGGTGCTCCAGGCGTAGGTAAAACTACTGCTGCCCGAGCAATGGTAGATCAGATTGGTGCAACTTATATGATGATTAACGGTTCTGAGGAGTCAGGTATTGATGTACTTAGAACCAAAATCAAAAACTTTGCATCTACTGTATCTCTTGAAGGTGGTAAAAAATATCTAATTCTTGATGAAGCAGATTATATTAATCCACAGTCAACACAACCAGCTTTACGTGGTCTTATTGAAGAATTCCATAATAACTGTGGATTTATTTTAACCTGTAATTACAAGAATCGTATTATCCCAGCATTACAGTCTCGTTGTAGTGTGATCGATTTTATAATTCCAAATTCTGAGAAGGTAAAACTTGCTCAACAATTTTTTGATCGTACAATCACGATTTTAGATGAACAGCAAGTAGACTATGATAAGCGTGTTGTTGCAGAAGTTATTAATAATCACTTTCCTGATTGGAGGCGTGTATTAAACGAACTTCAACGGTATTCTGTTTCTGGTAATATTGATGCTGGAATATTGGTTAATATATCTGAGATAAATATAAAAGAATTGATGGTTGCAATGAAAAATAAGGAGTTCACCAATGTTCGCAGATGGGTTGTTGACAATTTGGATAATGATCCTGTACGTATCTTTCGGACTATTTATGATAACTTGTACGATTGCATGGATGGCAGTAGTATACCTCACGCTGTGGTTATACTTGGCGAGTATCAATATAAGTCAGCGTTTGTTGCAGATCAAGAGATCAATATGTTAGCTTGTCTAACAGAAATTATGGCGAGAGGTCAATTCAAGTGATAGAAATATATGATGATATATTGGAACCACATATAGCTGAGTTGATATCAGCAGAGATGAAAAATGTTAGATGGAGTTACTATTATACCTCAACTAAACAAGTTCCTGGCTATCATTGGCATCTCTTTTGTGGTAAGGATGAAGAAGAAGTTAGACAAAACGGTTATGAATTGTTTTTATCTATTTGGGAAGCTGCAAAACATAAGATTGATGCAGAACAAAAATTTTCCATAGAGGGGTGGAAAAGACTCTATGCAAATGCTCATACTTTTGGAGTAGAACCAAATATACATTCAGATGATGGTGACTTCACTATGATTTATTATCCTCAATTAGATTGGGATATAAAGTATGGTGGTGGTACATTTATCTATAAAGAAGATGGAGTTACGGTTGATACTGTTGCAGAATATAGAGGCAATCGTCTTTTAGTATTTGATGCATACCTTCCCCATCAAGCTCAGCCTGTTGCTAAAAATTGTTTAGAATTAAGAACATGTATAGTATTTAAATTGTTTATCAGTGGAGCAAATAGTGCCAGACTCGACTTCTATAAAGATTGATTTTCTTAAATCTATAGGTTCTGATAGAGTAAAACATTCTGGAAGAACTTTACTAGAGCATCTTATAGGCACAAGTGAAAAATTAAAAGAGTTAGGTGTTCCAGAATATTTACAAGATGCTGGTCTTTTTCACTCTGTCTATGGTACTGCTTATTTTATGCCACAAGGTGGTTTGGTAGATGATAGACAAGTAGTTAAAGATTTAATTGGAGAACAGGCAGAAGAGGTTGCATACTGGTTTTGTATGTTAGATAAACCAAGATTGCAAAAAATTTATAAAATGGAACCTTTACAATTACGTAATGATTTGGTAAAGTTAGATCATGCTAATCGTGAAGATCAGCAGATTGTTAATATGATGAGTTGGGGAGAAGCTTATGACTTATGAGTTAAAAGACTATCTAAATGCGATAAATCACAGTAAAGAATCTCTTCTTGATTCTGAGGATGAACAGTGGGAAAAGAAATATTCGCCATTTATTGTTAATAAGTGTCTAGCTCCATTCCCAGACACAATCCAATTAGTTAATGAAATTAACCAATACCACCACTTAGATAAAAAACTCCAGTTTGATTTTTTAATAAATAGCATTAGGCCAAGAAAAAGATATACACCTTGGATGAAGGCGAAGAAATTAAAGAATCTAGAGTATGTTAAAGAGTTTTATGGATATAATAATGAAAAGGCCAAGTCGGCTCTTGATATACTAAGTGATGAACAAATTTCCGCTATAAAAAATAAATTAAATAAGGGTGGAAGAAATAATGGAAGATTTTAATTGGACACAGGAGCAGATGTTAGAAGTTGGTCTAAAAGAACCAGACGATTTTCTAAAGGTTCGAGAGACACTATCTCGAATTGGCGTTGCTTCAAGAAAAGAAAGAAAATTATATCAATCCTGTCATATATTACATAAACAGGGTAGGTACTTTATTGTGCATTTTAAAGAGTTATTTGCATTGGATGGTAAAGAAACTAACCTATCAGAGAATGATGTTGCACGTAGAAATACAATTGCTAACCTTCTATCTGATTGGGGCCTAGTAGATATCATGGGTAATGCAGAACCAGTTGCGCCGTTAAGCCAAATTAAAGTTTTATCGTTTAAAGAAAAAGATGATTGGACTTTAGAAACCAAATATAATATTGGTAAGAAGAAAGAATAGTATATGGGTAAGTTCAAGAAATTCATAACAGAAGCAAAAGAAGAACCATACAAACTTGTGATGTTTCATAACTCTCACGAAAACTTGCGGGATGTTGGTAAAGACGAAGCTCCTGATTATCTGTTAATAACAAAAGCTGCCAAGAAAAATAACATTGATATCTTTCATGCAGAATATTCTGGTTGTTATATTTCAGAGGAGAAGGGAAAACTTTTTATTCACTCTTTTCCTTTTGATGAAAAGACGGGACTTTCTGTCAAACCTACAGAAGATGGTGAGATAGATATGCAAAAACCTTTTGAAATTAATCCAGAAGACACTTTGATATTTCCTAGAGGTCTTGGAACTATGGGTTTTACTGCAAATAGGCGATGGGTTGATATGATAAACCTTCTGGAAGATAAGGGATTTAAAACAATACCAACTCTAAAAACTTGGAATATGTGTAGTAGTAAATATTATTGTAATGAGATGTTCAGAATGAATAAACTCAAAACTCCTAAGACTAGACCTATAACATATTCAGATGATGCAGAACGAGTTGCCTCTGGATTTAAATTTCCTGTAATTTTAAAAGCATCAAGTGGCAGTCAAACAGGTGTTGGTGTTGTAATTGTTGAAAGTATGAGATCGTTACATCCAACTGTACAAATGCTTTCTTTATTATCAAAGAATATAGACCTTATAGTGCAAGAGTATATTAAAATTATATATGATGTTAGGGTTATTGTTCACGATGGAAATGTTTTGGCTGCGATGAGGAGAGATGTTATTTCTGGTGACGCTAGAAGTAATGCTTCATTAGGCGCAGAAACAAGTTCTATTGAACTCACTGAACTAGAAACTAAAGACTCATTGAGGGCTGCTGAGATGGTGGAAGGTGAATTAGTTGGTGTAGATTTTCTTCCATCAAAGAATAGAGAAAAAGACCAACCCTATATACTTGAAGTAAATAGTATGCCAGGGTTTGGTGGTATTGAGAACATAACAAAAGATAAGAGTGTTACGTCTGAAATTCTAAAATATTATTACAATCGTGATAACTGGACACAATAGTATAAATAGTATAAACATGGAGAACTTGGATGTCACTACAGTTACAGAAATACGTAAAGCAGATACGGCCACGAAATGAGTCGTATGTTCCTCATGTCGATAAAGTTCAGAGTCTTCTATCTGAAGGAAAGATATCTGCTGATGATATTTTTAAAAGAGAAAACAAAGATACTTTCATAAAAAAATCAATTGCTGGGGAATTATTGGACACTGATGGTAATAAAATTCCAAAGATTGATAAAAACTCAGATTTAATCACTCATCTAAAAGGTGCTACTGAAAGTAGTTCAGAAACCAATGAGCTAATTAAAACAGCATTTGGTAAATCATTATCTGCACTAAGTATTGACAAACCATCAAATGGATTTGCTAAAGGTTCAGGCACTGACCCCAAAGGTGCTGATTGGGAAAATATAATTACAAAACAATTTAATGCACTTATAGGACAACCAGACTTTGATAAAGACGCAAACAAAGCTGCAGAAAAATTTTCTGACTATGATGAGATGGGATTAACACTCGCAAAAAATATTAAAAGTAAAGTTGGAACTTCTCCCATAACTCAATTTGGTGGTGGTAAGGCTAGCTCAAATTTATCATCTTTTTGGACAACTTGGGGTGCTGGTGATGGAACTCCTAAAACAGATATGTATAACAAGGATTATAATATCTCTTTAAAAAAGAAGGGTGGTTCTCAGCTTGCGTCTGGTGCTAAAGGAGAAACGATTGCTACATTTTATGCAGCTTTAGAATATATGGGTACAAGTCGTGATTCAAATCCTGATATTGATAAAATTATGAAGGCAATTGAAGATAATTTTGCAAAATTAAGTACAAAATATACTAAGGGCCAGTTAGCTAAGATATCAAAAGATAAAGATAAACAAAAAGACTTATCTCCAAAAGATAAAAAAGCACTTGGAGAATTTATAACTACTGAAAATTTTCATAAAGAATTAAATAAAAAAGTACAAGAAAAATTGTCTTTTGAAAAGCAACCAGATTTTTTAAAGTGGTATACCTTTGAAGCAATGTCAGGTTATAAAAAATTCTCAATTGAAAAGGGAAAAGCAAGTGTTTGTTTAGAATTTGATGCTGATAAAGGGTCTGTATCAAAATTTATAGAGGTGACAAAAAAAGGAAAATCTTCTGGTCTTAAAGGAACTCCCTCAGTATCTTCAGATGTTATTGGTATATCTAAAAAACTTAAAATATATGCTGCATGGAAGTCTGGTAAAGGAAATCCTTATTCAGCATTTAGACTTGGTTTAACTAATGATTTTACAACTGTGGATACTACAGATACTTTAAGAGGAATTATTCGTAATGAAGTTTTGAGTGATAATATTACAAATGCTGTTTTGACAGAAGAAATTACACAATTAGATGAGTTTGCTATTATTGGGAGAACATTTGCAAAATTAAAAGATATGGGAAAGAAAGCAATTAATTGGCTTAAAAATCTTATTAATAAAATTATGAAAAAGGTAAAACAGACTTTAGATAAAATTAGAAAGATGGGTGCAAAAGTATTTGAAGCGCTGTTTCAATTTTTAGGAATTGAAGTAAAGAGTGTTAAAACATCTTTACCATCTGATATATCTGGTTTTGTATATGGGATGTCAGATTAATGATAAGCTTTAACGAAATATTACTAGAAGACAAGGGTGGAAAGAATCTACACCTTGAACATTTGGAAGACGAAATACTCAACTACGGTGTTGATGGGGGTCGAGCTGCATTAAATTTTTTGCGTTCCCTCCGTGACATGATGGCTGGTGCCAGTCGCAGTTCTGTTAATATGACTGTTAAGTGGGATGGAGCCCCTGCGATTTTCGCTGGTATCGATCCTGATGATGGTAAATTTTTTGTTGCGAAGAAGAGTGTGTTTAACGTCAATCCAAAATTGTATAAAACAACCAAGGAGATTGACGATGACCTCTCTGGCGCACTTAATGAAAAATTTAAAGTTGCACTTGCAGAATTCTCTAAGTTGGGTATCAAGGGAGTTCTCCAAGGTGATCTTATGTTTACGGATGATGTCGAGACAACAAAAATCGATGGTATCTCATACTATACTTTTCAGCCTAATACTATTGTTTATGCTATACCTGTGGACAGTAAACTAGGTAAAATTATAAAGAAGTCTAAAGTAGGTATCGTATGGCATACTACGTATACAGGTGATACTCTACAGGGTATGAAAGCATCATTTGGTGCAGATATCTCTAGTCTCAGTAAGCCATCTAGTGTATGGATGGATGATGCTACATATAAAGATACGTCTGGAAAGTCTACTTTTACTGCGGCAGAAACAGAGAGTGTTACCAAAATACTATCACAGGTTGGGTCAACTTTTCAGAGGATCAATGCGAATGGTTTAAGAAAGTTTCTCACAGTTCAGAATGGTATGACAGGTGCGATTGCTGGTGCATCCCTCAAAACCTATAATAACTCTAAGGTTCGTGCTGGAGAAATTATTAAAAATCCCAGCGCACATGCAAAGGGATATGAGAAGTGGGTTGTAGATTCAATACAAAAACAGATTGATAAGGTCAAGAGTGATGCTGGTAAGAAGAAATACACTGACATGCAGAAGGAATACCTAAGAGAAGTCAAAAAACACACAGGAAATTTAAATCAGATCATCACTTTTCAAAATTTGTTAGTTGATGCAAAAATGCAAATTGTTAAGAAACTAAATAGTGTTAAGGGATTGACAGATACTTTTATTAAGACTAAAAATGGATTTAAAGTGACTAATCCAGAGGGATTTGTTGCAATTGACAGGGTAAGTGGTAATGCTGTTAAACTTGTAGATCGTATGGAATTTTCATATAATAACTTTACCGCAATAAAGAGCTGGGACAAATGATTACATTTAAAGAATTATCTGAAAAAGTAGTTAGTGTAGCACAACGTAAGAAGATGGCCCGACGAATGTCCAAACTTCAAAAATCAGCTGGATTTCAATTGAAAAAGAAAAGAAATTCTCTCAGAGTACGTGATACTGCAAAGCTAACAGTTATAGCAAAGAAAAAAGTCACTCAAATATATAGAGATAAGTTTTATAAAAACTATAAAGACTTGCCTGTTCAGTTGAGGGTTAAGGCAGACCAGTTAATTCAACAAAAGTATGGCCCAGGAATTGCAAAAAAAGTTATAAAAATGATGCCTAATCTAAAGGCGGCAGAGAAAGAAAGAGTAAAGGCTGCACGTGATGCTTATGGGAAAGACGAATGAAAAAATTTAGAGAACTAATGGAGAAAGCTGGTGATACAGCTGTATTTACTTTTGGTCGTTTTAATCCACCCACTACTGGACACGAAAAACTAATTGAGGCGTGTGGAAAACAACAGGGCAAGAACGCTGGTTCCAAGATGTATGTCTATGCATCACAGTCTAATGATCCTAAGAAAAATCCTCTACCTTACGCCAAGAAAATTGCATACATGC
>Ga0308025_1001774_pt1 | contig 10066 bp, 9 predicted proteins | sample Neamet422_FD_201298 | JGI IMG/M metagenome (GOLD analysis project Ga0308025, IMG submission 201298) | Marine microbial communities from water near the shore, Antarctic Ocean - #422 | ecosystem: Environmental > Aquatic > Marine > Unclassified | place: Southern Ocean | collected 2014-10-03
GTTTTTCGTAAAATACGGATATCGGTATAGAAGCAACACCAATTTCTTCGGTTAGTTTTTTAGCGAAAGAAACATCATTATCTTCAGAGATTTCACTATAATCTAGGAGTTGATAAAAAGACCCTGCCGATTCTTGATAGGTAAATTTTGAGTTCTCTAATAACTTACAAAAATAATCTCTTTTTGCTTCGTAAAAATCTGATAAAGAATCCAAGTATTCTGGATGTGCGTGCATAAATTCTGCTAAACCATGCTGAATCGGCGTTACAACCGAATAACAGGTCCATTGGTGGATTTGCCTCATTTCTTCAGTAAGTTTAATAGGTGCCGCACAATAACCTACTTTCCATCCAGTGGCATGAAATGTTTTGCCAAACGAGGAAACAACAAATGATCGAGACCAGAGTTCTTCGTGACCTGAGAGACTTAAATGTTTTTTTTCATCAAAAACAATATGCTCATATACCTCATCTGACATCAAATATATCGAGGTATCACGAAGGATATCAGCTAACGTATCAAGATCTTTTGACCTCAATATAGCTCCAGTTGGATTATGTGGAAAATTTAAGATAATTAATTTTGTTTTTTTATTGATAGTGTCTTTAAGTCTTTGCCAGTCAATATGATAATCTGGTCTTTCTTTTGTTCTTATTAGTGGTACATGACGAGTGATACCACCAGCAAGAACAATGTCAGGCCCATAATTATCATAAGCTGGATCAAAAATAATCACCTCATCACCGGGATAAACTACGGCTTGAGTGACACTAAAAAGAGCTTCTGTAGCACCATCACAAATTGTCACTTCTTGACGAGCATCAATGGATCTTCCGTAGAATTTTTTTATCTTGCTTGCAATACAATCCTGGAGTGCTGGAATACCAGCCATTGGAGCATATTGATTATTGTCACTCCGAATGTATTTGCAGACCATTTCTAGTAATCGAGGGTCTGGGTTAAATCCAGGAAATCCTTGAGATAAGTTAATCGCATTATGCTTGTTTGATAATTCAGTCATTATCGTAAAGATTGAATTACCTGTATCTAGTTTACCATTCATTTATTTCGGCTCCTTGAACTTTGGTGGTTGCCAGTCTGGCGCTAATGGACCTTGATCAAAAATAATTTCACGATGACTACTCCAAGTACTACGAATGGCCTCTGGCGTCCCTATACCAGCAGCGCGAGGATCACCACTGGGCCCAAACCAATGGTTTTGAGGGGCTCCAGTAGTTCTAGCGCGCATTCCACAATATGTTGTGCCATTTACTGTCATGCTGAGTATTTTTTGCTGAAAACTAGGATCATTGCTAACAACTGCAGCAGTTAGTCGATTTGTAATTCGCTCTAGAATGGATGTGATTTTATCTAAGTCCTCATCTTCATATTCGACAATAATTTGAAAAGGACCGAAAAGTTCAGTAGTGATGAGATGAAATTCATCTTCTAGAAGAAGATCTAATGGAACTTTTATCGCCGTTGGTTCAAGCGTGCCGTAACACTTCGGGACATCATGATTAGTTAGGGTTTGACCTCCAAATAAGAGGTCTGTTCCAGGGAGCTCTAATATAGATTGGATATGATTGAGCATGGCTTTATTTGTCCAAGAAAGGATTGGTCCAATACTTAAGTCATTCATATTTCTTAGAGAAGCAAGTTCTTTTAATTTAGGAAGTAATACTGGCGACCAGTTTTTATGGCAGAGCAAAATACTTTGTGCGGAGCATTTTTGACCGGAAGCATTATAAGCATCCTGATCAGATTGCCATGCAACATATTCTAGCCAGTGGAGGTTGAAATCTGGACCAATAATTTTCCAGTCAAAACCAGCATCTTCGAGTCTAACTAGGCCGTTCATAGTGACAGATATTTTTTCTGCAACTTGGTTGGATCCAGTGAATTGAATTAATCGAATAGATTCTTTTACACTATCGATCAATTTCTCCATCTCTGATCCACGGCAATGTATTAAATTGATATCTTTGCTTGGAAGCCCACAATAAATCAGTAAGCGTAAAAATTGCTCAAAAACGATACTTACCTTTGAATCTACTTTTACCAGAGGTTTATTACCCATAAACAAGGCACCTAAAGCTTGTAATGCAGGTATTTCAAGTGGAAAGTTGAAAGGTGCTATAACTATGACAGGGCCAAAGGGCCAACGATAACCTTTTGATTCTTGTCCCTCATGATCGCCAGGATTAGAAAAGCCTCGACCAAGGAAACGTACTCCATCTCCCGAGAAATTTTCAAGAAAAATACGTGTTACGACGACCTCGCCGCGACATTGATTGTATTCTTTTGGCATAACGCGTTGAATTAGCTTTGTGAAGTAATGCTCAATCTCTGGTTCAGCGAGTAAAGCCGCTGCTTTAGCACAAACTTTTCCAAGCATTAAATAACGCTCTGGCTTGTAAAGCGGGTTATGAGTTCCGTAGCTATTTTGTTTTTTTATGTCTTTAATAAATTTGGAGTGATCTTTTGTGTCAGGAACAAGGAGGAACTGTTGACCATTGAGCGGATCAATAATATCGTTTCGAATTGAATCAGTGGTGACCCAGGCTCCATCAATTAAATTGCAAGCTTTTCCTGGCTCAGTTTGAGTCATTCCATGAATAGGATCGACGCTGGTAAATTTATTTAAATTATTCATTATTTTCTCGGTAAGATGGCAGTTAGTAAAGTATAGCTAAAAGTATAACTTGGCACTCTTATTTTATAAATTTATTGAGAAAGAAATGGATCAGGGTGATAATTCAATTGGTCCGCGCTGGTTTTCCTGCGGCGATTACCTGTTAACTCCGTCAGACCTGGAAGGGAGCAGCGGTAGCAGCGACATCGGGTGCCGGGAGTAAGCTAGCGCGGATCTTTCTTTTTAGTCGATAAACTAATTTTACTTTGTTTTTAAATGTATTATTCTTGGGTAAACTGTTCTTAATTATTTTGTGATTACTTAAATTTATTTTGGCAATATTATGAGTTATCTTGCACTTGCACGAAAATGGCGACCTAAAAATTTTTTAGATATTGTGGGGCAAGAGCATGTTGTTCAGGCCCTAACAAATGCCCTCGAAAGCGAGAGATTACATCACGCTTATCTGTTTTCAGGAACACGCGGTATTGGTAAAACGACAATTGCCAGGATACTGGCAAAAGCATTTAATTGCGAAAAGGGTATTACTTCAAGCCCGTGCGGTGTATGCGGGATATGCAAGGAGGTTGATGAGGGAAGATTTATTGATCTTATAGAAGTCGATGCGGCTTCTAAAACAAAAGTGGATGATACCAGAGAGCTTCTTGATAATGTTCAATTTGCCGCAACTGTAGGAAAATTTAAAGTCTATCTTATTGATGAAGTACATATGCTTTCTAAGCATTCATTCAATGCCTTACTAAAAACGCTTGAAGAACCACCGCCTCACGTAAAATTCTTTTTAGCTACCACCGATCCTCAAAAATTACCTGTGACAGTTTTATCGCGTTGCTTGCAGTTTAATTTAAAAAGAATTTCACCTAAATTGATTTTAGATAGGTTGTGCTTTATCTGCGATGCTGAAAAAATTGAATTTGAAAAAAAAGGACTTGCCAAAATCGCAAGAGCTGCAGATGGCAGTCTTCGTGATGCATTGAGTTTGCTGGATCAGGCGATTGCTCATTGTGGAGATATATTAAATGATGGTGATATTGCGATCATGCTGGGAAGTGTAGATCGTAAATATATCCATCAAATTATGAAGTCGATTGCAAAACATAACACCACTGAATTACTAGCTGTTGTTGATACTATTGATGATTTTTTTCCAGATTATGAGAGTTTGCTTGGTGAAATTGCTGGGATTATGCAGCGGATTGCTGTGCTGCAAGTCACGGGAAGTGACAGTGAATCGGATTTTTTGGGTGAGGATTTGAGCGATTATGCAGCAAATATCTCCTCAGAAGATGTGCAGTTATTTTATCAAATAGTAATTATGGGTAAACGTGATATTCATAATGCCCCATCTCTTCGAGCTGGTTTTGAAATGACGCTCATCCGTATGCTGGCATTCCGTCCTCATGGTGGAGAGAATATAGAGACTGTTGCCCAAGTTAAGAAAAATTCAATTATTGTTAACGAATCTCACAAACCAAATGAGCAAGTAAAGAAAATTGAAGCCCCAATGGAAAGTAAATCTGAAGAGGGAATGATAGCTAATAAAAAATGGAATAAAGAGTTAAAGTGGTCCGATCTTATTGAAGAACTTGGCTTATCTGGAACCACTAAAATGCTGGCAAACAATTGCGCATTGAAGGGAAGAAAGGCCAATATAATATACTTGAGTCTTGATGAAAAATCTGCATCATATAAAAACCAAGAGCGTGAGCAGGCTTTATCAAAAAATTTATCAACTCTATTTAATGAAGATTTAACTGTAAAAATTGAGATTGAAATGGCTGCCAATGAAACTCCAAGCCAAGAAAAAATTAGACACGAAGATGAAGAGTTAGAGGCAGCAAAAATGAGCCTAAAATCAGATCCAGGAGTAAAAGAATTGGAGGATTTATTTGGTGTTGATATGAATCCGGAGTCAGTAACATTAAAAAATTAAACTTTAATAAATTAGTATCAACTAGAAGGAGTAATTCATGAAGGGCGGCATTGGTCAGTTAATGAAGCAAGCGCAAGAGATGCAAGAAAACATGAAAAAGGCTCAAGATGAGCTTTCTAATATAACAGTGAATGGTGAATCTGGCGGTGGCATGGTATCCGTTACTATGACATGCAAGCATGAAATAAAAGCATTAAAAATTGATGATGCGATACTTTCAGATGACAAGGACATGCTGGAAGATTTAATTATCGCTTCTTTTAATGATGCGATTCGTCGCGTTGAAAAGAAAACCCAGGAGTCTTTATCAGGAATGACCTCTGGATTGAATTTACCGCCCGGAATGAAGTTACCTTTTTAAATATATGTATAGAATCTAATATGTCTTATTCACCCTTACTTATAAATTTAATTGAAGCATTGCGCTGCATGCCAGGTATTGGTAGAAAATCAGCACAAAGAATAGCATTCCATTTACTTGAAAGAGATCGTGATGGAGCTAAAGTTTTATCATCGAGCTTGATGAGCGCCGCTAATGATATTGGGCATTGCCATAAATGCAGAATGTTTACAGAAGTGGATTTATGTAATATCTGTTCCGCTAGCGGGCGCGATGAAAAATCTATCTGCGTAGTTGAGTCACCTGCTGATGTGATGGCATTAGAAGATGCCACGGGTTATCGAGGTATGTATTTTATATTAATGGGTCATTTGTCTCCAATTGATGGCGTTGGTCCCGACGAACTTGGTTTGAGAGAGCTGGAGGAACGATTCAGGGAGGAGGAGATCTCTGAATTAATAATCGCAACAAACTCAACAGTTGAAGGTGATGCTACTGCTCATTATCTAGCTGAAATGGCTTCAAGACATGATGTTGGAGCAAGTAGAATTGCTCATGGTATACCACTTGGCGGTGAGCTTGAGTATGTAGATGGCGGTACCTTATCGCACGCCTTTTTCGGCAGAAGAATGGTTGAGTAGTTGAGCATGGATCCTAAGTATGATTGTTTATTTTGTGATATTGCTAGTAAGAAAATTCCTGCTGCTATTATTCATGAATGTGAAGACCTGATCGTATTTCATGATATTAACCCGGAAGCACCGCTACATTGTCTAATTATCCCAAGGATGCATATAGCCACAATTAATGATTTAAATGCTGAAAATAGTTCTATTATTGCCTCTATGTATGAAGCAGCAGCTGAAGTAGCAAAAAAATTCAATGTGGCAGAAAAAGGTTACCGTGTTGTAATGAATTGCAATAAAGACGCAGGGCAGAGCGTATTTCATATTCACTTGCATTTACTGGCCGGGCGTCAATTATCATGGCCGCCCGGTTAGCATGACAATCTTAATATCGTTTGTAATTTTTTTCGCGGGTGATATTTAATAAGCGTTTGTAACTTTCATAACGCCTGGGATCAATTTTTCCATTACTCACGGCTTCTTTTACGGCACAATTTTGCTCTTTTGCATGAGCGCAGTTATTAAATTTACATTTTAAACCTTCGGCTTCAATCTCAATAAAACTTCCAACAACCTTGTAAGCTGAGTCGATAATAGGGGAGTAATCTCTTACTCCTGGTGAATCCATGACTTTTCCTCCATTATCGAGGTCCAGGATGTTCGAATTAACTGTAGTATGTCGCCCTTCATTCTTTTTTCTGGAAATTTCTTGAGTAAGTTGATTGGAATTTTGAGAAATTTGATTGATTATTGAAGATTTACCAACACCAGATTGTCCAACGAATATGGCTGTTTCATTTTTCAGATGCGCTGAAATTTTATGTAAATTGGATTGTATTTCGGCACTGCAATGTATTACTGGATAACCAATAGAGCGGTAAGTATTAATTATTTTTTTGTACTGCTCAGTTTCCCAATTTAGGTCAGTTTTATTGCAGATAATACAGGCTTTTACACCCATGGACTCTGCCGCGCCGATATAGCGATCAGCAATAAACCAATCTGGTTTTGGTGGGTCAGAGACAACGATTGCAATCATGGTTATATTTGCAGCAAGTACTTCTCTTTTATGGCTGTAATTATTTCTAGTAAGCTCGTTTGTTCTTGGGTTGATTTTATTGATCAACCAATCTGATTCATTTGGTATGGGAGAAATTTCTACCTTATCTCCGCAGACGGGTTGTATTTTTTTTCCTTTAATTTTAGCAAATGAAATATCACCATTGACAGTCCTAACTAGCATTCTCTGACTATAAGTGCCTATTATTATCGCTTGCTGGGTTACATTGGTATTCATTTAGTTGTATGTTATAGCGCTCTGATAATTATTTATAGTCTATTGTTTTTTTAGATGTACTATAAACTCAAATTTTTAAATATTCATATGAAAATATCAAACGACAAAAATAAATTAATTTGGATTGATTTGGAGATGACTGGGCTAGACACTCAGCATGATAATATCATTGAAATTGCTACTATCGTCACGGACTATGAGCTGAATATAACAGCTGAAGGCCCAGTTCTTGCCATCCATCAATCACCACAAGTGATGAATGGCATGGACGCATGGAATACACAGCATCATGGAGATTCAGGTTTAATTGAAAAAGTACTTAAGAGTTCAACCAGTATGCAAGATGCGGAAAATGAAACCTTGGTATTCTTGAGGGATCATGTTGCACCTGATTCGTCACCAATATGTGGCAATGGAATATGCCAGGACAGACGATTTTTAGCTCGGCAGATGCCTGAATTGGAAAGATTTTTTCATTACCGTAATCTAGATGTAAGTACTATTAAGATACTTGCACAAATTTGGAAATCGGATATAGCCAAGAATATTAATAAAAAATCTAAACACAGGGCACTCGATGATATTAAAGATTCAATAAATGAGCTGTCGTATTATCGGTCTTCATTTTTTAACTTAAATGAATGACGCAGCAGCTATGATCGAAAGACCCGATGCACCGCCAACCCAGAGAAATAAATGGCCAATACTTGAAGTTCTAAATAAAGAATTAACAGTACCTGCAGATATTCTAGAGATTGGATCAGGTACCGGACAGCATGCCATTTTTTTTGCAGAAAAATTGCCTTTTATCGAATGGTTTACAAGTGATGTAAGCAGTAATCACGCAGGTATGAATAGTTGGCTTCAGTCTTACAAGGGGTCAAACATAAGATTACCAATCAACTTAGAGATGGGGGTAAATGAAATAAATCTTACCGCTAATTTTGACCATGTATTTTCATCTAATACGTCACATATCATGAGCTTTGATAATGTCAAAAAGATGTTTTCTTTGGCTGGACGCCTACTGCCTAGAGGAGGAAAATTTTATCTATATGGACCTTTTAAAATTAATAATGAGTTTACTAGCAAAAGTAATAAAGATTTTGACGGTATGCTGAAAAAACAGAATCCATTAATGGGTCTCAGGGATATTGAGAAATTAGATATCCTTGCCAGTAAAGAGGGTATGGCAAAGTATAAATTTTATGATATGCCTGCAAATAATTACTTCTCTATTTGGCGAAAAGATGAGCTTATTTAATGATTATTAAGTATCTAATTTCATATAGAAATAACAAACATATTGATTGTAGCTCCAAAACCAATAATCCAGGATAAGCTCCTCCAAGATGACCAGTCGATAAGATAGAAAATACCGTGTGTCAAACGGGCAATAATAAAAACTATTGCTGTCAAGTTTATATCAAATTGAGGAGCTTGCATCAGATGTGCAATGATGGTTCCTGCTGCAAACCCAGGCAGAGCTTCGAATGCATTATTTTGAGCCCAAACAGCTCTTTGTCTATAACCCTCTAGTGAGTTTAAGAGTTTTCTTGGTGCTGAGTTGTGATTTTGAATATAATTTTTTGTACCAGCTTTGGCGAAACCTATCCAAATAATTGGGAGGATAATGGCCACCAATACACACCAATACGCAATAGTTAAATTCATCATAAGTTATGTTTTATTGAACTTTTTGTCCGGCTAGTGCCATCCATGTCTCGACCACTGTATCTGGATTCAAAGACATACTTTCAATATTTTTTTCTAATAACCAAGACGCCAGGTCAGGATGATCAGAGGGGCCTTGACCGCAGATACCAATGTATTTATTTTGCTTTAAGCAGGCATCTATTGACATTGATAACATCATTTTAACTGCCTCATCTCTCTCATCAAAAATATCCGCGATTAAACTTGAATCTCTATCTAGACCAAGTGTTAATTGAGTCATATCGTTTGAACCAATAGACATTCCATCAAAATATTCAAGAAATTGATCAGCTAAGAGGGCGTTTGATGGCAGTTCAGACATCATAATAATCTTCAGTTTATCTTTTCCTCTTACTAAATTGTTTTCTGCGAGAAGATCAATTACCTGACTGGCTTGAGCGACTGTTCTTATGAATGGAATCATGAGCTGTACATTCATTAAGCCCATATCTAATCTAACTTTATTAATTGCTCGGCATTCAAGCTCAAAGCAATCTTGGAATTCTTTTGATACATAACGCCCAGCGCCCCTAAATCCCAACATAGGGTTTTCCTCGTCAGGTTCAAAGAATTTTCCACCTATCAAATTGGCGTATTCATTGGATTTAAAATCGGACATTCTTACGATTACTGGTTTAGGTGCAAAAGCTGCAGCTATTGTGCTAATTCCCTCGGCTAATTTTTCAACAAAAAATTCTTCAGGATCATCATATCCAGCCATTTGTTTGTTTATCAGGGTTTGCGTGTCTTTATCCATCTCGTTGAAATTTATTAACGCTTTAGGGTGAATGCCAATCATTCGGTTTATGATGAATTCAAGTCGCGCTAGACCAACTCCATGATTCGGGATGGAGGCGAAGCTAAATGCTCGATCTGGATTACCTACATTCATCATGATTTTAACGGGTATTTCGGGGAGTGAATCGACTTCAATATGCTGTTCTTCAAATTCCAAAATACCCTCATATATAAATCCTTCGTCTCCTTCAGCGCAACTTACAGTGACAGATTGACCGTCATTAATTGATTTGGTTGCATTATTGCATCCAACAACAGCCGGTATACCTAATTCTCTTGCAATAATAGCGGCATGACAAGTTCTGCCGCCGCGATTTGTGACTATAGCCGAAGCTTTTTTCATGACTGGCTCCCAATCAGGGTCAGTCATATCAGAAACCAAGACATCACCATCCTGAATTCGATGCATTTCTGAGACATCATTAATTATTTTGGCTGTACCGGCACCAATTTTTTGACCTATACTTCTTCCGGTAGATATAACAGAAGATTTTGACTTGAGCGTAAAACGATTGATTGTCTTACCGCTTCTGCTCTGAACCGTTTCAGGCCTTGCTTGGAGAATGTACAACTTTCCGTCAGAACCATCCTTTCCCCATTCAATATCCATTGGCCTGTTATAGTGTTGCTCTATAACCATAGCTGATTTCGCTAATTCTATAATATCTTTATCATTGATAGAGAAATTCATAGATTCTTC